>Ga0207678_10000255_pt1 | contig 48148 bp, 50 predicted proteins | sample KBSC63metaG_FD_184319 | JGI IMG/M metagenome (GOLD analysis project Ga0207678, IMG submission 184319) | Corn rhizosphere microbial communities from Kellogg Biological Station, Michigan, USA - KBS C6-3 metaG (SPAdes) (version 2) | ecosystem: Host-associated > Plants > Roots > Rhizosphere > Soil ... | reverse complement strand
GGGGGGGGGGGGGGGGGGGGGGGGGGGGGGGGGGGGGGGGGGGGGGGGGGGGGGGCGATGCCACCACATCCGCGGCCGCCCTCGGCGCGGGGATGGCTCGCGACGCGGAGGTGGGCGACTACGCGGAACGGCTGATCGCTGCCTTCGCCGTGGAGACCGGGCTGGCCGCTCCGGTGCTGCCGTGGCACACGCTGCGGACGCCCGTCGCGGACCTTGCCGGCGCGCTCGCCTTCACGGCGGGGGCGCTGGGGAAGCTGGCCGTCGACGTCGAGACGCTCAGTCGCACCGAGCTGGGCGAGGTCACTGAACCGGCCGCCGATGGGCGGGGTGGTTCCTCGGCGATGCCGCACAAACGGAACCCCGTGCTCGCGACGCTGATCCGCTCGGCCGCGCTGCAGGTGCCGGTGCTGGCCGCGGGGGTCACGCAGTCGATGCTCGCCGAGGACGAACGGTCGGCTGGGGTCTGGCACGCCGAGTGGCAGCTGGTCCGTGAGTGCCTCCGGCTGACCGGTGGCGCCGCGCACACCGCCGCCGAGCTGGCGCGGGGGCTCAGCGCGGAGCCGGGGCGGATGCGGGCGAACCTGGCGTCGACGCACGGGCTGATCGTCTCCGAACGGCTCTCCGCCGTGCTCACTCCGCTGCTCGGCAAGGCCGAGGCCAAGGAACTGCTGGGCGAGGCGTCGCGGCGGGCAGTGCGCGAAGACCGGCCGCTCCGGGACGTCCTGGACGAGCTGCCCGCCATCACCGGTGTGCTGACGCCGGCGGCGCTGGACGAGCTGCTCGACCCGGCGGGCTACACCGGCGCGGCGGCCACGCTGGTCGACCGGGCGCTCGGCCGCGAGCCGAACGCGGACTCGACGGAGTAGCGGGCCGCCCAGCTCGGCCGCCGCCGTCAGGACGACGCGGCAGGGGCTGGGGCAGGCCAGCGCGGCAGGGGCGGGTCGGGGCGGCCGGAGCAGGACGCGGCGGCAGGGGCAGGGCGGCAGGGGCAGGGCACGGCCGGAGGGGCGGCGCGGCCGGAGGAGGGCGGGTCGGGGTAGGGCGGGGCGAGGGCCGCCGCAGGGGTAGCCGGGGCGACCGTCGAAGCCGGGGAAAATTCTTTGAACCGCCTCCGCCGAGTGTCCGTGTAGTGGGTATCAAGCAGCCGCACCGAGCGGCGGGAAACCCCAACGGACACAAGGAGAACTTCCATGCTTCGCACGCGCATCGCCGTCTCCGTCGCCGCGGCGGCAGCCGGGCTGGCAGTGCTCACCGCTTGCTCGGGTGTCGAGACTGCTCAGCCGGTTGTCGCTCCTGCGGCGGCGGGTGGCACCGGGGGCGGCCAGGCCGCCGCCAACAACAACGGCCAGGTCGGCAACGCCGCTCCGGCGTCGAACGAAAGCAAACTGGTCGTCGCCGATGTGGCCGATGTCGGGCAGGTGCTCACCGACCAGAACGGCATGACCCTCTACCGGTTCGACAAGGACACCGCGAAGCCGCCGAAGTCCAACTGTGACGGCGACTGCGCCAAGGCCTGGCCGCCGATGCTGGCCACCGGGGATGTCCAAGTACAGGGCGTCGACAAGAACATGGTCGGGAAGGTGACCCGCTCCGACGGGACCGAACAGATCACCGTCGGCGGGTGGGCGCTCTACCGCTACGCCAAGGACACCAAGCCCGGTGACGCGACCGGCCAGGGTGTCGGCGGCGCCTGGTACGCGGCGAACGCCAACGGCGGGAAGGCCGGTCAGGCCGCGGCGGGTGGCTCCCAGGAAGGTGCCGTCAAGCTCAGCGCCAGCAAGATCGACGGCCTCGGGGACGCGATCGTCGACCAGAACGGCATGACGCTCTACCTGTTCCAGAAGGACACCAAGAAGAAGGCTTCCGCCTGCAACGGTGACTGCGCCAAGACCTGGCCGCCGGTGCTCTCCAAGGGCAAGGTCGAACTGCAGGGCATCGACTCGAAGCTCCTCGGCAGCATCAAGCGCCAGGACGGTTCGGAGCAGGTGACCATCGGCGGCTGGCCCCTCTACAACTTCTCGAAGGACACCAAGCCGGGCGACGCGAACGGTCAGGGCGTCAACGGCACCTGGTTCGTCATCGAGCCCGCCGGCTGCAAGGTCGGCAGCAACCCGGCCACCGCCGCCGGCCAGCAGCAGCAGGCTCCGGCCGGCAGCGGTACCAGTGACTCCTCGGGTTCCGGTGGCACCACCTACTGAACTACCCCGAACCTCCTAGTGGGCGAGGCCCGGCGGACGCTCTTCGTGAGTGACCTCCGGGCCTCGCCCTTTGTGGTCACGACGCAGGAACGACCGGCGGCGCGGTTCTTCGGCAACACCGTCGTTGACCTCGGTGCGCTGCTCGGCGACGACCGGCTCTTCCTCGTCGTCGGGCAGCAGGATGGTGCGGCGGGCCGGCAGGACCGCGATCAGCAGGCCGAGCGCGGCGACGCCGAGGTGCAGCCACGTGTCGGCGGGCTCGAGGTCCATCGGGTTGCCGGCGGTGGCGAACGGGTTGGCCGAAATGAGGCCGTCGATCATCAGGCCCCACACGAACAGCAGGCCGTAGCCGATGAACAGCAGCCAGCCGAACGTCCGCGCGCGGCCCGAGCCGAACGCGAGCAGCAGGCCGACGACGCCGGTCACGACGCGGACCAGGCTCATCAGCGGGTTGGCGGAAAACCGCCAGAACCCGGCGTCGTGGTGGCCGGCGAAGTTGCCGAAGCCGGTCCTTGAGAATCCGATGATGCCGACGACGAGGAACGCGATGCCGGCCAGTCCGGCCAGCACCTGCGCCGGCTGCAGGCCTCGGACCCGGATGCGTGCGCCTTTCGCGTGAACCATGACTCCAGTCCTTCCCAGCGGGTGGTGACGATCGTCACCGCGCTGGAGTACCCCGCGACCACGGTGGGCGAAACGACAGTGCTTGCCCGCTGGGCCGCTTTGCGTTCCCGGTTCGGGGCCTGTTCGAGAGCTATCCCACAAACCGGCCCGTTCGGGCGAACAGCGCACGGCCTTTCCGGCAATCCAGGTCATGCGCAAGCTGAGCGGCATCTTCCTGGTGGGGCTGTGTCTGGGGGCGATCGGCGCGGTGGTGGTGACGGCGAGTCACAGCTCCGCCGCGGCACCCCAGCCGATCGCGGTCGCCGAAACCGTGGCGCCGACGTCCGAGACGCCGGCGCCCGAGACCGCGGCACCCGCGACCTCCGCAACGCCGGCGCCGAAGCCGGAATCCAAGACGGATCCGGCGCCGGCCCGGGTGGAGGCCGCCACGCTGGACAAGCTGGTGCCCGGCGGCGAGGTCAGCGCCGTCGTGTTCGACCGGCAGGACGGCAAGGCGATCGTCTCGGTGCACGGGGACCGCGGGTACACCTCCGCGTCGCTCGTGAAGCTGCTGATCGCGCTTTCCGCGCTCGATCAGGGCGGTCCCGTGGCGGACGTCCAGCGGATGCTGGCCCGCAGCGACGACGACCTCGCGAGCCGGTTCTGGTCGGCCTACGGCGGCCCGGCGATCGTCACGCGCTGGGCCACGAAGCTGGGCCTCACCGGTACCCGGCCGCCCGCGGAGGCCGGTCGCTGGGGCGACACGCGCATCACCGCGGCGGACGTCGTGAAGATCTACCAGTACCTGCTGACCAAGAAGTCCACCGCGATCCTGAACGCGCTGCGGGACGCGACCGAGCGCGGGTCCGACGGCTTCCGGCAGTACTTCGGCATCCCGGACGCCGCCGCGGGGCAGCCGTGGGCGGTGAAGCAGGGCTGGTCGTGCTGCCGTCCGACGCGGATGCTGCACACCTCCGGCGTGGTCGGCGAGGACAGCCGCTACATCGTCGCCGTCCTGACCGAGCACCCCGCCAGGGTCGACTACGCGACCGGGTCGAAGCGGGTCACGGAGATCGTCTCGACGCTGCTGGGCTGAAGCGCCCTCACTGGTCCGTGTCCGCCAGGGCGCCCGCCGCGCCCGACCGGGGCAGCGGCCACGGCTGCACCCCGCCGATGACGTCGACGTGACGGCCCGCCGGGGCGGGCGGCGTCGTGTGGGCGCCGATCCAGATGAGGATGTCGGGGATCTGGGACTTGAAGGTGTTCATGTTGTGGCCCGCGTCCGGGACCTGCCACGACTGGAACCGGACCGGCGGCCGGACGCCGGCGCGGATCAGCCCGGCCGCCGCGCCCTCGAACTTCTCGTTCTGGCCCCAGATGGCCAGGATGTCCACCGGGGACGGGTGGAGGCGGACCGTGATGCCGACGTTGTTGGCGTCGTCGACGTCCTGGCGGCCCTTGTAGAGGTTCTCCGTCTCGGCATCCATCTGGGCGCGGTCGTAGCCGCTGACGCTCACCGCCTGGCCGTACCACTGCGGGTGGCGGGTCACCAGGTTCATCGCGCAGTAGCCGCCGGACGACCAGCCGGCGATGGTCCAGGCCTTCCGGTCCGCGGCCACGCCCAGCTTCTCGATCGCGAACTCCCGCAGGTCCGCCGTCAGATACGTGTCGTTCGCGCTGCCGTTGACTTCGTCCACGCACTCGGTGTCGTGGCCGATCTTCGGGACGCCCGTGGGGTCCGGCATGAGCACCACGACCGGCGGCAGCACGCGCTTGGCGATGGCCGCGTCGAGCTGTTCGGGGAGCTTGTACCCGTCGGTGACGACCTCGGGCCCGGACGGGTAGTTCGGGATCCACTCGATCACCGGGAACCGCAGGTTCTTGTAGGCCGGGTCGAAGTACTGCGGCGGGAGGTAGAGCGTCACGTCGCGCACGAGCTTGGTGCGCCGGCCCGTCACCTTCTTGTTGAGGACGGTGCCCTTGCCCTCCTTGGCGTGCGCCGCACCCACCTCCCGGACGACCTGGGGGTTCTCGGCGTCGATGCTGTCGGCCGCGTAGACGCCGGTGCCGAGCAGCGAACCGAGCGTCGGGAAGAACCCGCCGATCATGTTGCCGGCCAGGCCGGTGCTGACGACGATCGAGACGACCGCGCAGAGGATGGTCACGGTGCGCCACAGCAGCTTGCGCTTCCACCGCTCCCAGAACAGCGGGATCGCGATGATCGCCAGCAGCGTCACGGCCACCACGATGCTCATCGTGATCGGCGAGTCGAGCCGGATGCTGCTGAGGTGCATGGGAACGGTCCTTCCGGGCGGGGCAACGAATGCGCACCCGGACCCCCCGGGACTCGCGTATATATCACGTTTGACCCGGCTTGCACGTTGCGAACCTGTGAGTTGGGTCATAGATCCGCAACGTGCTGAGCACTCAGCGTTTCCTCAGTTACTTCGCCAAAGCGCTGGACAGCACGGTGACGGCCTGGGTGATCGCGGCCTCGGCGGCGTGCGTCTCGCGGAGCGCGTTGACCATCACGAAGTCGTGGATGATTCCCTGGTACCGGACGGCGGTGACGGCCACCCCGGCCTGACGCAGCTTCGCCGCGTACGCCTCACCTTCGTCGCGGAGCACGTCGGCTTCCCCCGTGATCACCAGGGCCGGCGGCAGCCCGGCGAGTTCGTCGAGCGACGCGCGCAGCGGCGACGCCGTGATCTCCGCGCGCTGGGCGGGATCCGTCGTGTACTGGTCCCAGAACCACTTCATGCCTTCGCGGCCGAGGAAGTAGCCCTCGGCGAACTCCAGGTACGAGCCGGTGTCGAAGTTCGCGTCGGTCACCGGGTAGAAGAGCACCTGCTGCTTGAAGGTGACGTCGCCGCGCTGCTTGGCCAGGATGGTCAGCGCCGCGGTCATGTTCCCGCCGACGGAGTCGCCGGCGATCGCGATGCGCGAGGTGTCGAGCCCCTTATCGGCGCCGTGCCGCGCGACCCACTTCGCCACCGCGTAGTTCTCCTCGATGGCGATCGGGTAGCGCGCCTCGGGCGACCGGCTGTACTCGGGGAAGACGACGGCGGCACCGACGCCGGCCGCCAGCTCGCGGACCAGCCGCTCGTGGGTGTGGAAGTCGCCGAACACCCAGCCGGCGCCGTGGATGTAGACGATCACCGGAAGCGGCCCGGAGACACCGGCCGGCCGGACGATCCGCGTCTCGACGTCGCCGTTCGGGCCGCCCGGGACGGCCAGCACCTCGATCTCGGCGGGAGCCATGGCGACCTCGCCGTCCTGGACGCCGTCGACGGCCTTGCGGCCCTCCTCCGGCGGCAGCTGGAACAGGTACGGCGGCTGGTCGGTGGCCTCCGCGAACGCCTGTGCGGCCGGTTCGAGGGCCAGGTTGTGCGGGTTGGCGGTCATGTCGTCCTCCTCGGGCTGGAAGCTGATGTCACGAAGGTAGCTCGCAACTCAGTTGTGCACAACTAATTTGAACCCAATGAGATACAGCGCACTTAAGTTGCCGCGCAGCCCGCAGTCGAGGACCATGAGCGGACGGGAGAGAGGAGGCCGCCGTGGCATCGTTGCGGCTGGACGAACAGCTCTGCTTCGGGCTGTACTCGGCGTCGCGCGCGGTGACGTCGCTGTACCGGGTCGTCCTGGAGGACCTCGATCTGACCTACCCCCAGTACCTGGTCATGCTGGCACTCTGGGAGCAGGACCACCGCCTGGTGAAGGAGCTCGGCGCCGAGCTGAACCTCGATTCGGGCACGCTCTCGCCGTTGCTCAAGCGGCTGCAGACCGCGGGCCTGGTGGTCCGGAACCGGCAGGCCGACGACGAGCGCTCGGTCCGCGTCAGCCTGAGCGAGTCCGGGAAGGCGCTGCAGGAGAAGGCGCGGGGCATCCCCGACGTGATCGGCACGGCGATGAACCTGGACGAAGCCGGGCTCGCCCGGATGCGCGCCGAACTCGACCGGTTGACGGAGTCGATCAACGCCTATCGGGAGGCGTTGTCGCCCGCGTGATCGTCTTCGTGGCAGCATGGGCCACGAAGGGGTGGTCATGATCAACCACGACGACGCGCTCAAGGCCGTCGAAAGCAGCCTCGACCGGCCGTCCGCCGCGCGGATCTACGACTACTTCATCGGCGGGAACACGCACTACGCGATCGATCGCGACTTCGCCGAGAAGGTCCGTGCCCGGCTGCCGCTCATCGGCGAGTACTGCCTGACGAGCCGGCAGTTCCTCGGCCGCGCGATCCGGCAGTGCGTCCGCGAAGGCATCCGGCAGTTCGTCGACGTCGGCTCCGGCCTGCCGACCGCGGGCAACGTGCACGAGGTCGCCGACGACGAGCGCGAAGAACTCGACACGCGCGTGCTCTACATCGACAACGAACCCATCGCGCTGGCCCACTCGACGCTGCTGCTCGCCGACACCGCCGATCCCGAGCGCCACCAGGCCATCGCCGCGGACTTCCTGCAGCCGGACGACCTCTGGGAGCGGGTGAAGGCCTCGGAGATCATCAACGTGCGCGAGCCGATCGCCCTGGTGATCAACGCGGTCATGCACTTCGTCAAGGACGAGCAGAACCCGGACCAGCTGCTCGAGTACTACCGCGGCCGGCTGGCTCCCGGCTCGTTGCTCGTGTTGTCGCAGATGACGAACGAGAACCCGGTGGACGAAAACGAGCGGCAGGCGCTGCTCGACCTCCTCGAGTACTACGAGACGACGACGAACCCGGCTTTCATGCGCTCGATGGCGGAGTTCGAACGCTTCTTCGGCGGCTGGCCGATGCTGGAACCGGGACTCGTCTACGCGCCGGCGTGGCACCCGGACCAGCACACCGTGTTCGCCGGCTCGCCGTCCGAATCACGGGTGATCGGCGGCATCGCGCGCAAGCCCTGAGATGTTTCAGCCCTAAGACGCTTCGCGCAGCCCCTCGAGCACGCCCAGGACGGCGCCTTTGCCCAGGTCGACGGCCTTGCGCAGGACCTCCGGGTCGCGCTCCAGCACGGCCACGTCCGGCGCGCCGGCCGGCGGGCGGATGCTCAGGACGCGCGGGTCGTTCGCCAGGGTTTCTTCGTCCTCGACGTCCCGCCGGTAGGTGTCCTGCCAGGCCGGGATCGCGCCGGGCGCCTGGCGGCGCAGGAACCGCGGCACGACGACGTCGTGCACGCGCGGCGGCGGCAACGGCTGCTCGTCGGCGCGGCGGGTGCGCAGCACCAGGACATCGGTCGCGCCCTGGGCGAGCGCGGTGCGGTACGGGATCGGCTCGGCCACGCCGGCGTCCACGAACCGGCGGCCGGCCATCGGGATCGGCGGCCCGGCCAGCACCGGCATGCACGACGACGCGGCGAGCGCGACCTTGATCGCGTCGACGTCGTCGAGGAACGGGTGCAGGTCGGTGGACTCGCCGGTGTCGGCGTCGGTGGCCAGCGGGTGGAACGTCACCGGGTTGGCCAGGATCGCCGGGAAGTCCATCGGTTCCAGCACCGAATACACCTGGTGGACGAGGTATTCGAGGTCGATCACCGCGCGGCCGCGCAGGGTGTGCAGCGGGTTGATGATCCGGCGCATCACCACCGGGTTCCACCACGTCCGGACGCCGGTCGAGGAGCGGCCGCAGAGCAGCCAGGCGCCGTTCAGCGCGCCGGCCGACGAGCCGTAGACGGCGTCCAGCGCCGGGGTCACGCCGAGTTCGTCCAGGGCCAGGACCATGCCGCTGGAGTAGGTGCCGCGGCTGCTGCCGCCCTCGATGACGAGCGCGAGGCGCCTGCCGTCGGTGCGTTCTCCCGGGACGCTGCCCGCCGCCAGCCGTTCGGAGATCAGTTCGAGTACCGGGTGCACTCCTCCCATCCTGGTCGTTTCGATCGATTAGTCGACCCGTTTTGCGCCACCTGACGTAGGGACTTGCTTTGCAACTGGATGCATATGAAACTAGGTGCATGGCACTGGAGCACGCGATCCTCGTCTCGCTGTCCGAGCGCGCCGGCTCGGGCTACGAGCTCACGCGCCGCTTCGAGAAGTCGATCGGGCTCTTCTGGAGCGCCACCCACCAGCAGATCTACCGCGTGCTGAAGCGGATGGAAGAGGCCGGCTGGGTCGCCGTCGACGTCGTCGCGCAGTCGGGCCGCCCGGACAAGAAGGTCTACACGGTCAGCGACGGCGGCCGCGCCGAACTCGTCCGCTGGCTGGCCGAACCGGACCCGTCCGCCGGGCCGGTCGAGCTGGCCGTGAAGATCCGCGGCGCGACCTTCGGCGATGCGACGAAGGTCGCCGAAGAGATCGTCCGGCACCGGGCGCGGCACGCCGAACGCCTCGACGTCTACCGCCAGATCGAGAAGCGCGACTTCCCGTCACCCGCGGGTCTCCAGGGACAGCACCTGCACCAGTACCTGGTCCTGCGCGGCGGCATCCGCGTCGAAGAGGGCCAGGTCGAGTGGTTCGACGAAGTGCTTGCCGCCCTCCACCACCCGAAGGACGCCCGATGAGCCCGTACCCGCACCTGCTCAGCCCGCTCGACCTCGGCTTCACGACGCTGCGCAACCGCGTCCTGATGGGGTCGATGCACACCGGCCTCGAGGACAAGGCGGCCCACTTCCCCGCACTGGCCGAGTACTACGCCGAACGCGCCCGCGGCGGCGTCGGGCTCATCGTCACCGGCGGGTTCGCGCCGAACCGCACCGGCTGGCTGCTCCCCCTCGCCTCGAAATTGACGACGGCCGCAGAGGCCAAAGAACACCGGCAGCTCACCGCGCCGGTGCACGACGCCGGCGGCAAGATCGCCCTCCAGGTGCTGCACGCGGGCCGGTACGCCTACCACCCGCTGAGCGTGTCCGCGTCGAGCATCAAGGCGCCGATCAACCCGTTCCGCCCGCGCGCGCTGACCGGCTACGGCGTCCGTCAGCAGATCCGCGCCTTCGCCGACTGTGCCGCTCTCGCGCGCGAAGCGGGCTACGACGGCGTCGAGATCATGGGCTCCGAGGGCTACCTGATCAACCAGTTCCTGGCCGAACGCACCAACAAGCGCACCGACGCCTGGGGTGGCACAGCGGAGAAGCGGCGCCGCTTCGCGGTCGAGATCGTCAAGCGCACGCGGGAAACGGTCGGCGACGACTTCATCATCATCTACCGGCTCTCCATGCTCGACCTCGTCCCCGGCGGCCAGCGCTGGGAGGACGTCGTCGCGCTCGCCCAGGAGGTCGAGGCGGCCGGCGCGACGATCATCAACACCGGCATCGGCTGGCACGAAGCCCGGGTGCCGACGATCGTGACGTCGGTGCCGCGCGCCGCGTTCACCTGGGTCACCGGGAAACTGAAGCCGCACGTCGGGATCCCGGTCGTCACCTCGAACCGGATCAACATGCCGCAGGTCGCCGAGGAGGCGTTGAGCAGCGGCGACGCCGATCTCGTGTCGATGGCCCGCCCGTTCCTCGCCGATCCCGAGTGGATCCGCAAGGCCGAGAGCGGCCGCGACGACGAGATCAACACCTGCATCGCGTGCAACCAGGCCTGCCTCGACCACGCCTTCAAGCGCAAGCTGGTGTCCTGCATGGTGAACCCGCGGGCCGGCCACGAGACGACGCTGACGCTGTCGCCGACGCGGCGGTCGAAGCACATCGCCGTCGTCGGGGCCGGGCCGGCGGGCCTGTCGGCGGCGACGGCGTTGGCCGAACGCGGGCACCGCGTCGAACTGTTCGAGGCCGACGACGAAATCGGCGGCCAGTTCGGCATCGCGCGGAAGATCCCCGGCAAGGAGGAGTTCGCCGAGACCATCCGCTACTACCAGCGGCGGCTCGAGGTGACCGGGGTGAAGCTGCACCTCGGCACCCGCGCGACGGCCGGCGACCTGACGGGCTTCGACGAAGTCGTGCTGGCCACCGGTGTCGCGCCGCGCGTGCCGTCGCTGCCCGGGATCGGCCACCCGAAGGTGCTGTCCTATGTGGACGTCGTGAAGCACGGGAAGCCGGTCGGCGCGCGGGTCGCGGTGATCGGGGCCGGTGGCATCGGCGTCGACGTCAGCGAGTTCCTCACGCACGCCGCGTCCCCGGCGCTGGACCGCGAGGCGTGGATGGCCGAATGGGGTGTCACCGACCCGGAACAGGCGGCGGGCGGGCTCGCCACGCCGCAGCCCGAGCCGTCGCCGCGGCAGGTCTTCCTGGTGCAGCGCAAGAAGTCCGGGATCGGGGCCGGGCTCGGCAAGACGTCCGGCTGGGTGCACCGGGCCGCGCTGAAGGCCAAGCGCGTCGAGCAGATCCCCGGCGTCACCTACGACCGGATCGACGACGCCGGCCTGCACCTCACCGTCGACGGCGCACCGCGGCTCCTGGAGGTCGACACGGTGGTCGTCTGCGCGGGTCAGGAGCCGGTGCGGGACCTCGCCGACGACCTGCGCGCGGCCGGGCTGCCGGTGCACCTGATCGGCGGCGCCGACGTCGCCGCGGAGCTCGACGCGAAGCGCGCGATCGACCAGGGGACACGGCTCGCCGCCGCGCTGTAGCCCGATAAGCGTCCGGCACTGGCAGGATGGGCCCCGTGCGAGACGTATGCGTGATCGGGCTCGGGCTGATCGGCGGGTCGCTGCTGCGCGCGGTGGCCGCCAGCGGCCGCACGGCGTTCGGCGCCGCGGTTTCCGAAGTGGACGCCGATGCGGCGAGCAGAGCGGGCTTCGATGTCACGACGGACGTCGAAGCGGCCCTGCACCGGGCCGCGGCCGAGGACGCGATGGTCGTGCTGGCCGTGCCGCTGCCGGCCGTCGAAGACCTGCTGCGGCTGGTCAACCAGCACGCGTCGCACTGCCTGCTCACCGACGTGACCAGCGTGAAAGCGCCCGTCCTGGACGCGGTTCGCCGTCGCGTGCCGTACACGCGGTACGTCGGCGGGCACCCGATGGCCGGGACGTCGAACTCCGGCTGGCTGGCCGGGGACGCCTCGCTGTTCCAGGGCGCCGCGTGGGTGGTCGCCGTCGAAGAAGACACCGACCTCGACGCCTGGGCCGAGGTGGCGAAGCTCGTGCTGGACGTCGGGGCGCACGTCGTCCCGCTGCCCGCGGAGTCGCACGACGAGGCCGTCGCCCGGATTTCGCACCTGCCGCACCTGCTGGCGGCGATCCTGGCCACCATCGGTGCCGAGGGCGGCCCGCTGGCGATGTCGCTCGCGGCCGGGTCCTACCGCGACGGCACGCGCGTTGCGGGCTCGAACCCGCAGCTCGTCCGCGCGATGACCGAAGGCAACCGGGACGCGCTGCTGCCGATCGTCGACGAGGCACTCGGCAGGCTCGGCGCCGCGCGCGGTTCGCTGGCGTCGACCGGCGGGCTCGCGGCCACGATCAACGCGGGGTACGAAGGCGCGCAAGCGCTGGCCGCCGGCCTGGACGTCGAACGGGCCGGGGTCCGGATCAGCCTGGCCGCGCCGGACGCGCGGCAAGGCCTGATCGCCCTCGGGGAACGCGGCGGCCGGATCACCGGCCTTTCGGACGGGATCGCGACCGGCGAGGTCCAGTAAGAACTACCGATCCGGCGTGTCGTCGAACTTGTTCAGGAAGTCCTTCGCCTTCTCGACGCCGCCGTCGATCTGGCTGTCGTGGCCGGCGAACTTCGACTTCGCGAAGTCGGCGGCCTTGTCGAGGCCTTCCTCGATCTTGTCGTTGTGCTCGCGCAGGGCCTCTTCGGCCTTGCCCTTCAACGCTTCGAAGTCGATTCCCATGGGTGCATTGAACCGCACGATCCTCAGGTGCGCCTGGGGTAGGGCAGGAAGCGCCGGACGAGTCCCGGTGGCGTGCGTTCGGCCAGGTCGGGGCCGCGAACGGCGTCGAACGCCGACTCCAGCTGGTCGACCACCCCGGACAGCTGCGGGGCGTCCGGCAACGGCACCGACCGCGGCTCCCGCTGCTCCCGGACGGCCGAGGCGAGTTCGCCCAGCGCGGCCGTGAGCAGGTCGATGTCCGCCGGTTCCGGCGCCGGCACGCCGCGCCCGATCGTCACGCCGACCTCGGTGACGGCGTCCGCGACGCGCTCCTGCGCGGCGATCACCGGCCACCACGCCACCGCCTGGCGGCCGTTCGCGGACGGCTCGACGACGGCCTGCTGGAACGCCGTCCGCAGGTCGGCCAACGCCCGGTAGGCCCCGCGCCGCGCCCGCGACCGCGCCAGCCGCGCCTCCCCCGAAGAGGCCTCGGCCAGCGCGTGCGAGACGTACTTCGCGACCGCGTCCAGCCCGTCGGCCAGCCGCCCGCCCACCTGCGGGCGCCGGCTGCCGGGCCACAGCAGGTAGCCGAAGACGAGCACGATCACGCAGCCCAGCACGGTGTCGACCAGCCGCGCCAGCACCACGTTCCAGTTGCCGGTGTGGGACAGGCCCATCTGCAGGATGATCAACGGCGTCACGAAGGCGCTCTGGATGCCGTAGTTGCGGACCTTCCCCACCGCGATGCCGCCGGCGAAGACCGCGCTGAGCACCACCAGCACCCAGCCGTTCGCGCCGAGGCCGAGCACGGCGGCGCCGATCCCGACCCCGATGACCGTGCCGATGCCGCGGAGCACCGCGCGGCCGAACACGGAACCGAAGTCGGGCTTGAGGACGATGCCGACGGTCAAGGTGATCCAGTAGGACCGCTCCACCGGCACGAGCAGGCCGACGACTTCGGCGATCGCGACGCACAGCGTCAGCCGCAGCGCGGCGATCCAGGTCAGCGGGCCGGACGCGAGCGAGCCCGCCCACTCCCGCAGGCGGCGGTGCCACGGCGTCGGCTCCCGGCGCTTGCGGTCGTCGCCCTTGCCGATCCGGACCAGCCCCGCGTAGAGCGCGGCGAGAACCGGGTCGGGGTCGCCGGGCGGTACCGGCGGCGGGGCCGGCAGCGGCTGACCGGCCAGCACGGCCGCGGAGAGCGCGACGAAGTGGTCGATGACCTCCGGAGGCGGGCGGCGGCCGGCGTTGACCATCGCCACCGACGCCTCGACGGCGGGGGTCGAGGCCGAGAGCAGGTTGAGCAGGTGCCGGTAGGCGGCGTCGCGGCCGGACAGCCAGGACCGCGCGGTCAGCAGCTGGTCGTAGGCGGTGTTCATCGCCGTGGTCAGCCGGTGGCGGGCCACCCGCGAGACGGCTTCGTCGGTCGCCGACAGCATCGCGGCCAGCTCGACGTAGACGTGTGCGACGGCGGTGCGTTCGGGGCTGGTCGCGCGGACCGTCCAGGTGGCGAGCGCGACCAGGAAGCTCCAGGCGGCACCGAGGCAGAAGCAGCCGAAGAGGACTTCGATCCGCACGCCGGTCGCGTGCTGCCCGGTGGCGAGCACGCAGAACACGAGCATCTGCAGCCCGGCGACCGAAGCGTTGCTCCCGGCCGCGCTGATCACCGCGGACACCGCGGCGACCAGGATCACCGCGGGCACGGACAACGCCGGCGTGCCGCCGGTGAGCAGTCCGACGAGGTAGCCCGCGGTGGCGGCGAGCGTCGCCCCGCCGAGGCGCCGGGCGCGGTAGCGGTAGGGCCCGGCCGATTCGGACAGCACGGCGGGCAGGGCACCGGTCGAGATCAGCGCGCCGACGGCGATGTCGCCGGCCGCGTAGGCGATCGCGAGCGGCACGGCCAGCGCGACCACCGCCCGGGCGACCATGTTCCACGGCACCGGCACCGGCGAGCTGCGCAGGAGCTGGACCAGCCAGTGCGGCGCGGCGAGGTCGGGGCGCGGCGTGCTCACCCCCTCATCTTGACCTACGCTGCCGGAGACGATTAATTATCAGTCTGTCAACAACGCGGGAGGTTCCGGTGGGCCGCAGGTTCTCCTTCGAGGTCAACCGCACGAGCACGGCGCCGCCGTCGGCGCTGTTCGCGCTCGAAGCGGACGGCCCGCGCTGGGCGGAGTGGGGAAAACCACTGATCTTCCAGGCTCGCTGGGCCCGGCGGGGCGCCGAGGAGCCGGACGGCGTCGGGGCGGTCCGCGAGGTCGGCCTGTGGCCGGTCCTGATCCGCGAGGAGACGCTCGAGTACGAGCCCGGCCGCAAGCACGTCTACACCTTCGCCACCGGCAAGCCGCTCAAGGACTACCGCGCCGAAGTGCTCTTCACGCCGGCCGACGACGGCGGCACGCACCTGCGGTGGACCGGCTCGTTCACCGAACCGGTCCCGGGCAGCGGGCCGGTGCTGGCCGCCACCCTCCGGAGCGTGATCCGGCTGATCTCGGCCAAGCTGGTCAAGGCGGCCGAAACCGGGCGCTGACCTGGGTGCGCCGGACCACAGAAGATCGTCCGGCGCAACTTCACCCCACCCCTCGACGTCACTCTTTCGGGTGGTCTTCACGATCACCCGCGAGAGAGGGGACGCGGGATGAAGCGAGTGGTGGCCGGGCTGGCCGTGGCTGTGTTAGCGCTCACAGCCTGTTCGACGCACGAGCCGGACGAGCGGGAGTTCGGCACGAGCCAGCCGAACCCGGCGCCGCAGGGCGGGAGCCCCGACGTCAAGACGTCCGGTCCGTACCCGTTCGGCACGGTCCAGCAGAAGGCGCCCCCGATCGAGAACGGCCAGGTCCCGCTCATCCGCCGGATCACCACCGACAAGCCGTACGTGTTCCTCACCATGGACGACGGCGCCGTGCAGGACCCCGACGCGCTCAAGCTGATGCAGGAAAACGGCACCCACCCGGTGCTGTTCCTGAACCAGAAGTACGTCAAGGGCCACGAGGCCTACTTCAAGCAGATCCTCGACGCCACCGGCGCCACGCTCGGCGACCACACGGTCAACCACCCGAACCTCAAGGGCAAGCCGTACGAGTTCCAGCGCAAGGAGATCTGCGACGACGCCGACGACTTCCAGAAGAGCCTCGGCGTCCGCCCGTCGCTGTTCCGCCCGCCGTTCGGCAACTTCGACCAGAACACGCTGAAAGCGGCGGCTGCCTGCGGGATGCGCGCGTCGGTGCTGTGGACGGCCGCGGTCAACGACGGGGTCGTCCAGTTCCAGTCCGGGGACAAGCTCAAGCCGGGCGACATCGTGCTGATGCACTTCCGGAAGACGTTCAAAGAGGACTACACGGCGTTCGTGGAGCGGGCCAAGAAGGACGGGCTCACGCCCGTCCCCCTGGCCGACTTCCTCGGTTAGAGCACGACCGTCGGCGTCACGACGGTCCGCCGGCACGACACGTCACCGAGGTGCACGAGGATCTGCGTCGTCCCGCGCGGCACGTTGTCGAGCACGAACCGGCCGCCTTCGTCGGCCGTCGTCGACGACGTGCCGTGCTCGGCGACGCGCACCTCGACGCCGTACTGCCCGGCCGGCACCAGCCAGCCGTCGATGCGGTGCAGCTTGCCCATCTTGGTCAGGTTGATCATCACGGTCAGGTCGCTGACGGTGAACGTGATCGTGCCGGTGCCGCCGCCGCGGACGCCGGCGAGGTTGTCCAGCCGCTCCCACCGGGCGACCTCGACGTCGAGGTCCTCGAGGGCGAGCGCGAACTGGACCCGCTGCACCAGGTCACCCGGCGGCGGGTCCAGCTCGTCGAGGAAGCGGCCGACGCCGGCCAGGATCAGGTCATCGGAAAAGGCCTCGCCCGGCGCTCCGAGGTCGTTCATCGGCTTCCCCCTTCACTGGCGAGGAGATCGCGCATCTGGTCGAGGCAGCGACCCCTGGTCGGGCCGATACTGCCACGCGGTATGCGCAGCACCTCGGCGACGAGCTGGTACTCCGCGCGACCCGCGAGCACGGTCAGCCGGAGCAGTTCCTGACAGCGGTGGGGCAGCCGGACGAAGGCGCGCCAGACCCGGCGGTCGCGGTCGGCGCGGACGGCTTCGTCTTCGGGTGCCGGTTGGGTGCTCGGCATGGCTTCGGCGACCTCGTCGCTCAGCGGCACCGGCTGCATGCGGCGGCCGAACGGGTGGGTGGCCTCCCGGCGGGTGGTGGTGATCAGCCAGGCGGCCAGCGCCTTGGGGTCGCGAAGCTTGCCCAGCTGGCTGAAGAGGGCCAGCCAGACGGTCTGGACGACGTCTTCGGCGACCGAGCGGTCGAGACCGTTGGCCCGGGCGACGTGCCAGACGAGCGGGGTCAGCTCTTCGACGAGGCGGGCCATCGCCCGGCGGTCACCGTCTCTGGCGGCCTGCATGCACGCAGCGTGCAGCTCGGCGCCGGTCAGGCCCTCCCAAGGCGGGTCTACCTCTGTGGTTTGCACGTCGGTCACCGTATCTGCCCCTCTTCGGAAGAGTCTTCGAGTCGGCAATGGCAGTATCGCGGGTCCTTCGGGGGGAAGGAGCGTGCAGGTGGATCTCGGATACATCAAGGTCACTTACTTCGTCGGTCGTGCACTACCGGTCAATTGACGATTGCGGGAGGTACCGGCCGGCGCGCGTGGCACGCACCGGCCGGTACTCCCCTCCCTCAAGGACCCGCTCCCCAACGGGTCCCGCCAGGTGTCCCCTCCCCCGAAGGGCACCCGGCCGACGGTGTCCGGAAGCCCCCTCGGCTCCCGGCCACCGCGTTCACTCCGAACTCGACACCCCCTGTCGTGTTCCTCCGTGCTTGGCTGCTCCACAGGACGCAGTGGGGACACCGCCAGATACCGGATCCGGCGAAATTTTTTGAAGATCGACGCAGAGCGGCTAACTGATCACGGCACGTGCCAGCGTCCCGGCCCAACGGGCGTAGCCGACGGGGCCCGGGTGGAACCGGTCGGTCGCGAAGGCGGCCGGGTCGAGCAGCGCCGGATCCATCGGAAGGTGCCGGACGCCGGGGATCCTCTCGAGCGTCGCAGCCGCGTGGTCGAGAGCGGTGGAGCGGGCCGAAAGGACGTCTCGCAGCGGGCGTGGCAGGGCCGGGAACCGCGACATCGGCGGCACGCCGGCCAGGAGGACGTCGACCGGGCCCAGCCGCCGGCGCAGGTCGAGCACCAGGCGCAGGAGGTCGCGGCGGTAGGCGGGGGCCGTCCGGAGCTCGATGGTGTCGTTGACGCCGAGGGCGATCACGACCAGGTCCGCCGGGTGGACCAGTGGGACCAGCTCGGCGCGGACCACCCGGGCGTTCGCGCCGGTCCGGCCGACCGCCTGCCAGCGCACTGCTCGGCCGTCGCGGGCCAGCTCGCGGGCGAGGCAGCCGGTGAGCGCTTCCTCGTGGTCCGCCGCGCCGACCCCGTCCACTGTGGATTCGCCGAGCACGGCGAGCCGGAAGGGCTCGCCGTGGCCTGGGACGAGCCCTTCGGTGGGACCGGCCGCGCCTGGGAGCCGCGGGGTCTTGCGCTTGACGTAGATGGCTTGAGCCAGGAGCACCATCGCTGAATTAGAACAGCGGCGCGAAGCGCCTCCGTTGAGGGCGGCGGCGGGGAGGAAGGCGGATTAGCCGTGGGCGATCGAAACCTTCGCCCTGATCAGCGTGGGGTCCGCCACGGCGTCGAGCAGGTATGCGGCGACGTCGGCGCGCCGGATGGTGAACGTTCGGACGTTGCCGTCGAGCCGGCTCGCGACCTTGCCCGTGCGCGGCCCGTCGAGCAGCATCGGCGGCCGGACGATCGTCCAGTCCAGGTCGGTGGCCTCGACCACGGCCTCCATCGCGAGCATGTCCGCCCAGCCGTGCTTCAGGAAGGTGTTGAGCAGGGGCTTCACCAGCGTGCGCGTGAAGAACCCGTCGCCTTCGGTGTGCATACCGCTGGCGCTGACGACCAGCAGGCGTTTCGCCCCGGCCCCGATCGCCGCGCGGGCACCGTCGGCGCAGACCGTGGTCGGCCCGCGGTCGCGGGAACCGACCGCCGAAATCACGGCGTCGCGGCCTTCGACGGCGGCCGCCAGCTTGTCGTGGTCCTTCAGCCCGGCGACCACGACCTCGGCCGGCAACCGCAGCTTGGCCGGGTCGCGCACGACGGCCGTGACGTCCCAGCCGCGGTCCAGCGCCTGCTTGACGACCTCGCCGCCGACGCCGCCGGTGGCTCCCAGCACGGTGATCCGCATGGCTTTCCTCCTCGGTTAGTGAACACTCACCAGGTAGGGTGAGTGTTCACTAACCAGACTGAGAACACCCTCAGGAGCTGCCATGGGAAGCCGCGAAGAGATCGTCGCCGCGGCCGCGAAGGTCATGCGCGAGCAGGGCTACGCCCACGCGACGACGAAGGTCATCGCGCAGACCGCGGGCTATTCGGAGGCGATGCTCTACAAGCACTTCCGGGACAAGACCGACCTGTTCCGCAGCGTGCTGGCCGAGGAGCTGCCCGCACTGGGCGCCGCACTGGCCGAGCTGACCGCGGACCCCGGGCGGGCGCCGCTGCGGGACAACCTCGTCCACCTGGCCCGGCTCGGCCTGGCGTTCTACGTCGACAGCTTCCCGATCGCCGTCTCGATGTTCTCGTCGCGGGAACTGCTGCGCTCCCACCGCGACCGGTTGCGCGGGCACGGCCCGCACCTGCCACTGCAGCGGGTCGCGGACTACCTGCGCGCCGAGCGGGAACTGGGCCGGATCAAGGCGGACACCGACGTCGAGGCGGCCGCGGCCCTGCTCCTCGGCGCGTGCTTCCAGCAGGCCTTCCTGGCCACGTTCGAGGAGCGCGAGCCTGCCGACCACGCCGAACAGCTCGCGGACGTCCTGCTCGCCGGACTCTAGGCGTTCTTCTCTTCGCGGAGCTTGTGCCAGCGCTCGTACATGCCGTTGAGCTCCTCGAGCATGAACGACAGGAAGTCCCGCATCTCGGCCAGCCGCTTGCCCGAAGGGGTGTCCTCGCCGAGGGCGTCGATGCCGTTCTCGGCCGCGTCGCGCCACATGATGATCATGCGGTCGCGCTTCATGAAGGTGGCGTACCAGAGGTCGTCGTAGAGGCGGTAGTGGTCGCGGCGCTCGCCGGGCTCTCGCTCCTTGGCGACCAGGCCGACCTGCTCGAGGAAGCGCACCGCGCCGGAGACGGCGGCCGGGCTGACCGACAGCTGTGCGGCCAGGTCGGCGGCGGTCAGCCGGCCCTCGTCGGTGGTCATCAGCGCGGCGAACACCCGCGCAGGCATGCGCTGCATGCCGATCTGCGAAAGCACGAGCCCCAGGCTCTCGACGTACCGGCGGACGGCGTCTTCATCTCGCTTCACTTCAGGCGTCGTCATCGGCCCATCCTTCCGTACCCGCCCCCCATGATCACTCAATCTAGACATTTTCTTAACTTCACAACTTCGTGAAGCAAGTGTAGCTTCCGAAGCATGGAAAACGCCATTTCGGTCACCGGCCTGCACAAGTCGTTCGGCCGGACCAAGGCCCTCGACGGCCTGGACCTGCAGGTACCCGCTGGGGAGGTGCACGGCTTCCTCGGCCCGAACGGCGCGGGGAAGTCGACCACCGTCCGGGTCCTGCTCGGCCTGCTCCACGCGGACTCGGGGGACGTCCGGCTGCTCGGCGGCGACCCCTGGAAGGACGCCGCGAGCCTGCACCGCCGCCTGGCCTACGTGCCCGGCGACGTCAACCTCTGGCCCAACCTCTCCGGCGGCGAGGTCATCGACCTGCTCGGGCGCCTGCGCGGCGGGCTCGACGAGAAGCGCCGCAACGACCTGATCGAGCGCTTCGACCTCGACCCCAAAAAGAAGGGGCGGACCTACTCGAAGGGCAACCGGCAGAAGGTCGCCATCGTCGCCGCGCTCGCCTCCCGCGTCGACCTGCTGATCCTCGACGAGCCGACGTCCGGCCTCGACCCGCTGATGGAGGCGACGTTCCAGTACGCCATCCAGGAAGAGCGCGAGCAGGGCCGGACCGTGCTGCTCTCCAGCCACATCCTCGCCGAGGTCGAGGCGCTGTGCGACAAGGTCAGCATCATCCGCAACGGCCGCACGGTCGAGTCCGGCACGCTCGCCGAGCTCCGGCACCTGACCCGGACGTCGATCACCGCCGAGCTCGCCGGGCCGCCGAACGGGCTCGCGAAGCTGGCGAACATCCACGACCTCAAGGTCGAGGGCAACCGCGTCCGCTTCGACGTCGAAACGCGCTCGCTCGACGAAGCCCTGCGGCAGCTGACCGAGGTCGGCGTCCGCAGCCTGGTCAGCCAGCCGCCGACGCTGGAGGAACTGTTCCTGCGCCACTACACGGCCGAAGCGAGCGCGAAATGACCGCGACGCTCTCCCGCGCCGAAGCCGCGGTGGCGCCCGCGCACGAACTGGCCGGCACCTGGCACCTCACCCGGCTCGCGCTGCGCCGCGACCGCGTGATCCTGCCGATCTGGATCGTCCTGCTCAGCGTCGTCCCGGCGAGCTCGGTCAACACGTTCACGCAGTTCTACCCGACCGTCGCCGACCGGCTCGCCCTGCAGGCGGGCGCGAACGCCAACCCGTCGTACGCGCTGCTCTACGGGCCGCCGTTCGACCTGACCACGGCCGGCGGGTTCATCGCCTGGCGCATGTGCGGGTTCCTGGCGCTGCTCACCGGGCTGATGGTCGTCTTCACGGTCACCCGGCACACCCGCGCCGAAGAGGACACCGGGCGCGCGGAGCTGCTCGCGTCCGCGGTGGTCGGCCGGTACGCGGCGCTGACGGCGTCGCTGCTGGTGGCCGGCGGCGCGAGCGTGCTGACCGGGCTGGTCCAGGCGGTCACCCTGGTCGGCGCCGGCCTGCCCGTGGCCGGTTCGTTCGCCCTCGGCGCGGCCGAAGCGCTGGTGGGTCTGGTGTTCACCGCCGTTGCGGCGGTCGCCGTCCAGCTGGCCGAGTACTCCCGGACGGCCAACGGCATCGGGACGGCCGTAGTCGGCGCCGCGTTCCTGCTGCGCGGCGCCGGAGACTCCACTGTGGACGCTCGCTGGCTGTCGTGGCTGTCGCCGATCGGCTGGGTGCAGCAGGTACGGGCCTTCGCGGGCGAACGGTGGTGGGTGCTCCTGCTGCCGCTGGTGTTCGCGCTGGTCGTCGGCGCGGCCGGGTACTGGCTGCTCCCCCGCCGCGACGTCGGCGTCGGCATCCTGCCGCCCCGGCCGGGGCCGGCCAGGGCCGCGGCGAGCCTGCGGTCGCCGCTCGCGCTCGCCTGGCGGCTGCACCGGGGCCCCCTGCTCGGCTGGACGATCGGCACGGCCGTGGTCGGCGCGGTGTTCGGCTCGATCGCCAGCGGCATCGGCGACCTCGTCGGGTCGAGCCCGCAGGCGCAGCAGATCTTCGAGCGCCTCGGCGGCAGCCACGCGCTGACGCAGGCGTTCCTGGCCGCGATGGCCGGGATGTTCGCCATGGTCGCCTCGCTGTACGGCGTCCAGGCGGTGTTGCGGATGCGCGGCGAGGAGACCGCGATCCGGCTCGAGCCGGTGCTGGCCACCAGCGTCGGCAAGCTGCGCTGGGCGGGCAGCCACCTCGTGTTCGCGTTCTTCGGCACGGCGGTGCTGCTGCTGTCCGGCGGGGTGTTCATGGGTCTGGCCAACGGCCTGCGCACCGGCGACGTCGGCGGCTCGCTCGCGGACACCCTCACCGGGATGGCCGTCCAGCTGCCCGCGGCCTGGGTGGTGGTCGCGCTGGCCGTGGCGATCTTCGGGCTGCTGCCGGGCTTTTCGGCGGCGGCATGGGCAGCCGGGGCGTTGGCGCTGCTGCTGAGCCTGTTCGGCCCGATCGTCAACCTGCCGCAGGTGGTGCTGGACGTCTCGCCGTTCCAGCACCCGCCGAAGCTCCCCGGCCAGGAGTTCACCGCGACACCGCTGGGGTGGCTCGTGGCGGTCGCACTGGTGGCCCTGGTCGCCGGTCTGGCCGGCTGGAAGCGCCGGGACGTCGGTTAACGCACCCGCAGCTCGTGGTCGGCCCCGACCACGAGCTGCGCCTGCGGGCCACCCGTCCCGCAGCCGGGCCCGTTCGGCTCGCCGGTGGCCGGCGTCAACTCGATGGTGTGCGGTTTCCCGTCGTCGAACCGGACGGTGACCCGGACCGGTTCGGGGGGCAGGCCCGGGAGGTCCGCGAAGCCGTGGAACCCGAGGGCCGGGACCATCGACGTGCCGCACGAGCTGTCCGGGCCGGTGCCCGTGCAGGTCGTCGCGCCCGCGGACGTGTCGGGGTAGAGGCCGACGTCGCGCGTGACGCACTGGCCGCGCCAGCAGGCTTCGAGCGTGGCTTTCGAGATGCCCTTCGGTGCCGGGACCGACAGGCTGATGCCGGCCGGCATGCCGATCGCCGTGCAGGCGAGCTCTGGCCCGGCACAGCCGGCCGTCACCGCCACGAGCATCGAGAACCCCAGTACGCAACGCATGCCGACCAGACGGGACCGGCGGCCGCCGGGTTGCATCGTCAGTCGCGCCATCCGCTGGTGAACGGCAACGAGGGGGTCTGCGAGGTGGGCGTGACCGACGTCGTCGGCTGGACGGTGACCTCGACGAAGCTGGTGGTGGTCGTCGGCGGGGACGTCTCGACGGAGGTGACCGTGGACGGCGGAACGGACGAGGTGACGGTGACCGGCACGGCGGAAACTGTCCTGGTCGGCGGGACGACGGCATCGGCGGGACGCGGACCGGCGCGCCCGGCGACGAGCAGCGCGGCGACCAGCAGACCGGTGGCGAACCCCGCCAGGCCGGTGACCGCGGCGGAACCCCAGGTAGGTCGGCCACTCATCCCGGGCACCCCCCTCGCCACGCGCAGCGCAGGTTCGAGGACTAACTCGCGTTGATCTTACGTCGTGTTACCCGATGTGCATCCGGAGTCTAGGAGACTCAACTTTCTTGCGTCGATCGCGCGCACGTGCCAGCTTGGGATCATGGGGGTACTGGGGATCAGGGACTTCCGGCGCCTCTGGCTCGCCGACCTCGCGAGCCAGCTCGGCAGCCGGATCGACTTCTTGGCCGTGCCGTTGCTCGCCGTCACCGCGCTCGGCGCGCCGGTCTTCGAGGTTTCGCTGTTGCGGACCGCGCAGGCGCTGCCGTACCTGGTGCTCGGCCTGCAGGTCGGCGCCTGGTGCGACCGGATCCGCCACCGCCCGGTGCTCATCGCCGCCGACGCCGGGCGGGCCGTGCTGATCGCCTCCGTGCCGATCGCCGCGCTGTTCGGCGTGCTCGGCATGGCCCAGCTGCTCGCCGTCGTCTTCGCCGTCGGCGTGCTCGGCGTCTTCTTCGACGTCGCCCACCAGACCTACGTCCCGCGGCTGCTGCCGATCGAGCGGCTGCCGGAGGCCAACACCCGGTTGCAGACGAACCGGTCGATCGCGGCGGTCGCGGGCCCGGGTCTCGCCGGGGTGATCGTCCAGGCGCTCGGAACGGCCGGGGCACTGGCCGTCGACGCCGCGAGCTATCTGTGGTCGGCCCTTTGGCTGCGCCGGATCGAGACACCGGACGTGCGGCCCGAACCGCGGAAGCGACGGCTGCTGCGCGAGATCGGCGAAGGGCTGCGGGTGGTTCGCGGTGACCGCATCCTGCTGACGATCGGCGCGCACGGCGCGGTGTCGAGTTTCTTCCAGTCGGCCCACCTGGCGGTCGTCGTCGTCTTTCTCGCCCGCGACCTCGGGCTTTCGCCGTGGGTGATCGGGATGCTCGGCACCGCCTCGCTGACCGGCGCCCTCACCGCCGGGCTGACCGCGCGGCTGCTCGGCGAGCGGATCGGCCAGGCGCGGGCGCTGTGGGGCGCGGCGGTGCTGTTCGGCCTGGCGTACCAGCTCTACCCGTTCACCGGGCGCGGCTGGGCGCTCGCGTGCTACGTCCTCGCCGGGTTCTTCACCAGCTACAGCGTGATCGTGCTGAGCGTCTTCGGCGTGAGCTTCCAGCAGGCCGTCACGCCGCCGGAACTGCTGGGCCGGGTCAACGCCATTTCCCAGACGCTGGTGTTCGGCGTCGTCCCCCTCGGCAGCCTGCTCGGCGGCACGCTGGCCGGCACGGTCGGCATGCGGGCGACGCTGCACATCGCGGCGGCCGGCGTGCTGGCCTCGGCGGCGATCATGGTGTGGTCGCCGCTGCGGAAGCTGCGGGACCTGACGCCTTCAGGCCGTCGATGACGACGCGGACCAGGTGCCCGCTTCCCGGCGCGTACCGCTCGACGGCGAGGCAGCCGGCGATGAGCGCGCGCAGGTCGTCGCCGTTGATGTCGGGACGGATGACGCCCGCGGCCTGGGCGCGGGTGAGCAGCTCGGCCAGCGCGGCGCGGAACTCCTCGCCCGCACCGGCCTTGAACGCGTGGCCGCTCGACTCGGCGAGGGCGTCGCAGATGGCCCGGTTGAGCGACGCCTGCCGGATGACGCGGACGAAGTAGTCCACGAAGACTTCGCCGGGGTCCTCGGCGGCGGCGAGCGCGCGGGCCTCTTCGGCGAACTGCTGGATGCGTTCGAGGACGACGGCCTGGAACAGCGCTTCCTTGCTCGGGAAGTGCCGGTAGACGGTCCCCGCGCCGACGCCGGCGAGCCGCGCGATGTCGTCGAGCGGCACGGCGAGGCCGTCAAGGGCAAAAGCCTCCTCGGCGGCGGCCAGCACCTTGGCCCGGTTGCGCCGGGCGTCGGCGCGCATCTTCTCCATCACATCTCCTCGTTGACAACCGGAACGGTCGCTCCGTATCGTCGTAAGCGGGCCCACCGTTCCGATTCAACGCCCAGTCTTCCAGGAGAATTCCGATGCCGCCCACCGTGCCCGAAATCGCCGCTTTGGTCCGAGCTGGAATGTCCACGTTCGACGTCACACCGTTCGCCGCCCTCTTCGCCGCCGATGCCGTGTTCGAGGTGCCGTTCCTCGGGGTACGGATCGAAGGCCGCGACGCGGTCGTGGCCACCCTCGACGCCGGCGGCGCAGGGGCGCGGGCCGCGGGCTTGACGAAAACACAGGTCACCACCACTTTCACGGACTCGGGCTTCGTCGTGGAGCTGGTGGTCTCCGGCCCGGGAGTGGAGTTCCCGTCGTCGGTGGGGATCGTGACGGTCTCGGACGGCGAGATCACGTCGTACCGCGACTACCCGGACGTTTCGGCTGCTTCGAAACTCACGCGTGCCGTGTTCGACCGGTTCCTCGCCGCCTCGGTGGAGAACCGGTGGGACGACCTCGCCGACCTCTACGCCGAGGACGTCACCCTCGAAATGCCCTTCACCCTCCCGGGCGCGCCTCGCGTGACGAAGGGCCGCGAAGAACTGCGCCGCCGCTTCCGCGCCGCCGCCGGGGCACGACGGATCACCGAGGCCGGCAACGTCGTGGTCCACGAGACGACGGACCCCTCGGTGCTGGTCGCGGAGTTCGACCTGCACCAGGAAGTCCACGGCACGGCCTTCGTCGCCACCTACGTCATGGTCCTGACTGTCCGAAACGGACAGATCACCCACTCGCGCGACTACACCGACACCGCCGCGGCCGCCGAGCGGCTCAGGGCGTGGTCGCCTGCTGGCTCGACGGCGGGATGAACAGCCGCTCGAAAGTGCTCACCGTGTAGTCCCACACGCCCGGCACCAGCAGCACGCCGAGCAGCGCGAACACTGGGAAGATCAGCCGCTTCTCGACCTTCTTGCCGGTCCGGAAGCGCAGCACCCGCGGCGGGCGGATCTCGTACCACGTCTCGCCGGCGATCGGGATCGGGAAGAGGAACGGGCAGCCGGACTCGGTCAGCGCGTCACCGAGGCAGTGGGTGACGCAGCCCGCCGCGACCGCGATGCCGAGCCAGCCCGAGATGGCCGCCAGCTCGCCCGCCCGGTCGGGCGGGGCCGTGAAGAACCACCACGCCACCGCCGCGCCGCTCACCGGCAACAGCCAGTCGCCCAGTGCGCCTTCGGCCAGCATCAACCCGAAGACGACCACGCCCACCACCGCCCAGGGGCCGCCTTGGGCGGTGCCCCACGACGTCAGCAGGCCGAGGCCGGCCGCGAACAGCACGGTGTGGGACAGGTGGCGGTGCTTGCCCGAGACCTTCTCGTCGCGCGGGCCCTTCGTCAGGGCGTAGAAGCCAGCCGAGACTCGGCGCAGCACCCAGGACAACGCGCCCGTCAGCCAGCCGAGCAGCCGGGACGCGCTCGCTCCGGGGTGGTCGAGGTCGGGCAGCAGGGCGAAACCCGCCGTGGTCGCCGCGAAGACGACCGCTTGGTGCACCGAACCGGCGCCCACCGCGGGCGCGATGGCCAAGCCCGCGCACCAGCCGGTCAGGGCATGCGTCCGCCCCATCATCGTGCCGTCCCCCAGGTCCGCGAACGAAAAACAGTCCGCGGAACCGTAGCGGGCGGTCAGGCTTGGGGGTCCTCCGACACGCTCAGGTGTTCGGCCACGCCGGTGAGCTCGATCACGCGGCTCACCGCGGGGCTGGGGACGACCGCGAGTTCGACGTCCTGCTCGCCGGCCTGGCGTTGTGCGCGGAGCACCACGTTCAGCGCGGAGGAATCGAAGAAGGTCACCCCGGTCAGATCGGCCACGACCCGCTGCGCGCGCTTGTCCGCGATCAGCCCCGCCAGGGCCTCCTGCAGCTGCGGGCTGGTCAGCAGGTCGAGCTCGCCGGTGACCACCACCCGGGGTTCCGTCCCGGCGGTGTCCAGCGTGATGCCGAACCCGGGAGGGGTGGCGTTCTGGTCGGCTGCGGGCATGCAGTTTCTCCTCGTCAGGCGCTGCTCCTGCGCCGGGTACGCGCCTGCTGTCTCAAGCGGCAACCGTGTCACCGTGCCTTCCCAAAGCTCGCGCCGGGCACGGTCAAGGCAACTCCGGGGCCAACCCTAACCCAGGAAGCGACCGCGCCCGCCACGGCCGCCGCCCTTTCGCGTGTACTGCTCACCAGCGATCAAATCCTGCCTGCTCAGCGCTCTGCTCAGTGCGCACTCATCGCCTTCCGCGCCGCCCTGCGCTGGCGGAGGAACAGCTGCCGCCGTTCGATCTCCCCGAGACCGCCCCAGATGCCGTACGGCTCCTGCACGGTCATCGCGTGCGCCCGGCACTGGGCCAGGACCGGGCAGGTCTGGCAGATGGCCTTGGCGCGCGACTCGCGCCGCTCCCGCGCCGAACCCCGCTCGTTGTCCGTGTGGAAGAAAAGGCTGCTGTCCGCACCCCGGCACGAGCCGCGCAGCTGCCATTCCCACTCTTCAGCAACCACGTTGGGCAGCCGGCTCACGTCAGCCATGTCGTCCCTGCCTTTCCCCGGATCTCCCGTGTCGAGGAGCTACATGCCCGCCGGTGGAGCGGATCAAACCCGGGTTTGGTTTGCTCACACCACGGGCATCTCGCTGACCGGGCGTGGAAGACACCGCCGATTCCCTGGAGCGCGAGCCGGAGAAAGGAACAAACGTGGAGGACAACGCCCCGCTCGTCCCGGAAGGCGCGCAGGTCATCGAGGTGCGGACGGCCGCGATCCCGCACGTCGTGCCCACGCTGCGGACCATCGTGGCCGACATCGCGATGCGCCAGGACTTCGACCTCGACGCCGTCGAGGACCTCCGGATGGCGGTGGACGAAGCCTGCTCGCTGCTGCTGCCCGCCAGCTCGGACGGCCGCCTCACCTGTGTCTTCTCCTGGAACGGGCCGCGCATCGAGGTCTCCGTGTCCGTGCTGGCCGACAGCGCCGACCACGAGGACGACGCGGGCCTGTCGTGGCAGCTGCTGACCGCCCTCGCGACGACGGCCGAGCGCACGATCACCCCGGAGAACGGCCGCTACCTGTCCCGGGTGGACCTCGTCCGGGAGAGCCAGGCGGCGGACTCGTGACCGATCCCGCCGGGAGCAGCGGGGACGACCTCGACGTCGGCGCGCTGTTCCGCCAACTCGCCGCCGCGGGCGCGGGCTCGCCGGAGCGGGAACGCATCCGCGACACCCTCGTGCGCGCGCACCTGGAGCTGGCGCGGAACCTCGCCCGGAAGTTCCGCAACCGCGACGAGGCGATGGAGGACCTGGTCCAGATCGCCACGGTGGGGCTGATCCACGCCGTCGACCGGTTCGACCCCGAACAGGGGACGGACTTCCTCGCCTTCGCCGTGCCCACCATCTCCGGGGAGCTGCGGCACCACTTCCGGGACAACAGCTGGTCGGTGCGGGTGCCGCGGCGGCTCAAGGAGCTGAACGCGAACATCTCCGCCGCGCGCGAGGAGCTCACCGTGCAGCTCTCGCGCGCGCCGAAGCCGAGTGAGATCGCCGCGCGGCTCGGGGTGCCCGTCGAGGACGTCTTCGAAGGACTCCGCGCCGGTCAGGGCCGCTATGGCGCGTCGCTGGACCACCTGCTGGAGAACGCGGCGCACACCCGCTTCGGGGCGCCGGACGCCGAGCTGGGCCAGGCCGAGCTGCGCGAGGCGCTCCGGCCGATGCTGGAGAGCCTGCCGGAGCGGGAACGCAAGATCGTCGCGCTGCGGTTCGGCTCGGGGATGAGCCAGTCGGACATCGCCCGCCGCGTCGGGGTGTCCCAGATGCAGGTGTCGCGGCTGCTGGCCGCGACGCTGAAGAAACTGCGGTCCGGCCTGGACGAATCCGAGCTGGCCGACGGCACCTGATTAGCCGCTCACCCGCTTGGGTACTTGGCGGGCGGTACCGAACTCACTGGGAGGGGGACCGGATGACGAGGTCGAAGACGCCACCGTGCACCACGGTGGCCGTCGCCCCGCTGAGGGTGCTCCTCCCCGCCGACGTCACGGCCCCGGCGCTGGCCCGGCACGAGGTCCGGGCGGCGCTGCTCCGGCTCGGCCTGCGGGAGCGGCAGTTCGACGACATCTTGCTGGCCACCTCGGAGCTGGTCACCAACGCCTTCGAACACGGCGAACGGCCTCAGCGCCTCGAGATGGAGTGTGCCGACGGGCGGCTGACGCTGCGGGTACACGACACCGGCCGGCTGCTGCCCGAGCTGCGGGCGCCGTCCCCGGCCGAGGCGCGCAGCCGCGGGCTCGTCCTGGTGCAGGCACTGTCCCTGGACTGGGGTTTCGAACGCTGCCCCGGCGGCAAGTACGTCTGGGCGGTCTTCCAGCTGCCGGAGGTCTGATCACCGCAGTTCGCGGGCGGCGGCGGTCTCCTCGATCCGCTCCCGGAACGGCTTGCGCTCCAGTGCTTCCATGATCGCGTCGAGCAAGGCGCGCAGCGAGTAGGGCAGCTCCGCTTCCAGCGCCTCCGTCGCCTCGGTCGTCGCCGTCCACTCCGCCTCGATCAGCGGCAGCAGCTCGCGCGTTCGCGCGGTGAGCGACACGATGCGCTGCCGGGCGTCGGCGCCCGGCTCGAGAGTCGCGAACCCGGCCCGGTTCATCTGCGCGACGGTCTGGCTGGCCGCCGAGTGCGTCACGCGCATCTCTTCGGCGAGGTCGCGGATCGCCAGCGGGCCACGCGCCAGCAGTGCGCGCACCACCGGCGAGTAGCGCGGCCGGTAGTCGTCGAGGCCGATGCCGGCGAGGAACCGCGCGATGTCGCCGTCGAGGATCTCGAGGACGTGCCGCATCCGGGTCCCCAGTCCCTCCGGACCCGAAGTCATCGCCATGACGGCCGATCATAGGCGCCGGGCGTGTGCTTGGATCGCGCCATGGAGAACCGGAAGATCGCCCGCCTGGGCCGTGAGGTGTCCGTCGTCGGGCTCGGCTGCTGGCAGCTCGGGGCGGACTGGGGCGAGGTCGACGAGAACGACGCGCTGGCCGTGCTGCACGCGGCCGCCGACAACGGTGTCACCTTCTTCGACACCGCCGACGTCTACGGCGACGGCCGCAGCGAGCGGCTGGTCGGCCGGTTCCTCGCCGAGCGCGGGGACGTCTTCGTGGCCACCAAGATGGGCCGCCGGGTCGAGCAGGTGCCGGAGAACTACGTCGCCGCGAACTTCCGCGAGTGGAACGACCGGTCCCGCCGCAACCTCGGCGTCGACACGCTCGACCTGGTCCAGCTGCACTGCCCGCCGACACCGGTGTACTCCTCCGACGCGGTGTACGACGCTCTCGACGCGATGGTCGACGAAGGCCGCATCAAGGCGTACGGCGTGAGCGTCGAGACCTGCGAAGAGGCGCTGACGGCGCTGGCGCGGCCGAACGTCGCCTCGGTGCAGATCATCCTCAACTGCCTGCGGCTCAAGCCGCTGGAGCGCGTGCTGCCCGCGGCGGCGGAGGCGGGCGCCGGGATCATCGCGCGGGTGCCGCTGGCGTCCGGCCTGCTGTCCGGCCGCTACACCGCGCAGACGACCTTCGCGGAGAACGACCACCGCAACTACAACCGCCACGGCGACGCGTTCGACGTCGGCGAGACGTTCTCCGGCGTGCCGTACGAGGTCGGCCTGGAGGCCGTCGAACGGCTGCGCGGGCTCGTGCCCGCCGGGGCGACGCTGGCGCAGTTCGCGCTGCGGTGGATCATCGACCAGCCGGGCGTCAGCACGGTCATCCCGGGCGCCCGCAACGCCGGGCAGGCGGAAGCGAACACCGCGGCGGCTTCGCTCGCGCCGTTGTCCTCCGAGGCGCTGGCGGGCGTTCGCGAGACGTACGACGAGCTGATCCGTCCGCTGGTGCACGATCGCTGGTAGGCCCGGCATGATGGGCCGATGATGACGCCCGAAGAGCTCCTGACCACGACCAGGACCGTCCGCAAGCGCCTCGACCTCGAGCGCCCGGTGCCGCTCGACCTGGTCAAGCACTGCATCCAGGTCGCGCTCCAGGCGCCGAGCGGTTCGAACACCCAGCGGTGGCAGTGGCTGGTCGTCACCGACGCCGGCCAGCGGGCCGCGCTCGGCGAGATCTACCGCCGGGCGTGCCACGAGTACCTCGAGTCGCCGAACGCGGCGGGCAAGCTGTTCGCGGACGACCCGGCGCGGGCCCAGGTCCAGCAGCGGGTCGGCGACAGCGTCGCCTACCTGGCCGACCGGATGGGTGACGTCCCGGTGCTCGTGGTGCCCTGCCTGGAAACGCCGTCTTCGGAACTGCCGGCCGGCAACCAGGCGGGGCTGTGGGCGTCGCTGCTGCCGGCGGTGTGGAACTACATGCTGGCGGCCCGCTCGGTGACACTGGGCACGGCGTGGACGACGCTGCACCTGAAGTACGAGCAGGAGGCGGCGGAGGTGCTGGAGCTGCCGAAGAACGTGCACCAGGCCGCGTTGATCCCGACGGCGTTCTACACGGGCGACACGTTCAAGCCGGCGGCGCGCCAGCCCCTCGAGGAGGTCCTGCACCTCGACCGCTGGTGACCGGAAGGCCTACCGCACGGTGAGGGTGAGCCGTTGGATGCCCCAGGCGTCGGCCTGGGCGCCCGGCAGCCAGACGTCGACGATGTCGTCTTTGATCCAGCTGCCGATGTCGGCCGCGTAGCACTCGCCGTAGCCGGGCACGGAGAACCGGGTGCCCCACGGGACGAGCCGGGCGTCGACGGCGCAGAAGCCCGGCCCGGCCTGGTAGCCGAGCGCGGTCTGGGCGACGTCGTTGTACGCCGTGACGCGGTAGTTCAGCGTGGTGCCTGCCGGGAGGCGGTAGGCCGAGAGCCGGTTCGCGCCGTCGAGTCGGTAGGCGGTCGAGATCTGCCCGAGCGAGCCGGGGGAGTTGTCCTCGGCGGTCATCGCGTAGAGCTGGTAGTTCGCGTTCTGGCAGGGGCTCGCGTCGGTGACGGTGAGCGTCGGCTGGCCCCAGTCGCTGATCCACTGCAGGGCTTGACCGTTGCGGAACGCCCGGTAGGCCTTCGCGCCGGCGACCCGGGCGAAGGTGAAGGTGACCTTGCCGTCGGTGCCCAGTCCCCCGCTGACCGAGCCGGGGGCGGGCAGGCGGTTGCTCACGTCCACGGCGCCGACGAGCGTGCCGGGGCCGTGCCCGCCGGTGACCGGGCGGTCGGGGATCGGGCCGGGGTAGAAGTGCTGGCAGGCGGGCAAAGTGGCGGCAGACGCCTCGGGAGCGACGAAGAGGCTGCCGGCGGCGAGGGCCAGCGCGAGGACGGGGGCGAAGCGCATGAAACCTCCGAGGTGGGGACCGGGTGGAGGTGACGCACAGCGGGTTCACCGCTGGCCAAAACCGTAAGTGGCCTGGACCATACAGTCAATAGGTCTAGACCTTTAACCGCTGATCGGCCCAGTCTTTGATCGGCCCGGTCAGAGGTAACTCACCAGCCGGTCGGCCAGCGCGCCCGCGTGACTGAGCGGCACGCAGTGCGGGCCGTCGATCTCGTCCGGCTCGATGCCGAGGCGTTCGCGCGCCACCCGCCGCTGGAAGTCCGGGACGAAGAACCGGTCGTCACGGGCCAGCAGCACGCGAGTCGGGACGTCGGGGTGGGCCGGCAGCGGCCACGGCTCGTCCCACTCCTTGCTGACCTGCTCGCGCCCGTGCGCCTGGCAAGCCTCGGCGAGCTCCACCGGGACGCCGTTGAAGAACTGCTCGGTCTCGCTCAGCTCCTTGGGCGCCTCGAAGCCCGTGTTGCCCCACCACTGCCCCGGCTGCTCCCCCGGCGCCGGGATCATCCCGGTCAGGTACACCAGCAGCCGCGCCCGGACCTTCGCCGCGACCAGCGGCGCGGTGAACCCGCCGTACGAATGGCCGACGACGGCGACGTCCGTGCGGTCGCCCAGCGCGGCCAGGACCGTCTCGGTGAACTCGGCCAGACCGGCCGCCGGGTCGGTGATCGGCAGGTCCGGGGCGACGGCGTCGTGCCCGCGGGCCTCGAGCTCCGGGATGAGCAGATGGAAGTCCCAGCCGCTGCCGCCGCCTCCGTGGATCAACGCGAAAGTCGTCACACGGGTCAGCTCAGCAGCGGCGCAGCATGTCGGTCAAGGCGGTCTTCTCGGCCTGCGTGATCGTCAGCCCGTAGAAGTGCTTCACGACGATCCAGTCGGTCGCGTAGGTGCACCAGAAGGACACCAGCGGCGGCTTCCACTGGTCGGGCGCCTTGTCGCTCTTCTGCTGGTTGACGTTGTCGGTGACGGCGAACAGCTGCGGCCGGGTCAGGTCGTTGGCGAACTGCTCGCGCTTCTCGGTCGTCCACGACTTCGCGCCGCTCGCCCAGGCCTGCCCGAGTGGGACCATGTGGTCGATGTCGACGTCGGTGGCCTTCGTCCAGGTCTCTTCGTCGTAGACGCTGGTCCAGGTCCCGGACGTCGGCTTGCAGTCCTTGTCGGTCTTGACGTCCTTGCCGTCGCGCTTGAGGACGACTTCGCGCGTGTCGCAGCCGGACCCCTGGCTGTCCCAGTGCGGGAACTTCTCGCGCGAATAGCCGTCCATGGAGGTCCGCGCGGCGATGGTCAGCTCGCCGAGCTGCTTCTGCGCGTCGGCCGCGCCGACCGGCACCGGCGCGCCCGACGTCGGCGGGGCCGCGCCCGCGCCTCTGCTCGTCACCCAGTAGCCGAAGAGGGCGACCGCGAGGATCGCGACTACGAGCAGGATCCGGTGCGTCACGCTCAGCCGAAAGCCACGGGCCGCCACGATTTTCTCCTCTCACCTGCACGGTCGCGCGGCGTAGTGTCACCTCTGCCGGTGCGGGACAACCGCGCCGACACGACGACCTGGCGCGAATGTGACGTCGCCCACCCACGGCGGAGCTGTCACACGGAGCCGATCCTCTGCGACTACCGGAGCAGGACCCATCCGGAGGGAGCAGCCGATGCCCGGCCGGCTCAAGAAGTTCGACGAGTTCTTCCAGCGCAAAGCCGCCGAGGGCGGCAACGTCGTCGCCATGGCCCGGATGGGCTTGGCGATGCGCGAGCGCGGCGAGCCGGCCGAGGCCGAGTCGTGGTACCGGAAGGCGGCCATGGGCGGCGACCGCGTCTCGATGACGGCGCTGGCCCACCTCCTCTCCGAACGCGGTGCCCGGGACGAGGCCGAGCGCTGGTACCACGAAGCCGCGCTGGCCGGTGAACAGCACGGGATGCAGCACCTCGCCAAGGCCTACGAGCGGCGCGGCAAGCGCGAAGACGCCCGGCACTGGTACGGCGAGGCGGCCCGCACCGGCGACCTGCCCTCGATGGCCGCGCTGGGGCGGCTGCTGCGGGAAGACGGGAACGGCGAAGAGGCCGAGTCGTGGCTGCGCCAAGCCGCCGAAGCGGGCTTCACCGGCGCGATGATCGACCTGGGCATCGTGCTCCGCGACCGCGGCCAGACCGCCGAGGCGGCCCGCTGGTGGCGGTCGGCCGTGCAGGCCGGCGACCTCGCGGCCACCTGCCAGCTCGGCAGGCAGGCCGAACGGCTGGGCCGGCCGTCCGACGCCGAATCGTGGTATCGCCAGGGCGCGAAAGGCGGCCACGTCGAGGCGATCACCCGCCTCGGCCTGCTGCTGCACCGCCGCGGCGACGTCGAAGAGGCGGAAAACTGGTACCTGGACGCGGCCGAGCACGGCGACCCGGCGGCGATGACCAACCTCGGCGTGCTGGCCCGCAACCGCGGCGACGAGGGCGAAGCCGCCGCCTGGTACCGCAAGGCGGCCGAGCACGGCAGCATCCCGGCGCTCACCAATCTGGGTCACCTCGCCGAGCACCGCGAGGACCTGTCGGCGGCCGAGCAGTGGTTCCGCCGCGCCGCCGAGACCGGCGACGTCCAGGGCATGCTCAGCCTGGCGCGCATGCTGCGGGCCCGGGGCGCCGCTCACGAGGCCGAACTGTGGCTCGCGCGTGCGGAAACCGTGCAGGACGAGCGAGAGCACCAACACTAACTATTGTGTGATCCAACTCACAGTTCTAGCCTGAGTGGATGAGGCCACGAGTCCTGGTCGCGGGCATCGGCAACATCTTCCTGGGTGACGACGGCTTCGGCGTCGAAGTGCTCAGGGAACTGGACCGGGCCGGCCTGCCCCCGTGGGTGCAGATCGCCGACTACGACATCGCGACGGTCCACCTGGCCTACGACCTGACCGGCGGCTACGACACCACGATCCTCCTGGACGCCACCCCGCACGGCGTCCACCCGGGCACGCTGTCCCTGACGTCGGCGACGGACACCCACGACCTGCACGGCGACGCGGTGATCCGCCTGCTCCGCCTGCTGGGCGGCGACGCGGGCCGGGTCCTGGTGCTGAGCTGCGAGCCGGCCTGCGTCGACGGCGGGCTCGGGCTGTCGGCCGAGGTCCGGGCCGCGGTTCCGGCCGCGGTGCGGGTGGTCACCGAACTGGCGTGGGGCGCGAGCCCCGATCTGCCGGTCAGGGAGAAGACCGACGTCTGACCCATTCCGGCAGGTCCGGCAGCTGCCGCAGGGCTTCGAGGACCACGTTGACCGCGGCGCGGGGCGGGGATCCCCGGCGGACCACCGCCGCGATCGTGCGGGTCACCGGGGTCGCCAGCTCGCGGGTCGCCACGCGGTACCGGCGATCCACCGCCAGCCCGGGCAGCAGGGCGATCGACAGGCCGGCCTCGACGTGCTGCAGCGTCATCAGGTAGTTGCTGAAGCGGCAGACCACCCGCGGCTCGAAACCCGATTCGCGGCACAGGCGCAGGGTCAGGTTCGCCATGTAGGACTGCGGCATGTCCAGCGCCCATGGCGCGTCCGCGTAGGCCGACAGGACCGCCGGGCCGCGGGGTGGCTCCGGCGGCGTCACCAGCACGATCGGGTCCGTCGCCAGCGGGACGATGTCGAGGTCGGGGCCCAGCGGCTGCTCGACGAAGTCGGTCGTGGTGATGATGACGTCGGCGTCGCCGCCGCGCAGGGCCGGAATGCTCTCGTGCGGTTCCAGCTCCAGGAGCTGGACCTCGAGGTGCGGGTGCGCCAGCCGGATCACCGCCGGGACGGCGAGGGTGTGGATCGCGCTCTGGAACGCCCCGAGCCGCACGAGACCGGCCGGTTCCTCGCCGAGGCTGCGCAGCTCCGCCTCGACCGTCTCCATGTGGTCGAGGATCACCCGCGCCCGCCGGGCCAGCATCAGCCCGGCCGGGGTCAGCCGGACCCGGCGGCCGGTGCGTTCCAGCAGCTGGGTGCGGGTTTCGGCTTCGAGGACGGCCAGCTGCTGCGACACGCTGGACGCGCTCAGGTTGGCGTCCTGCGCGACCGCGCGGACCGTGCCCAGTGCGTCGAGCCGGCTCAGCAGCCGCAGTCGCCACGGGTTCAGCATCCGGCCATTCTTGTTCGGCAGAACCGAACAGGAAAGCCGGAATTGTGAGATGGACGTGTCGCTCGCCGCGGACTTACCGTCGATGCCATGGCTGACACCTTCTGGGGCGACGTCGACCGGCACCTCGTGCGTTACGGCGGCACCTTCACCCGCGAAATCATCGACCACGCCGAAGGCAGTTTCCTCTTCACCGAGGACGGCCGCCGGATCCTCGACTTCACGTCCGGCCAGATGAGCGCGATCCTCGGGCACGCGCACCCGGAGATCGTCGAGACCGTCCGGCGGCAGGTCGGGCGGCTCGACCACCTCTTCAGCGGCATGCTGAGCCGCCCGGTCGTCGACCTGGCGCGGCGGCTGGCCGACACGCTGCCGGCCCCGCTGGAGAAGGCGCTGCTGCTGACCACGGGCGCCGAGTCGAACGAGGCCGCGCTCCGGATGGCCAAGCTGGTCACCGGCAAGCACGAGATCGTCTCGTTCGCGCGGTCGTGGCACGGCATGACGCAGGGCGCCGCGAGCGCGACCTACAGCGCGGGCCGCCGCGGGTACGGGCCGGCCGCACCGGGCCAGTTCGCCATCCCCGCGCCCAACGCGTACCGGCCGGACTTCACCGACGCCTCCGGTTCGTTGGACTGGCGACGTCAGCTGGACTTCGGGTTCGAGCTGATCGACGCGCAGTCGGTCGGCAGCCTGGCCGCGTGCCTGGTCGAGCCGATCTTGAGTTCGGGCGGGATCATCGATCCCCCGCCCGGCTACTTCGCCGCGCTGGCCGAGAAGTGCCGTGAACGCGGGATGCTGCTGATCCTCGACGAAGCCCAGACGGGGTTGTGCCGCACGGGAAACTGGTACGCGTTCCAGCGCGACGGCGTCGTCCCGGACATCCTGACGCTGTCCAAGACGCTCGGCGCCGGCCTGCCGCTGGCCGCGGTGCTGACCAGCGCGGAGATCGAGCAGGAGGCGTACGACCGAGGGTTCCTTTTCTTCACGACGCACGTGTCGGACCCGCTGCCGGCCGCGGTCGGGAACACGGTGCTGGACGTGCTGACCCGCGACCGTCTCGACGAGCGGGCGCTCTCGCTGGGCGCCTTGCTGCGGAGCGGTCTCGAGGGGATCGCCGAGCGCCACGAGGTGGTCGGCGACATCCGCGGGCGCGGCCTGCTGGCGGGCCTGGAACTGGTGGTGGACCGGGAAACCAAGCGCAGTTCGGACGAGCTCGGCGCGCGGGTCACGCAGCGGTGCCTCGAACTCGGGCTGCACATGAACATCGTGCAGCTGCCCGGGATGGGCGGGGTGTTCCGGATCGCGCCGCCGCTCACCGCGTCCGAAGAGGAGATTTCGCTTGGTCTGTCCATTTTGGACCAGGCGATCGGCGACGCCGTCAAGATGTCGTGACAACGGCCTCCTTGCCGGCCCGGGGAGCCGGCAAGGAGGCCGTTCACGACAGCGTCAGAAGCCCGCTGTCACCTTCGTGAAGTCCCAGTCGTTCTGGGCGATGCCGCTGCACGCCGACTGGACGCCGCCGCCGGGGCAGCCGCGGTCGCGGTTGACCGACCAGAACGCCAGGCGCGCGATCTTGTTCGACTTGGCCCAGTTCGTGATCTGGGTCCAGGTCGACAGGTCCGTCAGCTCCTGCTGGTCGGACAGGCCGTTCATGCCCGAGATGCCGAGGTGGGCGTACGCCGTGGCGTCGGACCACCCGAACGTCGACTTCAGCTTGTCGCGCAAGCCGTTCGCCGCGCTCACCGTGCTGTTGTACATGTTCGCGCCGCCGCCGAAGTCGAACGGCATGATCGTGAACACGTCCACGTTCGCGCCCAGGGCCTTCGACTGGTCGATGAGCCGGTTCCCGTAGTAGTTGGGGCCGGTCGTCGACGTGCCGAACGTCAGGATCGTCTGGATACCCGGGTTGTTCTGCTTGACGATCTTCAGCGCGTTCAGGATGCGGTCCTGCACGGCCTCGTTCTCGAACTCGTCGGAGTTCTCGATGTCGATGTCGATCGCCTTCAGCCCGTAGGCGTTGATCACCTGCTGGTAGGCCCCCGCCAGCGCGGCCGGCGTCGAGCAGTTCGGGCCGAGCTTGTTGCCGCTCCAGCCGCCGAACGACGGGACGACCTGGCCGCCCGCCGCCTTGATCTGCGCGATCGCGGTGGCGTCCGCGCTGCCCTGCAATGGCCGGCTGCTGTCCCACGCCGGGTTGCAGCCACCGGAGGCGTTGACGAACGCCATGGTGAACCACTTGACCCCGGTCGCGTTCATCACCGTCTGCGGGTTCGGCGGGCTGCCCCAGCCCATGTACAGGTACGGCGCACCGCGGCCACCCGGCGGGGGCGGCGTGGTCGTCGTCGGCGGGGTCGTCGTCGTAGGAGGCGTCGTGGTCGTGGGGGGTGTGCCCCCGGCCGAGCACGAACCCCCGTTCAGCTTGCAGTTCGACGGCGCGACGTACGAGCCGGAGTAGGCCACGTTGAACCCGAAACTGGCACTACCGCCGTTGCCGACGTTGCCGTTCCAGGTGTTCTTCACCGTGACGTGCTGGCCGGACGCCGTGTAGCTGCCGTCCCACAGCGACGAGATCTTCGCGCCGGACGGCAGGTCGAACTCGACGGTCCAGGTGGCGAGCGTCGAGCCCGAGCCGTTGGCGATCGTGTACTTGCCCTCGTACCCGGTGCCCCAGTCGGAGCCCTTCGAGAAGGTCGCGGACACGCCGCCCGCCGCGTTCGCGGGAGCGATCACGAACATCGCGCCGATCGTGGCGGCCGCGGCCGCCAGCCCGAGTGCGGGCAACCACCGGCGCCTCATGACAGGCCGTTCTTCATGGCGGTGATGAGCTCGCCGCCGGTGGTGTCACCGGTCAGCTCCCAGAAGAAGGCGCCGCCGAGACCCTGCTGCTTGGCGTAGGACATCTTGCCGTTGATGGTCGCCGGGGTGTCGTAGCTCCACCAGTTGCTGCCGCACTTGGCGTACGCGGTGCCGGCGAAGGTGCCGGTCGACGGGCAGGTGTTCTTGAGGACCTTGTAGTCCTCGATGCCCTGCTCGTACGTGCCCGGCGCGGGGCCGGTCGCGGTGCCGCCCGGGGTCGACTGCGTGACTCCGGTCCAGCCGCGGCCGTAGAACCCGATGCCCAGCAGCAGCTTGCTCGAGGGGACGCCCTTGCTCTTCAGCTTCTGGATCGCCGCGTCGGAGTAGAACCCCGGCGTCGGGATGCCACTGAAGTTGGTCAGCGGCGAGTGCGGGGCCGTCGGACCCTGCGCGGCCCAGGCGCCGAAGTAGTCGTAGGTCATCACGTTGTACCAGTCGACGTACTGCGCGGCGCCGCCGTAGTCGGCGACGTCGAGCTTGCCGCCGTTGCTGCCGTCGGCCGTGATCGCCGAGGTGACCAGGAACGACGAGCCGAACTTCGCCCGCAGCGCGCCCATCAGGTTCTTGTAGGCCGCGGCACCGCTGGTGTCACAGGAAAGACCGCAGGAGTTGGGGTACTCCCAGTCGATGTCGATGCCGTCCCAGATGTCCGCCCAGCGCGGGTCCTTGAGCAGGTTGTAGCAGGACTGCGCGAACGCGGCGGCGTTCTGCGAGGCCTGGCCGAAGCCGCCCGAGTAGGTCCAGCCGCCGAACGACCAGATCACCTTGAGGCCCGGGTGCAGCTTCTTCAGCTTGCGCAGCTGGTTGAAGTTGCCGGCGACGGGCTGGTCCCAGGTGTCGGCGACGCCGTCGACACTGCCCGCGGCGTCGTAGGTCTTCTGGTAGTCGGCGTACGGGTCGTCGTTCGCTGTGCACTGGCCGTTCTTGACGTTGCCGAACGCGTAGTTGATGTGCGTCAGCTTGCTCGCCGAGCCGGAGGTCTCGATGTTCTTGACGTGGTAGTTGCGCCCGTAGACGCCCCACTGCACGAAGTAACCGACGTTCTTCAGGCCACCGGGCTGCGGCGGCGTGGTGGTCGTCGGCGGGGTGGTCGGCGTCGTGGGGGTGGTCGTCGGCTGTGTCGGGGTCGTCGGCGTAGTGGTCGGGGTGCCGCCGCCGGCGTCGCACGAGCCGCCGTTCAGCTTGCAGTTCGCCGGGGCCGAGTAGGTGCCGGAGTAGGCGACGTTGAAGCCGAAGCTCGCGCTACCGCCGTTGCCGACGTTGCCGTTCCAGGAGTTCTTGACCGTGACGTGCTGGCCGGACGCCGTGTAGCTGCCGTCCCACAGCGACGAAATCTTCGCGCCACTCGGCAGGTCGAACTCGACCGTCCAGCTCGGCAACGTCGAACCGGAGCCGTTGTTGATCGTGTACTTGCCCTCGTACCCGGTGCCCCAGTCGGACCCCTTGGCGAAGGCGGCGCTGACGCCACCGGCGGCGCTCGCCGGCACGGTGACGAGACCGACCGCGATCGCGCCGACCGCGGTGAAGAGACCGAGGAGGTGCCATCTCTTTCTGGACATCGCTCTCCTTTGAGCCAGGTGCAGGGACGGCGGACACCGACACCGCCGGCGGGGACCAGGGCGGTGTTTTGCGCCGTTTGCGCAAACGTTACGTGGTCCAGACCAATAGGGGAAGCGTCACCACGGAGCGTGGCCAGTGGTCAAGACCAGTCCTCGGTGCGGGCACCGCATTGGTCCAGTCCGGTTACGCAAAGCTGACGGGGAGGACAGCCGTCCGTTCCATCCCGCGGCGCACCCTCAGCGGGACGACTCACCCCGAGCGGCCGTGTCGCGCGCTGCGACGACCAGCACGAGCGCGACCGCCAAACCCACAGTTGGCGCGACGGTCGCGCCCAGTACAGCGCGGAACAGGATCCCGCCTGGCGAAATCAGCAGCACGAGCAAACTCAGCCCGGCCACGACCGCCCACACCGCAACCACCCGGCCGGTCTGCTTCCGCGCGACCAGCACCGCCACCGTCAGCATCGTGGCCGCGAGCGCGCTCCCCGACCAGCCCAAACCGGCCATCGTCCACGCCGACACCGCGAACTTGTCCTGGTACAGCAGATGGAACACCCACGGCCCCGCCGCATACGCCACCGCACCCACGACCAGACCGACAACCAGCGTGCCGGCCGCCCCCAGAACCGCGAACCGTCGCAGCCGCCGCGCCCCATCCGGCCGGTGCAGCACGCGCACCACCGTCGGCACCGCCAGCGTCTGGATCGGGGCGAGCACCAGCAGCAGCGGTGACCGCAGCAGCGACACCGCCAGAAACAACCCGCCCAGCGCGTCCTCGCTCCCGCGAGGGGCGGCCAGCTTCACGACCGCCGGGTAGCCGGTCAGCACGCTCGCGGTCAGCGCCGCGCTGACGATCAGGCCCGGCATGCGCCGCCACAGCGCGCCCCACGGCTCACTCGACGAATTCGGCTCGACCAAGCCGCGCACCCGGAAGGCGAACGGCAGCCAAGCGCACGAGCCGACAGCCACCGCGACCGCCAGCCAGGTCAGCCCACCGACCCCGGCGACGACGAACCCGGCGAACAGCACCAGCCTCGCCGCGGCCTCGGCCAGCAAGATCGCCGAGTAGCGCCCGTTCTGCCCAGCTCCGACGAACAACCCCCGCATCGCGTACAACGCGGGAAACGCCACGATCCCGCACCCGGCCACCAGCGCCAGCTCCCGATGCCGGTCGAACAGCTGCGCGTTCACCGCCGGCACGGCCAACACCGCTGCCACCGCGATCGCGACAGCCTGGGTGACAGCGAAGGTCCGAGCAGCGCTCAAGTCCGGCTTGCGTCCCTGCGCCGAGGCCACGGCCGTCTGCCGCGACAACTCCTGCTCCACCGGCGACAAGGCGCTGCCCACACCCATGAGCAATCCCCAAAACCCGAGGAAAACAGCGTTTTCAGCCGAACTGAGGTGTTTGCCGGCCAGCAGGAGCAGCACGTAACCCATCGCCGACGTCGCGAGAACCGTCACGCCGAGCCCGCCGACCGTGCTCGCACGGGACCGTCCGCCACCGTCCGGTGAGACGTCTCCGTCAAAGCTGCCACCAGGCGCTGGGAGCGCCGCGTCGTCCAGTCGGTCTCGCCGCACCACAAACCCCTCGACGTTGCGTTCGGCCCTCGTTGCTGCCGGTCAGCCTGATGATCATAGGGAGCGCCCGCGCAGGCGAACCCCCAGGGAACTGGCGTGCGTCAACCACGCTGCGGCGGATGTCGACGGGTTTCCACCGCGGCAGACCGACGATTCGGCGCGCCTCGATCTTCGGCGTTTCGGTCTGTCACAACGGATCCACCTCGTGAGTGGTGGCCGAGCGGCGGCGACGGCTCGCGGCCGTGGCTCGGCTGCGCGAGTCAAAGTGGAGATCGGCTAAACACAGAACAGGCCCAGCGCTTCTCGAAAGAAACACTGGGCCTGCGTACTGCTGTCTCAACCAGACGTGCGCCCGAAGGGATTCGAACCCCTGACCTTCTGATCCGTAGTCAGATGCTCTATCCAGCTGAGCTACGGGCGCGTGTTCAGTTGTAACCTAGCACCCGGCGAACCGGGTACCAGCGGAGGCTCCGGGATTTGAACCCGGGAGGGGGGGTTACCCCCAACCGCATTAGCAGTGCGGCGCCATAGACCAGACTAGGCGAAGCCTCCTGGGCCCAACGACCACTGCTCAGATAGGTTACACACCCCTGGATCACCCCGGAACAGCACCCCCCTTACGCCCTTCGCAGCAGCCTGAGCAGGCGCGGAGAGCGGCCACCCAGGCCCTCCGCCTCGAACGTTGCGATGCCGACGCGCGGGAGTTCGCGGACGCCCGGGTACACCAGGTACCTGGGCACCCAGCGCGGCTGGAACTTCGCGTTGAAGCGGTACAGCGTCTCGATCTGGATCCAGCGCGAGAAAAAGTGGAGCACCTTCGCCGCCGACTTGGCGACCGGGCCCGCGCCGATGCGCTGACCCTGCTCCATCAGCGCGCGGAACGCCGCGAAGTTCAGGGAGACCTGGGAGACGCCGTGGCGGCTCGCCGCCAGCAGGAGCTCCGAGATCATCAGCTCGTTGACGCCGTTGTCGGCCGTTCGGTCGCGGCGCATGACGTCGAGGGACAGGCCCGTCTTGCCCCACGGCACGAACTGGAGCACTCCGCGGACGCGGCCGCCCTGTTCGGCCGTCACCAGGACCGAGCCCGGGTCGCCCATGCGGCCCAGCGCCATCGAGAAGCCGCGCTCGGTGTCCGTGCCGCGCCAGTTGGCCGCCAGGACCTCCAGTTCGGCCAGCTCGCCCGGGCGCAGGTTCTCGGTCCGGCGCACCAGCACCTTGTAGCCCGCGCGCTTGGTGCGGGCCGCCGCCTGGCGGACGCCGCGCATGGTGCGGCCGTCCAGGGTGAAGCCGGCCGCGTCGACGACGGCTTCGTCGCCGATCTCCAGGACCTCGAGGCCGAAGCGGGCCCAGACCGTCGCGCCCAGCTCCGAGACGCCCATCGCCGCCGGGACCCAGCCGCCTCGGCGGCAGACCTCCAGGTACTCCTCGATCGCGCCCGGCCAGGCCTCGTGGTCGCCCAGCGGGTCGGCCGAGCACAGGGCGACCCCGGCGATCACGCGATACGTCACCGCGGCCTTGCCGGTCTTGGAGAACACCGCGAACTTGTCCCGCCGCAGCGCGAAGTACCCGAGCGAGTCACGCTCGCCGTGCTCGTCCAGGAGCCGGCGCAGCCGCGCGACCTCCTCGTCGGTCAGCCGCGGCGCCGGCTCGGCCGAGCGCAGCAGGAAGTACGCCGACACCAGGACCGCGGCGAGGCCGAACAGCAGGCCGACGGCGGCGGTGAGGTCCTCCAGCCACATCTGGTGGAACACCGCGGGCCCGCTGGCGGCGACCAGCGCGAGCGCGGACTCCGCGAGCCGGTCGCCGAAGCCCATCGGCGCCAGCACCGCCCGCGGCGCCACGGACAGCAGGATGACGTTGATCACGAACCCGGCCAGCGCCAGCTGGACGAACACGCGCGCCGCCCGCCAGCGGCCGACGACCGGGTCCGGCTTCGCCACGAAGTAGCGCCGGTTGGCGATCAGGCCCACCAGCAGCAGCACCGACACGAGGCCGGCGCCGAAGACGTGCTTGAGCCCGAGGTGCGACACGGTGAGCAGCACCGTCGCGCCGACCGCCAGCTGCCAGGCCCGGCGCTTGCGCCGCCGGAGCCCCGCGGCCAGCATCACCAGCAGCACGCCCATGACCAGCGCCACGGTCGCCGCGGCGACCGTAGCTTCCTGCGGCAGCTCCAGCCACTCGGCCAGGTGCCCGCGCAGGCTGCGCCGGCCCGCCGGGATCAGGATCGAGCCCAGCGTCATCAGGCCCGCCAGCCGGGTCACCCAGGTGATCACCCCCACGGTGGTGGCCCCTGCCACCTTCCAGGTGATCTGCGCGCGTGTCCCCGTCACCACCCGTACAACCCGCCGTGGATGATCATGCTTCCCCCTCTACCCCCCGGCGAGCTCCACGAACGGCGCCAGCGCCGCCGGGTTGGCCAGCGCGTCGCGGCTGACGGCCCGGTCGGGAGCCACACCGGCGAGGATCTTCTTCACCGGTACCTCACACTTCTTACCGTTCAAGGTACGAGGAATTTCGGAAACCACGACGAACCGATCGGGTACATGCCGCGGTGACAGCGCGCTACGAAGCTCCTTGCGCAGGCGCGGTTCGACGTCTTCGAGCGCGACGCCGCCGGCGAGCACCACGAAACAGATGAGCTGCCCGTCTTCGTTCCCGGCCGCCGAAGTGTCCACGACCAGGGAATCCGCGATTTCGTCGTAGCCCTCGACGACCCGGTAGAACTCCGCTGTGCCCATCCGGACGCCGCCGCGGTTGAGCGTCGAGTCGCTGCGGCCGTAGATCACCGCCGAGCCGCGGTTCGTGATGCGGATCCAGTCCCCGTGGCGCCAGAGGCCCGGGTACATCTCGAAGTACGCCTCCCGCAGCCTCGAGCCGTCGGGGTCGTTCCAGAAGAACACCGGCATCGACGGCATCGGCTTCGTGATGACCAGCTCGCCGACCTCCTCGACGACGGCCTTGCCCGCCTCGTCGAAGGCGTTGACCGCGGCACCGAGCGCCGGGCAGGACAGCTCGCCGAGCCACACCGGCACGTCGGGCGCCGACGCGACGAACGCCGCGCACAGGTCGGTGCCACCGGAGACCGAGCAGATCTGGACGTTCTTCCCGACCTCGTTCACGATCCACCGGAAGCCTTCGACGCTCAGCGGCGCCCCGGTGGAGCCCAGGGCGCGCAGCCCGGTGAGGTCGTAGCGCTCGGCGGGCTTGATGCCGGCCTTGAGGCAGCTCTGGATGAACGGCGCCGACGTGCCGAAGTAGGTGACGCGGTGCTGCTCGGCCAGGTGCCAGAGTGCGTTCAGGTCCGGGTAACCCGGGCTGCCGTCGTAGAGCACGATCGTGGTGCCGACCAGCAGGCCGGAGACGAGGAAGTTCCACATCATCCAGCCGGTGGTGCTGAACCAGAAGAACCGGTCGCCGGGCCCGAGGTCGGTCTGCAGGGCCAGTGCCTTGAGGTGCTCGAGGGTGATGCCGCCGTGGCCGTGCACGATGCCCTTCGGCAGGCCGGTGGTGCCCGACGAATAGAGCACCCACAGCGGGTGCGCGAACTCGACCGGCTCGAACAGCAGGGGCGCGCCCGCGTGCTTCGCGAGCAGCTCGGACCAGTCGAGGGCACCGTCCATGCGGCCCTCGCCGACGTACTCGACGAGCACGGTCGCGGCGAGCGACGGCAGCTGCGCCTGGAGGTCGGCGATCGTCGTCCGGATGTCGAACTGGCGGCCGTTGTACGCGTAGGCGTTGACCGCGAAGAGCACCTTCGGCTCGATCTGCACGAACCGGTCCGCGACCGCCCGGACACCGAAGTCCGGCGAGCACGACGACCAGATCGCCCCGATGCTCGCGGCCGCGAGGAAAGCGACCAGCGTCTGCGGGCAGTTCGGCGCCAGCGCGACGACAGTGTCACCCTTGCCGACGCCGAGTTCGAGGAACGCGGCCCGGGCCGCGGCCACCTGCGCGCGAAGCCGGCCGTACGTCAGGTGGCTCGCGAAGCCGTCTTCGCGGTGGAAGATCACCGCCGTCTCGTCGTCGCCCTTGGCGGCGCCCGCGACGCCGGGGGTGAGCGCGTGCTCGGCGTAGTTGAGCGTGGCGCCCTCGAACCAGACGGCGTCCGGCATCCCGCCCGAGAGCACCTCGCCGGGCTGGTCGTGCCAGCGGACGCCGAGGAAGTCCGCGACCGCCGCCCAGAAGTCCGGGCCGCGCTCGACCGAGAACTCCCACAGCGCGCGGTAGTCGTCCACCTCGACGCCGCGCTCGGCGCGCAGCCACCGGCGGAAGGCTTCGATCTTGGTGTCGGCAACGTGGCCCGGCTCGGGGCGCCAGAGCACTTCGGGGGCGTCGGCGGTGTGCGTCACGCTCCGAGCCTAATCCCTCGGATCGGGAAGTCACCGTGGTCGGAACCGACACGGAACCCGGGTGGCGAATGTGCGCCGCCCACACTTACCGCAGGTGCGCGTCGAACCAGTTGAGCGTGCGCTGCCAGGCCTCCGCGGCCGCGCCCGGGTCGGCGTCGAAGCGGTGGTTCGCGCCCGGGTAGTGGACGACGTTCGTGGCGACCTTCGCCGACGCGGCGGCGTCGCGCAGGCGCTCGACGTCGGCACCGCCCGCCTCGTCGCCGGCGTCGCCGTACATGCCCAGCCACGGGCTGGTGAGCCGCCCGGCGATCTCGACCAGCGCGGGCAGTTCGGCGGCCTGCTGCCCGCCGACGCTGACGGCGGCGCCCAGCCGGCGGTGCGAAGCGACGACGAGGGCCGCGGTGCCGCCGAGGTCGAAGCCCATCACGCCGAGCAGGTCGGCCTGGACGCCGCGCTCGACGAGCCAGGCGAGGGTGCGGTCGGTGGCGTCGAGCAGGTCCTGCTGGGTGAGCTCGTCGTTCTCCAGGTGCGGGGTGACGGTCAGCCAGCCCTCCGTGGCCAGGCTGGCGAGCAGCAGTTTCACCCCGTCGGTGACGCCGTCGGCTTCGTGCAGCACGACCAAGCCGCCGCGTAGCGCGCCTTCGGGTTCCGAGAAGGTCAGGCGCAGGGTGCGGCCGTCGGTGCGCTGGTAATCCACGGTGGAGGTCGACGTCATTGCCTCACCCAACCACCTGGAGGTGAACGGGAGGAAGCCCGGTGACGCAGGTCGCCGGGGCGAAACCGCCTGAAGGGAGTCGCGGGGCGGCGGCCGGGAAAGCTACGGTGACGGGGTCGTCCCGTCGATTTCCAGGAGCGCCGAAGATGCCGTCCGTGTCCCCGCGTGCCGATCTCGAATCGTTGCCGAAATACGTCCCCGGCCGGACGATCGAAGGCGCGATCAAACTGGCGAGCAACGAGGTGCCCGGCGGTGCGCTGCCGAGCGTCGCGCAGGCGATCGCCGAGGCCGCGGCCGGGGTCAACCGCTACCCGGACACCGGCTCGCAGGCGCTGCGCGAGCGGCTGGCGCGCGAGCTGGACGTGCCGGTGGCGCGCGTCGCGATCGGCTGCGGCTCGGTGTCGCTGTGCCAGCAGCTGGTGCTGGCCAGCGCCGGCACCGGTGACGAGGTGCTGTTCGGCTGGCGGTCGTTCGAGGCCTACCCGATCGTCACGCAGATCACCGGCGCCGCGTCCGTGCGGGTACCGGTGACCAGTAGCCACGAGCT
>Ga0207678_10000254_pt1 | contig 48275 bp, 65 predicted proteins | sample KBSC63metaG_FD_184319 | JGI IMG/M metagenome (GOLD analysis project Ga0207678, IMG submission 184319) | Corn rhizosphere microbial communities from Kellogg Biological Station, Michigan, USA - KBS C6-3 metaG (SPAdes) (version 2) | ecosystem: Host-associated > Plants > Roots > Rhizosphere > Soil ... | reverse complement strand
CCAAGGTTTCTCTCTGCCGAAATGCACGAAATCGCCGACACCGCCGCAAACCTCGCAGGGCTCAGGCGATCGCAGTTCGTCGAGCACCGCCCAACGTACAAGTCCGTAAGCCTCTTGAACGAGTGCAGGCCACATCTGCGCAGTCGCGTCCATCAGATCGGCTGCGCCGCGCCGCTCGGCTTCGGCGTTGCGCTGCGACTTCGCTGCCGCGACCAACAACTGAGCGTCGAGCAACTTCTCCATGCGGCGACGCCACTCTGCGAACTGGACTCGGGCGAGCAGTTGGTCGAGACCTCTGGCATTCAGCCGAGCGCCGTCCGGCCACCAGACTGCGCAGAACACTTCGCGGGCCAGCTCGTCCTGCACCATTCCGATCGCGGCGGCGATGTCTTGCGGCGTCAGCTCCGGGATGCCGCCGCGACCCATGCTGAATTGTTGCGTCGAGGCATTGAGCCTTGCCACGAGTTTGCGGACGTTGGTCATGCGGCTTTCTCCAGTGTTCGTTCATCGAGTTCGAAGGCCATCCCTGGCGTATGCATGCAGAGCGGCCAGGTCCGGCTAGCCTGCGGGCACGTCGATTTTCCCCATGCGTCGACGCGGTGCACGCAGCACGCGCAACCGCCGCGCCGGGTGATCTCGGCGACGATCCGCTTCCGCATGCCGCGGTCGACGCGGTGTTCCGGGTCAGTCAGCGGATCGCTGCGCATGGCGCCTCGCTTTCAGCCTTGCCGCAACCCCGCGCAGGTACGCCTCGGCGCGCGGTCGGTGCTCGACCGGCACACGCTCCAAGGCTGCGGGCCAATCGCGCGGCGCCACGCGAATGCTGATCTGCAGGCCAAACCAACCGCCGTCCGCGTCTTTCGGGCAGTCGGATTCCCACGTCATGCCGCCTGGATGTCCTGGTTTGCATCGGCCCTCCAGTGCAGATTGCAGAGATTGAGGTCGACCATGTACGGGAAATGCGGGTCGAGCTTCGCGGCGTAGCGACTGCATTTCCCGCACCGCGCGATCATGAGGCCGCGCCGGCGCGCATCGTCCAGCGGCAGAAGTTCGGGCCCGCCATTGGTATCTGCCCAGACCTCGCGTTCGAGTGGAACTCGGAAGCCTGGCCGGCTGCGCGGCGCAGAGTGCCACTTATGCGCCAGGTCGAAAGCGCCCTGCTGCAGGATCGATATCGCACGCGCATCGCATGGCTTTTCGAAAGACCCCACGAACAGCGCGACGACGAGCTCAGAATCACGCGTCCAGTGCCGAACCCAGTCGTTGAGGCGATATACCCCGCCGATCCGAATGTTCAACGTGACCCCGTGAATCCGGACGGACGATCGGCCGACTCGGATCGGCGCCAGGTAGACGAATCCCGTGTTGTCGACGTGGGGACCGATATTCGGCCGCCAGCCATACAGCTCGCACGCTGCCGTGTTCTCCGTGCCGATGACGCCCGACTGCTCGCTGCTGACGAGCACGCTGGCGCACGCGGCCGCCTCTCGAACATGCGGGTGCTGCGCGGCAACGGGCTTCACTGCGATCTCGCCGACGCAGCGCAAGGGATGATCGAATCGGATCGCCATTTCAGTGCTCCGGGATCTGGCCAGTCTGCTGCGCCCAGTGCGCGATCAAGAGAGCATCGGCGCGGTTGTGGTCTTTGACGCGCTTCAGCTTGTCAGCCGCGATCGGGAACTTGCTGATCGCCGCGATGCGCGAGGCATTCTTGTCGACCTCCTCGTCTTTCGGCGCCAGCAGATTCAGGTCGCGTTTCCATTGGCTGGATTGCACGACAATGAAGTCGATTCGCGCGTGCGCCAGAATCCCTTTCAGCACGCCGTAGGTCTCGCCGAAGTTGGACGTCGCGGAGGCGCTCTGTTTCGGTCGAATGCCGATGCGCTCGATCACACCGATGCAATAGGCGCCGGGATGCTTCGCGAGCTCTTCGTCGAGCCGCTCACTGAGCACGCGGCCGCTGATCTCGTTTCCCTTTGTTCGGCGCGGAACGCTCGGAATGTCGATGAAGTCGACGAACTCGCCATCGGCGAGGAGCGCGATCGCTCCCGTGATGCCGGGATCGATTCCTAGAACGAGCCGGTACGTCATGCCGCCTTGTCTCCAAATAGGTCGAGGGTCGAGCGAGCCGAGCTCTGCCGGCACATCCTGGTGACAGCCGCGAGCAGATCGCGCGGGGGTACTTCTGCGGCTTCCACGCGACTGGTGCCGACCAAGCTGCTCGGCGTGGTGACCGTCAGCGTTGTCGAAGCACCTGTGATTTCGCTCGGTAGGAAAGCCCATGTACAAACGACGTCGCCCGTATCCAACCCGATCATCACAATGGCGTCGGATTCAGGCCGTTTGATCGCAGCCCATTTGAAGACGTGCCGCACTAGCTTCGTGCCAGGCCTGGGCGTCAGCACCGAGCGAAAGGCCTTTGAGAACTTCACCTCGATACGAAGCCCATTGCCGGCTGTCACATCCCAGCCGGCTTTTTGCGGTGTCACGACGCCGTCGACGATCCGGGCGACCATGCATTCCCAGAAATATGGCTGCTCAACCGCGTCGAAACCCATCGAAAGCTTCAGCAGGTGGCGCGCGGCCAATTCCTCCGCATCCATGAATTCGGATAGCGGCGCACAATTCATCGGAAGGTCTTTCGGTTGGCTCACGCGAGAAGCTCCAATGTTTCGGCCAGGAGGTCGAGTTCCGTGGTTTTGTAGCGGCGTTCGAATTCGCGCGTGCCGAGGCCATGAATGCCGGTAGCGCCCTGGTGGTGCTCGGGGCAAAGCGGGATGACCAGCATGTCGCTCGCTCGCTGGCTCATGCCCTGTCCTTCGCGCACGTGGTGCAGGTGGGGTGGCGTCGGCTCGTGGCCGAGCAGTCGGCAGATGCAGCAGCCGAGCCGGAAGACCCGGTCCTTGTGGCGCTTCACGCCGGCGGCGCTCATGCGGCCGCCTTGTCGAGCGGATAGAGACGTCCATCGTCAGCGCGGCGCGCGAACCGATCGACCCAGTTTGCGAGTGCGCCGCGCGCGCTGGCGTCGTGCGCGTAGTGATGCGTGATCGCCTGCACGACCTGGTGCATCGTGCAGCCCGGGTTTGCCGCAACGTGCGCCTTCGCGGCTTCGATCGTTCGAGAGAACGGCGTAGAGTAGTAGGACCGGCCGGACGCGCTACCCGCGACAGCGCGCTTCATGTCGGGATGCAGCTGCGCGATTAGCGTTTGCGCCTCGGCGTGCGCGAAACGATGGAGCGGCGCAGGGACCGAGTTGCGGTCGTCGATACACGCGGGGCCGTCGGGCCAATGCTCGCGGCGAATCCCGATGATGCCGATTCCGCGCGTCCGACATGCCCAGCCGAACGTATCGCCGTACGTGGGCGTGGCGATCCAGACGAAATGCGCCTTGCCTAGCCAGCGCGCTGCCTGGTCGAGCACAGCGATCGTGCCGGATATCTTCGCTTCCACGATGCCGAGGCGCTTACCTTGCACGCCTGCGATGTCGGCTCGCGCGCTGTAGGCGCGGAACTGCGCCTCGGGATAGCAGTCAAATCCGCGCTCGGCGAGCCATGCTGATGCGACCGTCGCGATCTCGGTCTCGCTCCAGGGCTTCTGCTTCACAGATACCTCCGAAGGTGTGCCGGCCCGTACAGCTCGCGATAGAGCACGCGTGCGGCCACCGCGATCCAGGTCAATGTGTCCGCGGTGCGCGGGCAGCGTTCGGAGAACGGCCGGCGCGGTTCGGATGAGAACCGGCCCTCGGATTGCGGCACGACCGGCACGTCCTCGGCGCGCAGCGCGCGGCGCAGCCATTCATTTACTTCGGCCGACTGGTCGACGGGATCAAACTGCCCCGGCGCGATCGCGCGCAGATAGGTCGGCGCCGGCGAGCCGATATTGCTGATATCGATGCGGTGCGGCGGCGGCGCCGATGGCATCGGGTACGGTACGTGGCTCATTGGCCGTTGCTCTCGTACATCAAGACCAACTCCTCGACAGCTTCCTCGTCCATGTCCGGCCAGTATTTGGCTGCGAGGTGCCGATAGATCGACCCGACCAGCTGCTGGAACTCGGACTCGTCCATTTCGTCGAAGGCGATCGATCGCGGCACCTTGACCGCGACGGTGCCGACGACCGGCCCGAGATCCATCTGCATCTCTTCGCAGCAGGCGCCGCATTCGCGCTGCAGGCGCTTGATCGCGTCGTGCGCGGACAGGTTGTGGAAGTCGGGGAGCTGCTCGACAGCGAGCGCGCCGATCGCGTGCGCGAGCCGGTGGAACTTCACATTGCGGCGCTTCTTCAGCTCGGCGCGCAGCTCCGAGCCGGTCGAGTACTTCCGGTCTCGCATTGCGCGCGCATCCCACTTGGTCAGCGGCACTAGCGCGCCGACCTCTTCGCCGGTCTCGATGCGCACGAGGCGCTCGACGCGGAAGTACACCGGGCGGCGCGGCCTCTTTGGTTTTTGCGTGGCGGCGGCCTTGCTCATCAGGCGGCCTTCGCCTTTTCGGTCAATTCCTTCAGTTCGGCAGCCAGCCCGCGATCGGCTTTCTTACCCTTCTTTTCGTCGATCGTCGGCTTCGGCAGCGGGCCCTGCCATTCAACGGCGCGCATTTCCGAATAGACGTTCTCGAGATACGCCGTTTCGCCAATCGGGAGGTCGCGGCCCTTGCCGAGGATCAGCTCGATGACGCCCTTCAGGTGTGTGTCCCTGTTGTAGTAGTCCTCGCGGTGAATGAAGAGCACGACATCGGCGATTTCTTCGATCGAGCCGGACGCCCGCAAATCGCCGAGGTTCGGACGGTGATCGCTGCGCATCGCGTTCGCGCGGCTCAGCTGGCACAGCAAGATGACCGGGACGTTGAGTTCTTTCGCGAGCCGCTTAAACTGGCGCGCGTCTTCGCCGATTTCGTTCACCAGGTCGCGGCCCTGTCGCTTTACCTCGTGGAGGTGGTCGATCACGATAAGCCGCGTTGGCGATCGCAGATGCTGGCGCCGCGCGCGCGCGCATATCTGCAGAGCCGTGAGTCCCGGTTGGTCATCGATGTACAGCGGCGCGTTGGCGATCCGGCTCTGGGCTGCCATGAGCTGATCCCAGTCGTCGCGCTCCAGCAGCCGCGGATCCTGCAGCGCGCGATGGCGAATCCTGGCCAGGGCGGCAACGCCGCGCTGCACGACCTGCTTCTCGCTCATCTCAAGGCTGAAGATGTCGGTGCGGCGGTTCGCCGTGGCGTTGTGCATCGCTGCCTGGAACCCCAGCAACGATTTACCCATGCTCGGTCGACCGGCCAGGATGATCAGGTCCCCGTCCTGCCAGCCGAGCGTGATCGCGTCCAGGCAAGGCCATGGAGATGGCAGCCCGCTCATCTCCTCCTCGGCGTCGTATCGTCGCTGCAAGTCGGCCCACCAGGCCTGCACTGACCCGCGCGACGGCTTCAGGCCGCCGAGCCTCGTCTCGCCGCTCATGGCCGACAATTTGAGCAGCGCGTCGGCTGCGATCAGCGAAGCGGACGCGCCCGGCGCGAAGGCGGCGCCGGCGAGCGCGGTGCCCGCATCGATCAGTTCGCGCAGGCGCGCCTTCTCGCGCACGATCTCTCCGTAGGCGGCAACGTTCGCCGCGCTCGGCGTCGAGTTCGCGAGCTCGATCACATAGCTCGCACCGCCGACATCCTCGGAAACGCCCTGTGCGTGGAACCATTCGCCGAGCGTGACGGCGTCGTGCGGCTGTCCTTTCGTCGCCAAGTCGCAGATCGCGCGGTAGATCACGCGGTGCGACCGGCGATAAAAATGGTCCTCCGAAAGCCAGTCCGAGACCTGCAGCAACGCGCTGTCGCTCAGCATGAGCCCGCCGAGCACGGCCTGCTCCGCTTCATTCGCGTATGGCGGCTCGCGCAACGCGCTATTGGTGCGCTTCGAGCTCAAGCAGCCTGCTCCAGTTCGATCGCGTCGAACAGGCCGGGCATGGACATGTCGCGCTCGGCCGCGGCGCAGTACGCAGCGCCGTCCAGGAAGTACCGGTTGTTCAACTCGACGCCGACGCCGCGCCGGCCGAGCTTGATCGCGCAGTACGGCACGGTCATCAGGCCGCCGAACGGATCGAAGATCGTCTCGCCCGGCATCGAGAACTGTTCGATGACACGGTCGACGATGTCAAACTGCAGCGGGCACAGGTGCATTTCCTTGCCCTTCGCCGCCTGCGCGCCGTTGAGCGTTCGCATGCGCGTGATGTCGGTCCACACGTCCGGATGCCAGCTCTGCGGCTGCAGGAGCATGAACGTGGTCGGGAGCCAGCCGGTCTCGTCGACCGCGTCCGCGATGCGCACGTCGTGCCGGAAGTCGTAGACGTTCTCCAGCGAGTGCTTCCGGAACATCTTGAAGATGGTCGCTTGGTCGAGGCCTTCGAGCTCCTCGGGCCGCAGCGGTCGGTCGCCGCTAGAACGGGCAAAGCCATGCGCGTCGTACTGCCATCGCGCGCGCGTGTAAACCGCCTTGTCCTTCTTCACCGGCTCGTCGGCGTAGCCGTTGCTCCGGTCGGTCGGCGGCTTGCGGAAGAGCAGCACGTACTCGGGCATGCCGGCGCCCATGCGCGAGCCATCCTTGCACTGCTCGGTCCAACCAAGACGATAGGTCTGGTTGTTCTCCCGGACGACGTCGGTCACGATCGTCTTGCGCGCGAGGAACGCGAACCCGTGCTTCTGGAAGTGCGCAACGCACTCGTCGGAAAACGGCTGCACCGTCTGGAACCCGAAGCCATTGATGCCGCCGGGCGTTATTCGGTCCTTTACGTGGATCGCAGCGACGCGGCCCGGCTTCAGCACGCGCAGCAGATTCGGCGTCAGGAAATCCATCTGCCGCCAGAAATGCGCGTTGTCATCTGTGTGGCCGAAGTCGTTGTAGGACGGCGAGTACTCGTACTGGTGCGAGAACGGCACGCTGGTGACGACCAGATCGACGGAGTCGGAGTCCATCGCCGCGGTCTCGTCGACGCAATCGTTGTTCACCACGACATAGTTGCCGCCGCGTGCTTCGACGCGCTGCACGCCGAGCGAACGTGCGAGCAGGCTCGCCATCGACGCGTGCGCCAGTCCGAACTCGCGAATGATCGCGGTCATCTTTTCCACCTGCTGCCTGTGCTGTTCCCACTTGCGTTCGAGCTGCCGGCGAATATCACGCTCGGCCTCGGTGTAGATCAGATCGATGCGCACCGGACGCGTCTGCAGGAAGCGCTGAATCCGATGGATCGACTGGATGAAATCGCGGAACTTGAACCCGATGCCGAGGAAGATCGCGTGCGCGCAATGACGCTGGAAGTTGCAACCGCTGCCGGCGAGCACGGGTTTGGCGGCCAGCTCGGCGATGCGGCCGTCGGAGAAATCGATGATGGTCTGCTCGCGAGCGTCCAGCGGCTGGTTGCCGAAGACACTGCGCACGCTTGGGATCGCCGCCTCGATCGCGTGGCGCTCTGCCTCGAGGTCGTGCCAGATGATCCGGTGAGCGCCAGGATCCTCCGCACGCAGTTCGAGTAGCTTTGCGACCCGCGCACCCAGACTCTCCCGTTTTTCCTTCGCCGCGTTCTGTACACCGATGGCGGCATTCCGAAAGAGCTTGCCCTGCCCGTCCTTCTCGGCGCCGGCGTCGCGATGGTCCGTAGGGACCTCGTGCCAGCGTACGTCCAGCGGCGGCAGCGCATATCCCTCGTCGCTGAACTCTTCGCCAAGGTCGGACGGCCGTTGCACGAACAGCGCCCAGGAGGCCACCCAGAGCCAGAACTCTTCCTCCTTGTGCGCGTGGATCGTCAGCTGATCGGCCTTCTCGCTGTTGCGTTTGAAGAATCGGGTCTTCGCCTGGCCAACATCCATGACGTCGAGGTACGCGGCATAGGCCAGCAGCTCGATGTGCTCGTTCGGATCGGGCGTCGCCGTCGCGACGTACCGATACGGGACGCCACCGGTGCGCACGCCCGCGGCGCGATCGTCACCGGCGAACAGCCGCATGAACTCGCGGAAGGTCTTGGTTCCGCCGAAACCGCGCAGGCAGTCGGCTTCATCCAAGCTGGCCACGCTGAAAACCAGCGGGTCGATCTTCCCTTCGCGCACGCTCTCGTAGTTCGTGAGGTAGATGCCCTCGGGATCAACGACCTCTTCCGCGCTGCGGATGAAGGTGATCGGCACGCCGAGCATCGCGGCATCGCGCATGAATTCCTGGCGCACGCCCAGGGGCGCGACGATCAGGCCGGCGCCGCCGGCGCGGGCGCGGGTGATCCTGACCGCCTCGATCTGCATCACGCTCTTGCCGAGCCCGAACGCCGCGAAGCATGCGCGGCGGCCGCCAGCGACCATCCATTGGACGATCACGGCCTGCTGCGGTTTGAGAATCGGATTGATCTCTGAGAGCTCGATGTCGAATCCGCACCGCGACGCGACGGCGATTTTGCTCTCGAGGAATGTCTGGTATTCGGCGGTCACGCGGCTCCCGCTCCCTTGGCGCGGTCATGCGCTTCGGCTTCGGCGAGCACGCGATCCTCGTGCGCTGCCTGCTCGCGCGTCATGCCGCGGCGGCGCTCGATCGCCTCGATCGCCTGACGCGCACGATCGAATCGGAAGTGCGCGAAATGGCAGTGCTTCGGCTCGATGCGAAGCGTCCTCGCCAGCCATGCGTACGCTTCGTTGCGACTCATGCGCCCGGTTGTCCAGAGGACATCGAAGGCTTCGTGGCATTCTCGACGCATGCGCCGCAACGCCTCGTTGGCCGGCGAGCCGAGCGGCGCGAAGTTGCGCGAGTCCCTGTGCACGCCAACCCACGCGTTGCACGGCACGCACTTCCAGAAACGCTTTGCATGCAGGTCGGCCCGGCGCGGATAGACCTCGCGGCCGGTGACCAGCATCGCCGGTCTCGTGCAATGCGCGCAGTTCGGCGCCTTCGCGATCTGCGTCATGCCGCTGCCTCCGACGCCGCCTTGTCGAACACCTTCAGCATCACGTCTTCGCGCGTGAGGTATTCGAAATCGGGCGTCCAGTTTTCGTGTCCGCGCCCCGCCGGCGTGCGGCCGCTGCGAAAGTCGTCCTTCTCGCACTCGGCGAAATAGGCATCCCAGAAACGGCGAGTGATCGTCGTCGTGCCGTACAGCTGCTCGCAGATCTGCCGAGCACTGCGCAGGCAGCGCTTCACCTGCGCCTGGCGCTTCTCGACGCCGACTTTCGAAACTTTCGGCAGCAGCCCACTGGGCTTCCCGAGCGTCGCGTTGTAGGCCTCGATCGCGTCTGCGGTGACCTGGCGCAGGCGTTCGGCCTTCGAGGCGCTCAGGTCGACAGGAGCAGGCGGAGGTGTCAATTCCAGTTTCGGATCACCGGCCTTCGGGTCGCCGGCCGAAGGCGGCGACGAATCCGAACGAAGTGAGGATTTAGATTCCTGATCCTGTTCTTGCTCCTGTTCCTGTTCCTGTTCCTGTTCCTGGCTTAGAAGGGGCTTCGGAGGGGCTTTGCCACCCCTCCTATTCGACAGATGAAAGCGGGCGCGGTAGTGGTCGAAGAAGTCACCCAGGAACGGGTTATCCGGCAGACCGTCGTAGTCCTTCTGAATACCGGCGCAGCGGTTGTCCGAAGCCTTCAATTCACGGGCGATCTGGTACGCAGCCATCTCGCGCACCCACACGATTTCCGTCATCTCGTCGTACTTACAGAAACCTGCCTTGATGCACCCTTGAAGCCCCTTCGAAGCCCCTTCCAAGCCCAACCCGGTTTCGTGCGCCATGTAGAGCACGGGCTGGTAGTACAGCCCGAGCATGTTCGAGCCCGGAGAGCTCATCAGGTAGAGCGCCACGACAACCGCCTCCGCTCCGGCGCGACGGATATCTTTCCCCGTTGCGCCGGTCCAGAAGGTCGGCACGATCTTCGCGTAATCGCGCATGTCAGGCGGCGGTTCTCAGGTCGAGCTGCGGCTGTTCTACGGGCGTCGACGCGAAACGTCGTCCGATCGATTTCGCCTGTTCGAGCATCAGGCGCGCGGCCTCGATCTCCTCGTCGGAGTGCGGACGGCTAGCGTTGTCGATCGCGTCGCGCAGGTGCTGCAGGTAGCGCTGGCGGTGCGGTTCGTTCATCGGCGCACGCTCGGCAACGCCATGAAGGCGATCAGCGCGCATGCGATGGCTGACCATTCGGTCGAGGTGAGGATTAGGGCCTTCATGCCGCCACCTGCATCAGTCGCTGCAGCTGGTCGACGATTCCGGGGATGGCGGCCATCGCCTGCTGACGGATCGTCGAGGCGTCCTGGAGGTGCTTCGCGGCCCAGTACAGCGCCGGCGTCGTGTCCTTGAACTCGGCCATGTACTTCTCGATCAGGTCCGGATCCAGGTTGCGTTCGCCGCTGAGCATCTGGCTCAGGTTGGACGGCGCAACGTCGATTGCAGACGCCACCCGGCCCAGCCCACGCTGATAGACGCACGCCGCGAAGCACTCGCGCTGGTTGCGGTATCGCTGGGCCAGGCCGGGTTCGAAGGACAGGGAAAGTTGCTGCATGGAAAGTCCCGGAAAGGATCGTTATCAGGCGTTATCAAGGCCGGGCAAAAAAATGCTCGGCATGGAATCGAACGAAGAAAAGACCCACGGCGCGGCGTATCGCACCGACACCGCAGGAAGGCTCCGTGCGGGGAGTGAAACGCACGGAGAGGAGAGGTGCCGGCCGGCGTCCTGGAGAGATTCGCCGGCCGGCGATTCGCGCCCGCCTGGGGAGGTAACAGGCGCGAATGAGGTCGCGGCCGCCGTCGTATCCTGTGGGTGTCTAACGTCCACAATTCACTCCGGAGACCGCGATGAACGAACAGGAAATACAGGCCGCGCCTGTGGCCGGCTGGGAAATCAGGGCCGTCGCGCCGCTGGGGATCGCGCTCGTCACACTGCAGTACCTCGCGAGCCCGATGGAGTCGTTAGCGCAAGCTCATGCCTCGCCCAACTTCGCGCTGACACCAATGCAACTTCGCGAGCTGGCACAAGCGTTGGAACGCGCGGCTCGCGTAGTGGAAAGCTCCGCGCCTCAAGCGCCGCCAGGTCCGAAGCACTGACCTCGAAGCGATCGCTGACCTCCCCTGCCCCGCGCACGTCACGCCGCCTTCGCGTCTGGCGACGCGCCGAAGACGTCGGGGCGGAGGTCGTATCGAGTTTGGGTGACGCCTGGCGTCTGCTCGATGGCGATGCAGTATTTGGCAGGGACAGGCCGACGGCCGTTCACCCACTGCCAAACCATTTGCTGGCTGACGCCGATTGCGGCGGCAAGCGCGGTCTGGCCGCCCGCCTGTTCGACTGCTTTGGAGATGACGGTCGTATCCATAGAGGAACGATAGCATTGCTATCGACGAGCAGCAATAGCACTGCTACGCGACACGGCATGCGAGGATCAATAGCATTGCTTTGCGATGGCTAAGAAAGCGCCCCTCCCTGCTCGCGACATGTACGCGCTCGCGATCGACGCGGCGGCGCAGGCTCTCGTACCTTCTGAGGTGAAATCCTTCGAGGATCTCGCACAGAGGCTCGGCGTGGCGCCAAGCGAGTTGTACCAGTGGCGGAGCGGTCGTCGGCCGCTCCCATGGAAGCGAGCGAGGAGCGTAGCGCTCGTCTTACGTCGAAGGCCGGAAGAGATCAGTGGGGAATACGCCGAAATCCTGGCGGACATTCCAGCCTTCAAGGTTTCTGGGGACTCGAAGGCAAAGCTCGTTGCAGCGCCACTTTCTGCCCCGTCTCAACCCGCGCGACCGGACAAGGAGATTCTGTTCGAGGCGGTTCAGATCGCCCTCACCGAAGCAGCGAGCAGCCGCACGAAGATCACCGCGGCGAAGCTGGCCGACGCCTACGAATTGGCGTTGTCGAGAAAGAGGGATGGGGTCTGACGTCGCTACCGACTGGAGAGAGCGACTGGGTATGGCACTGACAAAGGAAGAAGCAAGCGAGCTCGCGCGGATCCTGCATGCGCGATCTGGGGGCGGCAGAACGATCCGACCGAAACTGCGTGTCGTGACGCCGGCAAAGACGAATCTGCTGGATCATTTCGAGCGTGAGAATCACATTCGGCGGATCATCTATCTGCGCGACGGGTACCGCCTGCGCTGGCTCGTTGACCAGTGCGCGTTCAAGGCAATCTCGCTCTGGTCGCTGGATGATGAGGAGATCGTGAAGCTGCACGCGCTGATGGAGCGAGCGCGACGCTGTATCGTCGAGGGGATTTCGTTTGAGGATGCCGGCCTGGTTGCCTCTCTCGACGAGCACGAATCGGCCAGACGCACCATGTTCGACCACGACGCCGACCGCGTAGCGGATGAGACCGCTATCAAGATCGAGCAGCGCGGCTGCGCGCCGTTGGATTGGAGCCTTTTCGGGACCGACGATGAATGCCCTTTCTGATCACATGCGATGCGTCTTGGCACTGTTCCTCGCTGTCGCCGCCGTTCCGTCGACTGCCGCGCCAGGACCCGCGAAAGACGTAGCCCCCGAGCTGAAAGGCATTCGGCTCGGCGAAACGCGGGACGAAGTGATGGCCGACCCGAAGGTGAGCTGCTCGTCTGAGACTGACCGGCTCAAGTGCGCGTGGATCACCACCCTGGCGGGCGTCGACGCCATCATTCGCGTCGAGTTCGACCGCGACGAGCGCGTGCAGGTGATCGCGGCCGAGAACCTCGATGCCACGCGGTTCGGCGACGTGCTCGACGGACTTACGTCCAAGTTCGGCAAACCGGCCGGGCGGACCAAGGGCCACGCGAAAAACCTGGCAGGCGCCAACCTCGAAGTTGGCGTCTACAGTTGGCACTTCCACGGCTGGAACATCCTGGTGCTTGAGCGAGATCGCGACATGTCCAAGAGCAAGGTGACGATGTACAGCGACGCCGCCGCGCGGGAAGTCCTACAGGCGCGCGACCGCGCCATCCACGACGATATGTAAGATCGGCGCCGTTCGAGATGGAACGGCAAGACTTTTCTGGGGAGAGTACACATGAAGAAAGCGACGACGGTTGCCGTCGGTGTTGTTGTGATCGCTGCAGCGATCGGCGCGTACGCGTACTTTTCGCGCGGCCCGGGACTCTACGCTCAATGTCACGAAGCCATTTCATCGACGCTCGTGGCCCCAGCGACCGCGAAGTTCACTGACGCCAAGATCCTCAGCGAGGACGAGGCTCAGAAGTACTTCAGTACGGCGATCGACACGCTCTTTGCCCAGAAAAACCAACTCGCTGGCCAGCAGAAGCAATTGGGCGTCCTCGAGAAGGCGGACGATTCGAATACTCGTGTGAAGGCAATGACGCTTGCGGCGCAGTCCAGGGCGCTTGCCGAAAAGATCGAGGGACAGATCAACAATCTGAACGCCGCGCGTGGAGCATTCGCTCAAACGCCGTTCAAAGCGATCTTCACCGCCGTGGACAGCCAGAATCGAGCCGGCGCGCTCGTTCGCTCCGATGGCGTGTGTTTCATCGGAAGCGGCAAGACAGCGGTTGCCAGCCTCGAGCAGAGGTAACCGAAATAGAGAACCTCGAATGCGATAGCGTTGCTATTGACATGAAGCAATAGCATCGCTATCGTCTCTCCGTCGGCCGCACCCGCGAGCCGGTGGAGAGGGAACATGTGCTTTGCTTCTGCGGTTGATGTAAGCCCGGCCCTGCCCGCCGGCGAGCAGCGCCCTCGACGCGCTCCTGCCCTTCAGGCAATTGCTCGCCGCCTCGATGCGATGGCGCTCGATCAGCTTCGCGCCGAGTGCTCGCGCTTGGCCGTTGAAAACGAGCAGTTGCGCGTCGAGCTCTACTGGGCCGAGAAGTCGGCCGAGAGTTGGCAGGAAGACGCGCTGCGCTTCCAGGAAGAGCTTTGCGTCGCGACCGGCGGTGAGCCGGGACTTACTGTCGACGGCGCTCTCGTCGTCGTGCCGGCAGCCAGCCAGGATGGTGCGGCATGAACGCCCGCAACCTCGTCATCGCGCTGATGCTGGCAACGATCGGCGTCTGCGTCGCGGACGTCGCGCGCGCCGACGGCGCCGACTTGATCTTCATCGACCAGCCGGGCGGCGAGCTGGCCTACAGCTGCAGCATCAACTTGCTGCGCGAATGGCCAGCGTCTGTCTCGATGGATAACGGCCTGCTGGCGAACAGCTGCAGCGCGCCCATTGTCGTGAATCGGCTGTCGCCGCTGCGTTCGAAGTTCGCGCCGCCGCTGATCAATGTCAGCGACAGGCCGTGGACCGTGACGCTGATGTCCGACGATCCGCAGGACATCGTCTACCACGACTGCATTCTGGTCAGCCACGCGCTGGAGCAGGGTTCGGCGACCGTCGTGCTGGCTTGCGCGGGCGCGCAGCCATGAACCTCGACGACACGCTCCACGTTGCCGAGCTTCCGACGGTCGAACGCCGCTGCGCGCCGGCCCCGTTCCAGCCAGTCGACTGGTTCACGCCGCCGGAAATGCTCGCAGAGGACGAGCAGTACTACGCGCAGATCCTCGCGAATCGTCGTCGCGAGCCGCGCGGATCGCGCACGCTGCGGCAGCGCTCGCTCCGCACCGATCTGCGCGCGGCACGCGACGAATGGGTGCGGACGCTGGCTGAGTCGCCGCGCACGACGCCTCCGCTACGGGAAACCGTCCTGGCAATGGCGCTGTTCGCGGCCGGCCTGTTCATCGTGCTCGAGGTCGCCGCACACGGCGCCGACTGGATGCGGAGGCTGGTGCCATGACCGCCCTGCACTCGCCGACGCCCTACTCCGCCGCTGAAGGCGACGACAACCTCGGCCCCAACGCGTGCTTCGCATGGGGTTCCATTCTCGATGCCGACGGCCTGAAGGTCTGCCGGATCTGGAACGACGCCGATTGGAACGGCCGAGGGAAACCGGAAGACAACGCCGCCTTCATCGTCCGCGCTTGCAACGCGCATGACGATCTGGTCGCGGCGTTGCGCGAAATCGCCGCCGTCCGTCCGGGCAACGAAGACAACGCCGAAGCCAATCGTAGGCGTCGCCGCGTTGCGCTCGCCGCGCTCGCGAAGGCTGGTGCGGCATGAGCCGCCGCCACGACCAGCGCGTCGCCGCGATCGACGCACTCGTGCAGTGCTGGCGCGAAGATCCCGCGCAGATGCTTGCCGATCTCTCGAAAGACGAGCAGATCGACGCGCTCGGCGCGCTGACGCATGTGGTGTACGGCGCCGATAGCAACGCGGATGTGCGTGCGCTGAAGGCGCAAGACCTGATCGATTGCTTTGCCGCGAAGCGCGTCGACCAGATCGCTGACGACGCGGCTCCCGAATTGGAGCAAGCGGCATGAAAATCATCGGACAGTCCAAGGTCGGAGAGGGCTACGGCGCTACCGATGCGCTCGTCTGCATCGTGACCATTGATGAGCTGAAGAAAGTCGCGAACAAGGCGAAATACTGCGATCGCGACAAGTTCGCCGCGCCCGCTATCGGTAGCGACTATCCCATCGCCGAAGGGCACGACTTCCGAGCCGAACTGACGTCGGCCATCCAAGCCATGCAGGTCGCCTACGAGAAATTCGCGAAGGTCGCGCCGATCGCTGCGCGATTCGCCGGCTTGGTCCTCGAACCGGAGCCCAGCGCATGATGCCCGCTGTAGCATTCAATGGCACGGCCGACGACTTCGTCGACCACGAAGCACGCGCGGCGGAACTTCGCGCGGCAATCGCGTCGCGTTGCTCGGCGAAGGCGCAGATGTTCGTGAAGTCGGCGCCCGTGGCGCTCTCGACTGGCGCCGGGCGCACGACCCTGTCCATGACGCTCCCCGTCGGCTGGAGCGAATGGCGTGAAGCCTACGGCGACGAGATCTACAAGATCGGTAGCGACCTGGGCCGCCAGCTGTCGTTCGTCTTCCGCATCCATCGCCAGCCGGTCCCGCGCGTCGTCGCGCTGCGAGGTGGCCAGTGAGCGCCGCGCCAGGCCGCTGGAAACGGACGACTCCGCCGACACCGGAGCAGCGTCTCGCGCAATACCACGAGCGCCTCGGCGTCGATCAGGAAGAGCTGCTGCGGCGCCAGGCGATCGGCCTGCGCGTGCGCGACAAGATCGTCGAGCGTGCCTTCCAGATTCCCCGCCATCGCGCGCTCGTCGTCGTGGCCAAGCCCCATCGTAAACGGAGGAAATCATGAGCGTCGTCTACGCCAACTTCGTGACGAAGCAAATCATCACGGTCGATCGCGTCGACCCGTTCGAGCGCATTCGCGCCGGCGTCGAACAGAAGCTCGTCGGCTATCGCCGCAACGTCATCGCGGACGCGCTCACGTACGCGCGCACCTGGTTCACGCGGCACTGCACGACGGTCGACAAGGCCGTCGACGTCGGCGTGCGCCAGGCGATCAACCAGATCAGTCCGTTCGATCCCACCGATCCGCCGCCACTCGCTGCGGCGTGATCACCATCGTCCCAGGAGGACACGCATGTCGATGTTCAATCTGAACACCAGCGCCAAGCTCCAGGCGTTCCATCCGAAGCGCGGCCGCGGCGACGACGCGGTCGTGAGCTGCGAGCTGCAGCTGCGCGGCGCCGTCTGCCTTCCCTCCGCATGCGCGGCAGCCGCGCTGGCCGACGAGACGGAGGAATTCGAGCGCGCGATCTGGAAGACGAAGGCGGAAGACCCGAATCGCGCGCTTCGCTTCTACGGAATCACCGAGCTGCCGTGCGACGCCGAATTCGAGGCGAAGCACCACGTCACGCTGGTGAAGGGCGGGACGAAGGTTCGGTGCGCGCTCGTCAGTAAGATCGTGCTGCGTCCGCATCCCGGCGGCTCGGCGTTCTGCGACCTGTCCGTGTTCCTCGAGGATCCTGACCAGGACCTCGTGACCTATCTGCTCGAGCATATCAACGACACGATCCCGCTGATCCTCGAACAGAGCGAGGACCTGGTCGACCAGATGCGCGCCAGCAAGCAAAGCATGTCGGCGACGGTCAAGACCGGCGACCTCCTGGAAGACCAGGAAGAACGCGACAGGAAGCAGCTCGAACAGGCCGCCAATAGCCTCGGCGGTTCGCCGACCGGCGAAATTCCGCAGAAGAGCCAGCGCGGCAAGAAGGCGCCGGCGAAGAAGGCGGCGGGCAAGCGCGCGCCGAAAAAGAAGGCTGCGGCTTAGGTACACACCGAGCGGGGATAACCGCGCTGTAAGCGCGGAGCGAAGTCGTGAGGGCCGGGATGTTTCTGCGCGAGGTATCCGGCCTGCAGTCGGGTGACCTCTGCTCGCGCCGCTTCCCCCACTGAGGAGTGGGTCGAAAGCCGACCACCGTGGCACCGGGCAGACGGTGCATCGAATTTCCACATCCAGAGGATCCCATCGTGAGCGACGGCAACATGCAATTCCCGATCCCGAACAACGTCCTGGAACCCTACATCCGGGCAGCAGTCGCGACCGCTATTACCGGCGCGCTGGGAGACGGCACCAAGCTGGTCGAGCAGGCGGTGCAGGCCGCACTGACCACGAAGGTCAGCGCCGGCGGTGTCATCAGCAATGCGTCCTACGAGAACACACATCTGCTCGCGGACGTCGTCTCGAAGAAGGCAATCCAAAAAGTCGCGCACGAAGTCATCAACGAGATGGCGGAGACCATGCGCCCGCGAATCAAGGCCGAGATCGAGAAGCAACTGGCCACCAAGCATGGCGCGATCGCGAAAGCGATGGTCGACGGCTTGCTGACCAGCCTTAAGAGCACGTGGAGCGTCCACGTGAGCGTCGAGGCTCCGAAAGAGCGATAGACAGACTTTCCCGGCGGCGCAGCGCGCGGGCGTGACCCCTCCCCCTTCCCCGCGCTCTCGTGTTGCGTCGCCACCTTCCAACTTCCAGGAGAACCTGATGTCGCGTTTCATCATCCCCGAAGCTGTTCCCGCCGGCGTCGTCGAACAGACCGCCGCTGGCCTTATGTGGTCGGCCGCCGATATCAGCGAGAAGCCGCTTACGCACGAGCAGGCTGTCGAGGCGTGCGCAAAGCTCGATCTCGCTGGCTTCACCGACTGGCGCCTGCCGACCGTCGAGGAACTGTTCCCGCTGGCTGACCGCTCTCGCTTCCGGCCGGCGATCGATACCGACTTCTTCCCGACGTGCAAGTCGGATTGGTACTGGACGTCGTCGCCGGCTGCTTCAGCTCCGGACTGCGCGTGGCTCGTCCGCTTCTACGGCGGCCACGCGTGCCTCCTCAACCGCTACAACCGGTGCGCCGTGCGCGCCGTGCGGTCGCTGTCGCGCGCCAGTCAGTAATCGGCTTTTGGGCTTCCGCACACGGAGAAAGCAATGAACGCAATGACTCGATCCGCGTCTGCGGGAGCATTGATGACCGAACAGCAGGCGGCTGACATTCGCGCCGCGTTGAAAACCAGCCTCTACCCAGGAGCAGCCGACAGCTCCGTCGACATGGTGCTGTCGTATTGCAAGGCCGCGCACCTCGACCCGATGACGAAGCCGGTGCACATCGTGCCGATGTGGGATGCGAAGGCGAAAACGATGCGCGACGTCGTCATGCCGGGCATCGGACTCTACCGCACGATCGCCGCGCGCACCGGTTGCGCCGGCATTTCGGAGCCGGAGTTCGGCCCCGACGTGGCGGCGAACATCGGCGGCGCGGAGATTGTCTACCCGCAGTGGTGCCGCGTAACGGTTCGCCGTCGGCTCCAGTCCGGCGAGATCGTCGACTTCACCGCGAAGGAACTCTGGCTGGAAAACTACGCGGTCAAGGGCGGGCAGGAGAAGTCGATCGCGCCGAACGCGATGTGGTCGAAGCGACCCTATGGCCAGATCGCGAAGTGCGCCGAGGCCCAGGCGCTGCGCAAGGCGTTCCCGGAAGTTGGCGCGCAGCCAACGGCCGAAGAGATGGAAGGAAAAGCCATAGAGGGCGAAGTCATCGCCTCGGCGAAGTCCGAATCAGCGACGCGCGAGCAAGGCGCCTACCCGCAATCCGATTTCGACACGAACCTGCCGAAGTGGCGCGCCGCCGTCGAGTCGCGGAAGAAGACCCCCGAGGAAATCATCGCGCTCGTCGAAAGCAAGGGCCGGCTGACCGATGTGCAGCGGGACGCGATTTACGCGCTCGCAGAGCAGCCGGCCGATCAGGGTGGATCGCAGCAGCAGGAAGAAGGAGCGGACGCATGAAGACCTTGAAACTCGTTCAAGGGAGCGCCGAGTGGCATGGCGTGCGCGCCAATTGCTTCACGGCGTCCGAAGCGCCGGCGATGATGGGAGAGAGCAAATACCAGACGCGCAGCGCTCTGCTCCGCGCCAAGGCGACCGGCGTCACGCCCGACATCGATGAACAGACTCAGCGGCGTTTCGATGAAGGCCACGCGGCCGAAGCAGCGGCACGCCCGATCGTCGAGGAAATGATCGGCGAGGAGTTGTATCCAGCGACGGCGACCGATGACACCGGTCGGCTGCTCGCCTCGTTCGACGGCATCACGCTGATGAACGACGTCATCTACGAGCACAAGCTCTGGAACGAGGAACTTGCGGCTCAGGTGCGCGCGCGCGAACTCGATCCGATGTACTACTGGCAGCTCGAGCACCAGTTGCTCGTCAGCAGCGCTGTCCGGTGTGTGTTCGTGGTGTCCGATGGCACGCGCGAGCGCTTCGAATGGATGGAGTACACGGCCGTTCCCGGTCGCAGCGCGCGTCTCCTCGCGGGTTGGAAACAGTTCGAGAAGGATCTCGCCGAGTACTCGCCATCGGAACCTGCCGCCGAGGCCGTCGGCCGCGCGCCAATGTCCCTCCCGGCGCTGCGCATCGAACTCGTCGGCCAGGTCACTGCCAGCAATCTGGCCGATTTCAAGAACCACGCGATCGACGTCTTCAAGTCGATCCGGACGGACCTGCAGACGGACCAGGACTTCGCCGACGCCGAGCAGACCGTGAAGTGGTGCGGCGACATCGAAGAGCGACTCGCGGCCGCCAAGCAGCACGCTCTCAGCCAGACGCAGTCCATCGACGAGCTGTTTCGGGCGATCGACGCTATCAGCGGCGAGGCGCGCGCGAAGCGCTTGGCGCTGGACAAGCTGGTGAAGGCGCGCAAGGAGGCCATTCGAGGCGAGATCGTCGCGAAGGCGCGCGCGGCGTACCTGGAACATGAGCGCGCGTGCCAGCAGGAAACCGGCGGCGCGTGGCTGGTGATCCTGCCTCCCGACTTCAACGGCGCGATCAAGGGCAAGCGATCGATCGTCAGCATGCAGGACGCCGTCGACACCCTGCTAGCGAATTCGAAGATCGCGGCCACCGAGTCGACGCGGCGCATCCGAGCTGCCTTCGCCGCACTGGACGACGAATCGAAGGGCTTCGAGCATCTGTTCGCCGATCGGAACCAGTTCGCTGGCAAGACGCCTGACGACGTGCGCGCCATCGCGCGCGGACGTATCGCCGAGCATCGGCTACGCGAAGAGGCTCGGCTCGAGCAAGAGCGCGAGCGCATACGCCGCGAAGAAGCCGCGCGCGTCGAGCGTGAGCAGGCCTCGAAGGAATCCGCGGGCGAGGAAGCGCGCGCAGCCGCGGAGCCATCACCGCGGCCGGCCGCCGCGCGAGCCGACCTACCGCGGAGCGCCGGCGCTGCGCCTATGCCGACCGCGGCTCGGATCAAACTAGGCGACATCAATGCGCGCATCGCGCCGTTGTCGATCTCGGCCGAAGGCCTGGCTAATCTCGGCTTTCGATCGGTCGGGCGCGAGCGCGCCGCGATGCTCTACGCGGAGTCGGACTTTCCGCTGATCTGCCATCGCCTGTCCGGCGTGCTCGTCGACGCGGCGAAGAAGAAGGCTGCCTGATGCCGCGCGCAGGACAGACCATCAAGCCGCTTGTGCGCCTCGGCCGAACGGCTGATGCGTGCTGGACGTTCCTCGGGCCGCTCACGAAAGACGGTCACCCGAAGAAGACGTATTGCGGTGTCGAGATGCGCGCGCAGCGATGGATGTGGGAGCAGCTGTTCGGACCGATCCCGCCTGGTCACGTGATCTTCAACTCGTGCCACGCCAAGGACTGCTGCAACCCGCACCACCTCCGCTGCGGCATGCAGGCCGACGCCAACCGGCACAGCGTGCAGACGCTGCTGATGTCCAACGACGTGTTCGACATCCAGCGCGCCAAGGACGGCGCCGGCCCGCAAACCGCCAGGGAGCTTGCGTCACGCTTTGGGTGCTCGACGCAGACCGTGCGCGACATCTGGCGCGGGCGCAGCTGGAAGCGGCGCAAGGCGCCGAACTACGGGCCGCGACACAACATCGCTTGATATCCATTTCGAACCAACCAAAAGGAGCGTGTATGAATGCGTTGACGATCAATTTCGAGGACCGCAGCGTCCGAATCGAACTGGAAGGCGTTGGCCAGTTCGGCAACCTGCTCGACGCGACCGGCGTGATTTCGCGTATCAGCGAGTTCGCGGCCGAGCCTGTCGCGCGCCGGACCAAGCAGGATGTCGGCGGCGGCGCGGTGGTCGTGGACAGCGCGACCGGGCTCATGTGGGACGCCTCGACGACGGCATCCGAAAAGACCTGGAGCGAGGCCGAGGCCGCGGCGAAGGCACTTCGCCTGGGTGGCTACGACGATTGGCGCCTGCCGACGCTCGACGAGCTCGAATCGATCCGCGATATCACTAAGTACAACCCGGCGATCGACACCGGCCTCTTTGCAGACACGAAGTCGACCTACTACTGGACCGCGTCGCCGGCTGCTTCAGGTCCGGACTGCGCGTGGATCGTCAACTTCTACCACGGCCACGCGTACCTCTACAACCGCAGCTACCGGTGCGCCGTGCGCGCCGTGCGGTCGCTGTCGCGCGCCAGTCAGTAATCGGCTTTTGGGATAGGACGACATGTCATCCGTAGCGCCACCGATCGTGCGCCTCGCCGAACGTCTGCTCGTAGCGATCGAGCAGACCGTTCGTAGGTTCGCGCGATACCACAAGTACAGCGTCGGCGCCGATCTGCGCGCGCAAGCGATGGAAGTCGCGGTGCTGGCGCAACGTGCGTGGCGCAATCGAGAGCATCAGCAGATGTGGATCGCCCGACTTTCGGATGCCGTCGACGATCTCAAGTTGAAGCTGCAGCTCGGAAGCGCGATTCGCGCCTTCCCGAGCTTCCCGCAGTTCGAGGCGCTCTCCCGCCTGGTCAAGGACCTCGGCAAGCAGGTGGGCGGATGGCGCCGCCAGCAGAAGCACCCCAACGGGCAGAGTGCGGCGTCGGATTCGTCGCTGCAGAGTCCCATGATACTGAGTACCCGTGCCGCCTCAGCAGGGGCCAAACCATGACGAAGCCGCGCTACCACGAAGGATGCTCGGCCGGGTCGCAAGTGCGCGGGGAAGCGTCGCCGGCTGCTTCAGATCCGGACTACGCGTGGATCGTCAACTTCAACAACGGCAACGCGAACCTCAACAACCGCAACAACCGGTGCGCCGTGCGCGCCGTGCGGTCGCTGTCGCGCGCCAGTGAGTGTCAGGGTGCAGGACTGGTTACTTTCCGCGATCTATTCCTCGCGTGGCGCCGTGCGCGCCGGCGCAAGCAGCCGAGCAACAATCAACTCGCGTTCGAGCAGAATTGGACCGATCGCCTGATCGACCTACAGGATCGGATCAACGCCGGCGCTTGGTCGCCCGGCCCAACGACTTGTTTCGTGGCCACGAGGCCGAAGGCGCGCGAAATCCATGCGCCTGATTTCGCCGACCGAGTCGTGCACCACTGGCTGATGCCGATCCTTGAGCCCGCCTTCGATCCGGGGTTCATTTTCGACTCGTACGCGAACCGCAAGGGCAAAGGAAGTCACGCGGCAGTCGACAGGCTGAAGGGATTCGTCCGCCAGGTCGCTGCTGGCCAGGGCGGCGGCTGGTACCTGCAGCTCGACATCGCGAACTATTTCAACACGATCCATCGCCCTACCTTATGGTCGATGCTGAAGCGGCGGATGACGCGCGCCGGCCTGCCGATCATCGCGCAGCGCGTGACTCACGCACTCCTTCGGCAATCGCCGCTTCAGCAGGGTGTCGTCTATCGCGCCAGCGCCGAGGACCGCGCGCGCATTCCAGTGCACAAGCGCCTGGAGAACGCGCCGCCGGGCTGCGGCATTCCGATCGGCAATCTGTCGAGCCAGTTCTTCGCGAACGTCTATCTGGACGCGCTCGATCAGTTCGTGAAGCACACACTGCGCGCTGAGCGTTACGTGCGCTATGTCGACGACTTCGTGCTCGTGCACCGCGATCGCGCGCAGCTCGAGGCATGGCGGGACCAGATCGAGGCCTTTCTGCGCGACCGGCTGAGGCTGTCGCTGAAAGCCGAACAGCGCCTGCAACCGCTGACCGACGGCATCGACTTCCTCGGCTACGTCGTATTCCCGACACACACGCGGGTGCGCCAGCGCGTTGTTCGGCACGCGCGCGCCGCGATCGCCGGATGGGCGTCATCGCATCTGCGCGGCGACCGAGTTCGCGCGACACCCGCCGCGTACCGCCGACTCGGCTCGGTGCTCGCCAGCTATGAAGGCCACTTCGAACACGCCAATGCGTGGCGCCTCCGGCAGCAGCTGCATCGGCGATATCCATGGCTCTCGGCCGCGGCGGCGACGCGGCGATTTCGACTGCGAGACGAAGACACCCACATCACCTTGGATTGCCGATGACTATAAAGCTCCCAGCCATCCTTCTCGAACCGATGCGTGCGACCGCGCGCGCCGTGATCGCCCTTCGCGAGCCCGACCGGATCATCGGCGGCGTCGACGATCCGTACATGCTCCGCTGGCATCTGGTCGATCGCAATCCGGACGCGAACGCCTACGTGCACCAGTTCCATCGGAGCGACGACGATCGCGCGTTGCATGACCACCCGTGGGAGTCGTGTTCGATCATCCTCGAGGGGCAGTACATCGAACACTCGATCGCGGCCGGCGGCATCAATTGCCGCGTGCTGCGTGAGGCTGGCGATGTCGTGTTCCGGTCTGCGACGGACGCGCACCGCATCGAGTTGATCGACGGCGAACCGTCGCCTTTGACGATGTTCCTCACCGGGTCTTGGGCGCGCGAATGGGGCTTCCATTGCCCGGAACGGGGCTGGGTTCACTGGGCCGAATTCACCAATCCCGGTGATGGCGGATCGACCATCGGGCGCGGGTGCGAAGCATGAAAGAGCGCCCAATCCTTTTCTCGGCGCCGATGGTGCGCGCGCTGCTCGCCGGCAGCAAAACGCAGACCAGACGCGCGATCAAGCCGCAGCCAGCCGGTACGTGGGCAGCCCCCGGCAAGACAGCGTGCCCTTACGGCGTGGCCGGCGATCGGCTGTGGGTGCGCGAGCAGTTCAGCGGCCCGCGCGCGTGGGGCGATATCCCTCCGTCAGGTTGGGGCTGGGACGAGTCGCACGTTTCGATCTGGTACTGGGCGGATGGAAATCCGGCGACCGGCGATTGGACGCGGCCGAAGCCGTCGATCCACATGCCGCGGCGCTTCTCTCGCATCCTGCTCGAAATCACCGAAGTGCGCGTGCAGCTGCTGCAGGACATCAGCGACGACGACTGTTGCGCAGAAGGGATCGACGGCCCGATGTGCGCGGCACTGCTCGGCAAGTCGCCGCTGAAGATGGGGCATTGCGAGCGCGTCGCCTATGCTGCGCTCTGGGATCAGATCAACGGCGCTGGCGCGTGGGAGGCCAATCCCTTCGTGTGGGCCGTATCCTTCCGCCGCGTCGAGGCTTCGGCATGACGCGCGCCAACGGTCTCACGAATACGCTGCGATCGATCCTGCGATCAGCCAGGTTTCCGATGACGGCGGCGCAGTTGCGCGAGCGCTTGCGCGATCTCCGACAGCCGTTTGTCGACAATGGCTTCACCGGCATCCTCGCGCAGCGTGCGAAGGCCGGCGAATTCATCAGCGGTCGGCACGGCGACTTCACGACCTACGCGATCAATCCCGCCTATGTGCGTTATGCGCCGCAGATGGCCGAGCATCGTGCGCGCCGCCTGCAACGCGAAGCCTGCACACCCGGCGTGGTCATCGTCCGGCAGGTCGACCTGCAGCGCGTCGTGCGGCTCGCAGCGCGCTGCCCTGGCGCACGCACGCATGCCGAGGAACAGGCGATCTCGGCGCTTGCTGGCGTGATGTACGGAACGGAGCACGTGGCGTGATGCGCGGCGTGCCCTACTCCCAAGCTCGACTCTGGATCGACGGCGTGCCGACGCTGCAGATCGGGGAGTACTTGCGCACGCCGGCGGGCTCCGCCTACTTCGTCACGCACGTGACGCCGCACCGCACGCGGCCGGACCGCCGCAACCTGCGCGTGCTTCGCTGGCCGGCTGACGAGATTCCGGTCGACGCCGTTGTGCACTCCCTGCATTGGTATCCGCGCCGCGCCAAGCGCGCGCGCCGACTGTCCGACCTACCGAAAGGATCAGCATGAGCAAGTTCACGTTCCCGCCCGAAGCGCTGTCGCAGCACCTCGCGATCGTCGGAAAAACCGGAAGCGGCAAGACGTACGCCGCAAAGGGCCTGGTCGAGTCGCTGCTGCAGTTGCAGCGTCGCGTCTGCATCCTGGACCCGACGGGAGCTTGGTACGGCCTGCGGTCATCGGCGGACGGCAAGCGCGCCGGCTTTCCGGTCGCGGTCTTCGGTGGCTCGCACGGCGACGTGCCGATTTCGGAGCACTCGGGCGGCACGCTCGCGAAGATCCTCGCCGAGAAGAACCTGCCGGCGATCGTCGACCTGTCGGAAATGCTGATCGGCCAGCGGCATCGGTTCGTGACCGATTTCGCCGAGGCGATCTACCGTGAGAATCGATCGCCGCTGCACCTGATCATCGACGAGGCTGACGAGTTCATTCCGCAGAACCCTCTGCCCGAGACCAAGCGGATGCTGCATCACATCGACCGGATCATCCGGCGCGGGCGCATCCGCGGCTTCCGTGTGATGATGATCACGCAGCGGCCGGCCGTGATCCACAAGAACGCGCTGACCCAGGCGAACACGCTGGTGACGCTGCGGCTGACCGCGCCGCAGGATCGCAAGGCGATCCAGGCGTGGATCGAAGGCAACGGCGACGCCGCGACCGGCAAGCGCGTGCTGGACTCGCTGGCGCGCCTGCAGCGAGGTGAAGGCTGGGTCTGGTCGCCTGAGCTCGACGTCCTCCAGCAACTGACCTTCCCGAAGATCGCGACGTTCGACAGCTCGCGCACGCCCGACGATGACGACGTCATCCAGGAACCGACGCAGCTCGCCGCCGTCGACATCGGCGAGATCCGCGCCTCGTTCGACCAGGTCGAGAAGGAAGCGAAGACGCTCGTCGAGCTCAAGGCCGAGAACCAGCGACTGCTGGGCGAACTGGCCAGCGCGCAGCGCGAGCTCGAGCGCCTGCGCAAATCGACCGCGGTCAAGCACGTGAGTCAGCCTGAATCGGCCGTGCATAAAACGGTGAATAAAACGGACCCCGCGGAGCACGAGGCACTGGAGAAGATCGCCAAGATCGTCGGCAAGGTCCTCGGCGTCGCAGTGGGGGCCGTTCCAGTCGCGCCGGCCGTCATTGCGCGCGCGCCAGCGCAGGCCGCGGCGGCGCCGCCGATGCGTGCGCATGCGCAGCCCCGCGCCGGCCTCAGCGGGCCGCAGCAACGGATCCTCGATGCGCTCGCCTGGTGGGTCGCGATCGGCGTGCACGACCCCGACCGTGTCCAGCTCGCGGCGGTGGCCGACTACAGCCCGAGCAGCTCGTCCTTCACCAATCCCCTCGGATCGCTTCGAACGCTCGGCCTGATCGAATACCGCACGCCGGGCACCGTCTCGCTCAGCGCCGACGGCGAAGCGAAGGCGAACCGACCGGCAGCGAAACCGACCGTCACGGAGCTGCACCAGCGCGTCATGGGCATCCTCGACGGACCCAAGCGCCGAATCCTGCAGGTCGTCATCGAGAGCTATCCAGCTGCGCTCGCCCGCGCCGACCTCGCCGCTGCAGCGAACTATTCCGAAAGCAGTTCGTCGTTCACGAATCCTCTCGGCAGCCTGCGATCGCTTGGCCTGATCGATTACCCCATCAAGGGAATGGTCGCGGCGACGCCGCTGCTCTTCCCGAAATAGTCCTGGAGCCGCCGCCGTGCGGTACACGGCAACCCCTTTTGGAGATTGCAATGCAGACCATCAAGAACGCGCTCGGCAAGGCCATTTCGGAGAACCTCGCCGATGGCATCAAGGTCGAGGCCCTGCTGGGCTTCCGGCTCAGCGACAAGTCGCAGATCGTCGGCGGCGGCCACATGGCGCACGTGGACGGCGTGACCGAACTGGTCATCGTCATCGACCGCGCCAGCTTCGACCCGAGCGCGAATCTGTTCAACAGCCTTGTGCTCGGCCAGCCGGCGACGAACGTCGAGCACGCCGGCCCCGTCAGCGTGCGCATCACGGACGAGAATGACAACGACATCGCGCCGTCCATTCCGAAACTGGTGCTCAGCGAGTCGTTCTTCACCTACCGGCTGAACAACACCACGAAGCCGGCCGCGATCGATCTGGCCGCGCACCCGCTCATCAAAATCCGCATCAGGAAGCACAAGGACGCGCTCCCGAACTTCAACTCGATCTCGGTGTTCGCGCAGTAATTCACCCGGCAGCCCGGCGCGAGGCGCGATTGCGGTCGGCCTCGCCGACATCCGCGCCGGGCTGCCATTTCATGGATATGCACATGAGCACAGAGAACATGCACGGTGCCGAGGCGACTCATGGCTAATCGAACCGACGAGCTGCGCGCACTCGGCCTGAAGCGCGTCGTGCACATCGCCGACGGCCAGCGCACGCAGCAGTACGTCCCGGCCGAGGACTTCGACGCGGTCGCGCGCGAGCGGGACGATCTGCGCACCGCCGCGCGCGCGCACGAATGGCAGCCGATTGCGACCGCTCCTCGCGACCGCACAGTGGTCGAACTGTGGCACCGCGCTGGCTTCCTCGTGCTCGATGCGTGATGGGACGACGACTCATGGGGACCGGCGCTGTTCTCCGAGCCCGATATCACACACTGGCGGCCGACCACGGCGCCGCCCAACACGGAGCAATAATCGTGAGCCTTTGCCTATCGCGCACCGAGGTCGCCGAACTGACCCGAACGCCGCGGAAGCGTGGCCAAGTCGCGTTTCTGGTGAAAAACGGCATTCGCCACTATCTGGACGCGCACGGTTGGCCGGTCGTCCCGCGATCGGCCATTGAGGACAAGCCGGCCCAGGTGCAGACTCCGCCGGTCTGGACACCGAGCAAGGCGGCATGACCATGAAAACGTACCCTGAAGATGGCGCAATCGTGTGGGTCGAAGCTCCGCCCGGCCGATGGCGCCAGGGACGCTGGGAGATGTCGACGCACACCTTCTCGGTGAAGAGCGAGCGGCCGATCCGTGAGGACGAGGTCGCCGCATGGTCGCCGGATGCACCGTCGGATTCGCGCGAGTAGCTCGACCGTGGGCAGAAGACCGAAATCACCCAACGCGATACCTCGCTTCCGCGTGCGGAAGAAGCCGTCGGGGGTGACGTTTTACTACTACGACCACGGCGGCAAGCCGCGTAAGGAAACGCCGCTCGGCAGCGACTACGGCCTCGCCGTGAAGAAATGGGCGGAGCTAGAGCACGAGGGGCAGGATCGCGTGCGGCAGGCGATCACCTTTCGGTTCGTCGCCGATCGCTACCGCGTCGAGGTCATGCCGACGAAGGCGGCGCGCACCCAGCTGGACAACGCCAAGGAACTCGCGAAGCTGATCGAGTTCTTCGACGCGCCGCCGGCGCCGCTGGATTCGATCCAGCCGCAGCACGTGCGCCAATACATGCGCTGGCGCGAGCCGGCGAAGATCCGCGCGACGCGCGAGAAGGCGTTGCTGTCGCACATCTGGAACTGGGCGCGCGAGAAGGGATATACCGCGCTCGCGAATCCGTGTGCTGGCATCAAGGGGACGAAGGCGGGACGCAAGGTCTACGTCGATGACGGCATGTTCAAGGCGGTCTACAACGCAGGTGGCGCGCCGCTGCGCGATGCGATGGATCTGGCGTATCTGACTGGCCAGCGGCCGGCCGACGTGCTTCGGATGGACGAGACACACATCCGCGAGGGTGTGTTGCACATTGCACAGGGAAAGACGGGCGTGAAGCTGCGGTTCGACGTCGCCGGCGAACTGGCCGCGGTTGTCGAACGCGCGAAGGCGCGCAAGCGCGAGTATCCGGTCTACGCAACGCGCCTGGTCGTCGCCGAGAACGGCCAGCCGCTGACCATGCGCATGCTCGAGGACCGCTTCACGGCAGCGCGTATCGCGGCCAAGATCCCGGCCGGCGACTTCCAGTTCCGCGACCTGCGCGCGAAAGCTGCAACGGACAAGACGGCATCGTCCGACATCCGATCCGCGCAGAAGCAGCTCGGGCACAGCACGGTCACGACAACCGAGGGATACGTGCGGAACCGCATCGGCGACAAGGCGACGACGACGCGATGATTCCGGTCCGCAATCGAAAACGTGCCCGCATAGCGCCTACGTTTGCGGGTGCATGCGAATTTCGTTTTGCGGACCACGTTAGCGCCGAGCGCCGCGCCATTGCTTGATTCTTGCGGGGACTCAAAATCCGCCGCCCTTAAAAGCGTGTGGGTTCGAGTCCCACCTTCGGCACCAAGTGACTGTTTCAGTACGTTCCAAAGCATCCCGGAACGTACGAAGTAACCTCCGAAACCCGCATAAAACGCGGGTTTTTTTGTGCCTTTCGTTCCCTGACGTCCGGTTCCGTTCCGCTGCAGCCAGCGTGCAGTGTGAGTAACTTGTGAGTAACATTCCTCCTCGCCCAAGCTGCGAACGGAAAGTTACTCACACGCTGACCGACGTCAAACTTCGAGCGCTCAAGCCTGCCGACAGTCTCTATCGCGTGGCGGATGCGAAGGGATTGACCATCGAAGTCCCGACTGCGGGCGCGCTGCGTTGGCGCCTGCGATACAGGTTCGCCGGCAAGGCCAAGATGCTCAGCCTCGGCACCTACCCCGACGTGAAGTTGACCCAGGCGCGAGACCGCCGCGATGCTGCGCGCGCCCTCCTCCTTGAAGGCATCGATCCGAGCGCAGACCGCCAAGAGAAGAAGACTGCCCCCGACATTGCACTCGCCGATGAAGCGAAGACCTTCCGCGCGATCGCGAGCGACTGGATGAGTAAGCAGGATATCGCCGAAGTCACCGCGAACAAGAATCGCTGGCTACTCGAAACGTTTCTACTGCCGGATCTCGGCGACCGTCCGATCCGCGAGATCACAGCGCGCGAGTTGCTGATCACGCTGCGCAAGATCGAGGCGACTGGGAAGCTGGAGACTGCAAAGCGCGCACGCGTGAAGGCGGGCCAAGTCTTCCGCTACGCGATCCTCGAAGGACTTGCGGAGAACGATCCGACTACATCCCTCCGTGGCGCGCTGAAGGCGCCGAAGCAGAAGCACCACGCCGCCATCACCGACCCTGCCCGGATTGGCGAACTGCTACGCGCTATCGACGGCTTTAGCGGTCAGCAAGTGACCCTGTACGCCCTCAAGCTCGCCCCGCTCGTCTTCGTACGGCCTGGCGAGCTACGCCATGCGGAGTGGCCTGAGATCGACCTGGATCGCGCCATGTGGCGAATCCCTGCGTTGCGCATGAAGATGAAGAACGCCCACCTCGTGCCGCTGTCCAAGCAGGCCATCGCCCTCCTCCGCGAACTCTTCGAGATCACCGGAAAAGGCAACTTCGTATTTCCCGGCGTGCTGTCGTCGACTCGACCGATCTCCGAGAACACCGTGAACTCTGCGCTGCGTCGCCTTGGCTATCCGACAGCACTGCAGAGCGTCGTGCAGCTGCCGCCCATCGACCCATCGAAGCTCGGCGAGCAGCTAGCGCGGCTCGTTAAACCACAGCTCGATCGCATCTCTGCGAACCGGTTCGGACCATGCCCGCGACGAACGTCATCTCGTTCCTCGACGCAGGACGACGCCGCCTCGCCAAGCAGATCGCCGCAATCGAGGCCGAACTTGAGCTTGGGCTACTGACCATGAAGGTGATGGCTCGCCTGCGATCGTTTCCCGAGATGGACCGATGCACGATGTCGAGCAGCGAACTCTACAGGTTCGTTCAGTCCCAACTCCGGGCCAAGCTGGTCATCGAGAGAAATCGCGGCGGGCGCGTTTAAGGATCGACACGACACGATCTACCAGACGGTACGCGAGCAGATCGTGGCGCAAGTCCTCATTCGCCCGGCCGTTCGGTAAAATCGTGCGCTCGCCGCCTTTACGAATGTGTATTTGTATTTTGCGCTAGCTGGGGCATGCCCTAGGTCCAGCGATTGCAAATACGGAAGCGAACTCACACTCAGCGGTCAACGTGAGTCGATAGGATCTTTCGCCGACTTCCCGGCGCCTTTTCAAAGAGTAGACCGATGAAAGCAATGCTCTTGCTCGTAGCATCGTGCGCGCTCAACTGTGCTCTGACGGTATCCGCCAGCGCTGGAAATACCAATGATTCGAGCCTGTTGAAAGCTGGTTGGATTCAATCCAGTCCTGGTGTTTACACCATGACCGAAGACGGCGTGGAATATCAGCTGTCAATGGGAACTGAAGGCGCCCTACACGATATTGCCAAGCTCAACGAGCGGTACAACGACTTGGCGCTGAAATCTATGACCTCGCTATCGTCCGGTGACGCTCAGGAGGTGGCGGATCTTGAAGGCGCGATCGCCGGCATCCCCGAGAAGGCAGACGGAGACATCAGCCCCATGACGACTTCGTCGGGAACGATGTGCGGCGAGTTCAACTACTACCTCGACTCCCACTTCGTTGTGGGTGGAATCGGAGCGGCTGCAGTGTCGCGTGCGTTCGTTGGAGAGCTCAACTTTGGTGCGCCCGTTCTGCCCAGTGCGGTAAGCATGCACACGAGCGCGACGGTGACGCCGGCATCTGGTCTGGGGTCGACGGTGAGCTCGGCCTACACTTCGTCTACCTGGGGCTCACAGCCAAACGTGGCTTTGGCTTCATGGCAGGTGCCTGCATCTGCATTTGGCGATGCTGGACCCGTGACCTCTAGCTCGTGCACTGCCTCCACCTATCAGTATGTTTCACTGACGGGAGGGACTTGCTCCCCGACCGCGGGGTTCATGTCGCTGACTAAGAGCTATCCGACCTGCGTCTCTTCTCCTTAAGCAGGCGGGCATTCGCTGCTGCGGGAATTTGACCTGCAGCAGTGAACTCTATACTGGCCGCAACCCTGCGGCGATCCCACTCCGTGAGACGCCCACCCGTAGCAATGCAGCTGGTGGCAATCAGCTCTTCGAAAGATCGTGCGTGCGCGAGCTCTTGAGCACCCGCGCCGATCGTTCGTCGACCGCGGCCACCCGGCGCGCTAGGCACCCGCACGCCCCATCGCAAATCCCTGGGCAACGTTCGGTGCAGTGACAGGGATAGCGGTTGCCATCTTGCTCGATTAGGCGGTAGTAGCCGCCCGTCTCTGGGTAGCGCACGCGCCCGGAATGGGTTGGACCACTGGGCGGCGGGGAGTCGAAGGGCGCGATCTCATGGCCAGCGTCGATGGGAAAGACGCCGATCTACCCGGTGGCGGCAGAACACTTGCTGACCGCGTCCGGACGCCATTCTCTGTCCGTGAGATCGTCCTCCGTAGCATCGCCCTCCCACACAAGGAGGTCACCATGGCTACGAGGCGCTTCAAGTCCGCAACGATGAAGTTCGGCGTTCCCCTTTCGGTTCCGGGCTCGCGCTACGTTATGCTCGACGCTAAGGCGTGAAGGTAGCGGCGATGGACGAACTAGACATCCACAAAGCGTTTCTCGGCGGCGAGCCAATACCTGGCATCTCGTTCGTTCACAACGACTACGTGTCGATTGTCGCCGGCGAGCACAGAGGCACCAAGGGATCCTTGGTCAACGTTTACGAACTTGGCGATGATCCGACTTACATCGTCGAGAACGAGGCGGGGTTTGACATCATTGTCTACCAGTCTCATATCCGTAAATCGCTGGCGAAAGACGTCGATTGCTGACGATTGCGTGCATCCGTACTACGAGCACAGGTTGGCTGCATAATCGATAGGAGCGCGGCCGTAGAGACATCCTTGAGATGCATCATTGTCAGATTCGTGGTGATCTGCTCAATTTGGGCAAATTTTGCCTGTGCTTCCGATAGCCAAGCGTATCGGGCTTGTTCTGTCGATCAAGCTGAGTGGACGCTCCGAAAAAGTCCACCCGAAGCGGCTGGCGAAGCTATTGCTACAGCGAGAATCAACCATCGTGCAGCGTCACGCCTATGGTGGTTCGACGCCTATGATGGACGCGTTTACGTATGCAGCGATCCTAGTTCGGACGGCTCGGGATGTGGCGCCCAAGGCGCCACTCTCTCACGCACCAGCGGCGGACATTGGAAACGCCGCACGCTAGACATTCAAATTTGCAAGTGATGAATTTGGCAGGACCTGCATGAGTAGGCCTTAGCCATGTATCCGCCAGCATCTTGTCGATGCGCTCATGCGCATAGCCAGCGTCGTCAGCCACTCCACATCGCGCCACGGGCGTGCTGCTGTCCCACTCTTGGCTGGTACGATTCCAGCCGGACGGCGCCTATCGAGCGCTCTCAACCCTGTCTTGAATTCTTGCAATGGCAGACTGTATGAAAACGCTCGCTCAAGTTTGTAGCTGGTTGTGCCTGGGCCTAATCGCCCTGTCTCTACTGCTGCAGCTCAATCGAACACCACGCCCACCGGGTATTGCCGCGTTGTTCATGGCTCTTCCGTTCGCTGCCACGCTGGCAGCATTCCACTTTCATCCGAGCCGAGCATTCACCGCGGTCGCCACCATAGCGAATACTCTGATCATTCTTGGCTTCATGCTGTTCGCGGGCGAAATGCTCTCAATAGGAGGCGGCGCCGCTGTGCCTCAGGCGCTGCTTTGCCTTCTCGCCTCAACACCAAGCATCATAAATTTGCTCGCAATACGCTCGGCTAGCCGAACAACGCAAGGAACATGAGCGCAGCCCTGGACGATTTGCGGGTCGTGGTCGGTGGTGGTGGTCATTGCTACCCAGTCACCGAGCCGGAGTGCGCAGCTCGAATCCGTCGGCGAGAATCGCGTCGGGGGCGAAGATATCAACTGCACTTTGGCCGATTGAGTAGAGCCGCCCATTCACGACTACGGGGCTCGATCTGCTAGTGACATAGTCAACGGGAGCCTGCCAAAGCAATTCTCCGGTAACAGCGTCGAACGCGCCGCCGATTCCGCCAAACAGGTATAGAACTCCGTTTGCCACAACCGGCGAAGTCGCGAATGTGGAACTGCTCGAAAAGTTGGTGTTCCATTTCTCCTGAAGGCGCGGCTGCCCATCATTGACGACGACTTGGTACGCATGGACCCCGTTTGAAGTCGCATAGACCCATTTAGACTCGTCCGGTGCATCCCAGACTGCTGGCTGCGGCATGCTACATTTGCAAGCGGTGCTCGAAGCGATCGCTTGGAGTTCGCCTCCGATGTTTCCCGGCGCGCCCGCTCCGCTGAGATCATCCAGCGAAACAAGTCGGACGATCCCGTCTTTACCGTCTACGACACCAAGGCGTTGACCGTAGCCGGGCATTGTTCCGACGACCGCGACCGAGCCAGATCCAAGATCGATATCGTCATCTTCGAGCTCTTGGTACGTCGTAGGCGTATAGCTGTCGAGTGGCATGCCAGCCATCCCCGTCCCATCCGCTGAAAGCGTCAGAACGCTGTCGCCCCAGTCGTGTCCACCCATGAGCGCGTCGAAAGGGCCGTTGCCCGTCACGACATATAGGCGGCCGGCGTCTTGGTCGAAGGTCGCGCCAGGGCGTCCCCAGATACCAGCGCGGCGGCTTGCGCAATCGTTGATTCCGGGCTGCCCCCCGGCAATGAAGTGAGCAGGTACATCGCTGCAGAGCGCGTTGAAGACACTCTGCGCACCGCTATCGAGGTTGATCGTCGTGAGATGACCTTGGTAGTCGCCGCCATCACCGTTGTAGCCGTCGGTCACCGCATAGAGATAGCGCTGACCATCGGTGGTCTGCCCTATCGTAAGGCCAGAGGCAGCATGCTCAACTTCGGGTTTGAGTGTAGCTGTCTGCGGCCAGCCTTTTTCGAGCGACTCGGCCCCATCGTCTACTGCGTACTTGTGGACCTTTCCGTCAGCGCCGAAGAAGTAGACGTATTGCCGGCTCGGGTCAATGGCAGGTGTCGACTCTGCGTGTGCGTCGCCACTCGTCGGCCGGGACCAAAGAATACTTCTTGAACCTACATCCAGCGCCAAGAGCGTTCCCGATCCGCTGCTGAGAAACATGACGTCGTGACTGCCACTCGGAGTGCTGACACCGGACAGAACGACACCACTCGCCGCCCCAGGATCGGGCAGCATGATTTTTCCCACTAGAACCATGGAACCGACGTTCGCAGGGCCCAGTGTATGTTCAGTTGGATTGAACCCGCGATGCGCTGCATCGTAGCCAGACTGCAGCCAATCGTCGGCGACCGCGCGCGGCATTTCGAACGACAGCCCGAGGCCTAGGAGCACGAGAGCCCAAGAGTTGGCTGAGCTAAGCCAGTCGCGTTGCACGGGAAGCTCGGCGATATCCATTGCCATCGACTGGTTGAAGGTAGCTTGGTGGGACAATTTTGGGACAATGGCACCAACAATGCTCGTGCGGCGCACGCCTTTACGAATGTTGGCGGCGCGTGAAGGTCGAGGCTATTTCCCGCGACGTCCCGGCTTATCCCGGCTCGTCCCGAAACGCGCTCACGATCAGGTGTGAGTAACAATGTGAGTAACTTTGGCCGCGCGAGGCTGGAAACCGTTGCAGCGCAACGCTGTGCGATGCCCACCTTCGCACCAAGCACTTACCGCGTTTTTACCGATCGGTCTGCGGCTCCAAACACTTTGGGGGATACTTCGGGGATACCGACGTGAAGATAGCGCTCCCTCCGAGTTGCTTTACCGACTCCGCATTCAAGGACTGCATGCCAGGCGACCTAGTTTGCAGTGAAGATTCACCCTTGAATTTCGGCGTCGTCTGCAAATACAACGATGACGTATATGTCGTGCGTATCCTCGAAGTTGCAACCTGCACGCTTGCCGCGCCGCACGATCGAACGCTTCGACTGACGTTGCCTCAACCGCTCGCCCTACAAATCGAAGACGGGCGGTCCGATTTCAACCGCGCAGGTCAGATCGGTTTCGTAAATGGGCGCGCGCTTCTCGCATGTCACAGCGAGTATCCTCGGGCAGGCGGCCGCCACATCCACGTAGATCTTTCTAACTGGCTCATCGCTGACGAGCCCGATGGCGGGCTATGGTTCGGCACATGGTCGTTGCATGCTCACGACGCTTTCGGAAAATCTGTCGAGGTTCTTAGATCGGCGGCGGCGGGCAAACAAGGTCTTCGTTAAGCAGGAGAAATTCGTATGGCACTTCGTCCTTTGTCTTGGCACGAGCACGATTTTGTCGCGCGAGACGGTACCGCCGAACGATGGTATGCGGAGTTCTTCAACGGTCAGGACTACAACTGCTCACGCTACGTTTGAGAGTATCGAAGCGATGCGGCTCTCAGCGGGCCAGGATCGGTAAGGCGGCACGGCTCGCGGCAAGTGACTCTAACGAGTCGGACGCTGAAAATGCGGCCGCAGAGGCACTCTACAAATTCGAACAAGTTATCGCGCGCGATGCCGTTTCTGCGATGGGTTTTTTCTCGGCTGGACGTAGCGAAGCGAGACGCGATGCGCACCAACTGATTGCAGAGATCGACAGCGCAGTCGGAAATTTCGAGGTCTAGTCGGCAACAATAGGCGGCGTTTGTAAAGCGAACTTAGCTAAGTGCCCTTTGGCCCTTAGCAGGCTTATGAAGTAGTGGGCGAAAAAGTTAGTCTTGGAGATCAGCAGCTTTCTTTCATCGGTGGACACCGCGTTCGACTCTACAAGTTCAAGAAAAACGTCCACTGTAGAATTCCCGAGGGCGTCGATCTCGACATCTCAAACGCTGCGCCCGCAAGCCCGCCACGTCGGCAAAGCGGGAGATAGTCCGCAAACCCGAAATCGCCGGTGGTGCGTGACTATCAAAGTCGCGGACGCGCGCCGCGGGGACAAGTGCTGCGCTGCCGTCGTCTAGCCAGCACGGCATCGGCACGGCAGCGCGGCGGTCAACTGATGCGGCACCAGGCGGGTCCACGCCGCTTGATGCGGGTGCGCACCTTCGTAGGCGCGCTCGCCCTCCTCCGACGACCCTGTGAGGCCGTACAGCGCGCGTAGGATGTGGTCTCCATCTTCTTCGCTTGCCCGCGCAGCAGGCGGCGCCTCGCCGGCCCAGAAGCGCGCCAAGATGGGCGGCAGCACCTCGCTACGCGGCCTCGCTAGTCTCGTTCGCTTAGTCGGCATTCTCCGTGCTCATGGTCGTCCTGGGGTTGGCGCTGCGAAGCAACGACGCCGTGCGACTCGTGTCGATCGCCGCGATCAAAGGAGCCAGCGAACACGGGTTTGACTCGTCGTTACTGGCAGGTCTGGAGAGCGGGCTCACGGTCGTTGATCCCTTGCCACCCAAAGGCGGCACGCTCCTACGACTCGTCGGCGGCACCGAGTGGCCGGAGGCGAAGGCGGCGTGACTCTTTCACCGACCATCCGCCACCGGCTATCGCTCATTTATCACTGAATAGAAGGATTCCACATGGCGATCCAGGTGCCGGGCGCCGGTACGGCAGGGTTGTCCTGGATTTCCAAAGCCCATTCTATATGCGTAATGACCAATGGGTCCGGAAGTCTTTGATTTGGAGTCGACACGATTGTATTCCCTACCCAACCACCATGTGATGCCACACAGAACAGCAGAGCATAGAGATCAATGTCATAACTCTGAATGGACGTCGGAGATTTACCGCTTCCCAAATAAGTGTTTGCAAATGAAACCGAGGGTATGCTAAGTCCGCAAGTGGAATTTATAACAGACGCATCCCAAAGGGACACATTCGCTCCTGGATAATAAAATGAATTAGTCGTTTGCCAGTTCCAGAGGAGATTGCCATTGCTCTCAGGGCCAAAGTTATGCGCTCCAACATCAACTTGGAGCATCCTCGGAATTTTGTCGGCCCAACCATCCGTCGTGATGACTAGTCTGACGGCTGAAACCGAATTCGGATCCGTGTCAAAAACTGTCTCGTGGAACTTAACATGAGGACGGTAATTTCCGGCGCTGTCTATAACCGCAATCGGCTTGGTGTTTCCATGGCGATAGTCTGCCCCCAGCCCCAGGTATGGAATACATCCGTTGGACGCATGCGTTCCACCCAGCGAACTGAAGATGATACTTGCAACGTTAAAGTTGCCGATTGCTGGATCAGACGTCGATGTAGCCGCATCGATGCTGAACGCGCCGCCGGCCGTGCCGGGCGACACGATGGGTAGTGTCTGATTTGGTGGACCTGATGAACAAAGGGTTTGGCCACTTACGAGGAATGACGGCTCATCGTTCCAACTGAGCTGCCAGTACGAGGAGCCGGCCACATAGTTGGACGAATGCGTCCAGTTCGATGTTGCAAAAGACGTTGCGAACGTATAGCAATTCGCGGTGAATATACAGGGCCCGTATTGCGGCGTGGTCGTGCTCGCCGGATAGTCGCTTCTCCATCTCTTTGAAATGAGTCCCGTGTCAGACAGGCCGTACCAATGCGCGGATGGAAGCGAAATGCTCGCTGTGTCAACGAACGCCGTTGCGTCGCCAGTGACATTCGTGCCGGCAATCTTAACCGTATAGACTCCGGTCGTCGTCACCGAAGTCAGTTTCACGGCATACGACCCATAGTTGTTCTTAGGAGGAACGACGGATGTCGTGGATACGAGGCCGGAAGGACTTCCTTGTGAGAATGTCTGCGGAACGCCGTTTACCAGAACCTGAAGGGTCTGATTCGTTCCAAAATTCACGCGCTGCGTCGCATTGAAGACCAGAACGGCGCCACTGCTCAGCGTAAGCGCTTGCTGCATCGATCCTGTATTCTGCAGAAAAGCAACCTGTTTTCCGTCGGGAATTTCGGGCGAACCGCTCGTGAAAGCGTTCGAGCCATTCGATATTCCCGCCGATCCTGAGAACGTCCAGCTTGCACCAGCAGGTGTTCCAACATATGTTCCCGCCGCAAGCGCCGGCGTCTCGAAGCTTGAATTCGCCAAGGTTTGTGCCCCAGCAGAGATGGATATTGCATAGATGCATAAGATCAGAAACGGACGTATCAATGCGAGTGAGCTCACGACACTGCCCTCAAGTAGGTTTATCAGGTGCCTCGTCGCCCACGTAAAGATAGACGTGAACGCTATATTGAGTGTTTCGAAAAGCCTTTCCTCTGAGCGTGCGTGGAAAATACTGACTGCGCACCAAGTGATAGGTGACGCTGTAAGCAAAAGCGCAACGACGGGAGCAAGGGTAAACCCTAGGTAGAGACCCATCGTCTTACTGCGCAGCCGATTTAGGGGCCTGCCGCTCTCGACTCATCATTGCCTCTGCCGCAACCGACACGCCCCGCCTTCCTGATGCCTCAGCCTTTCGTAACCCCGCCACAACGATTCTCAACAGAGTCCTGCTGCGCTGACAATTGTTCATTGTCACATGGCGGATTCCCGCCACACGCGGCGTTATCCTTCGATCGCCTCCGAAGCCGGCCGCCTCATGCCGTTTGGCGATGGCTACCCCTCTGGCCGGCTGACGGGGCGCTCCACGCACGCCGTTCAACGCCGTTGAACTGATCCCGTCGTCAGATGTCCAGGTCATCATGCCCGGACAATCAAGACGAGTCGTGTGGATCGCCGTCAGCGCCTTCAGTGGCGTCTGCGCTACTTTCCTTGCGTCACTTGCAATAATCGCGATCGTCGGCCTTGTTTTTGGCGTTCCGGACACCGAGAAGACGTTGTTCTTCCTGCCACTAGTTTGGCCTGCTTACGTCTTCGGAAAATGGTCGCGAGAGGCTTGGCGTGCAGGTAGCTTGAACGCCTCGTGAGCCGCACTCCAACGCGGTTCTCTCTCGGTGAGACTTCGACCCGTAGCATCCGCCTCCCCACCCAAGGGCGTCACTCGAAATCGTCGGCAAAAATCCTATCGGTGACGTCTGTCGAGCACGCGACGGCGATGTCGGTTATATCGGCGCCAGCCAGCGGACCGCTGCCATTTGCCACAACGCAGGTTTGTGCTGGATCGCTTGGCTGCACGGACGTACTCACCGTGAACGTACCGCCGTCGGCCAATGGTGTCGGGAAGGTGAAACTGCCGTCGGCGGCGATCGGAAGGTCTTCGCTACCGTTTTTCTGCAGCACCAGACCGATACCGAGCAGCCCGTCGACCGTGCCACCCACCGTGTAGGTAGTCGTGGTGCATGTGACCGCGACATTGGTGACGTTCGCGCCGGCCACGACGCCCTGACCGTTCGTGACCACGCATGTCTGATTGGGCGAGGTAGGCTGCGCCAGCACGGTTACGTCGTAGCCACTTGCATCGCTGAGCGCCGTGGTGAACGTGAAGCTGCCGCTGGAAGCGATCGGCAGGTTGTCGCCCCCGTTCTGCTGCAGCACCAGGCCGGTGCCGGCGAGGCCGACGATGTTGCCGCCGATCGTGTAGGTCGCCGGTGCCGCGACTTGCAGTTCAAACGCGCCAATATCGGCCTGCCCCCCGCCGACGCGTGCGAAGCCTGCGCCGCGCTGGTCCGTACTGGCGCCGAATACATTGTTTCCGGCATCGATGGCGACACTAGTGGGGAGCAGTGCAAGCGTTTTCGTCGCTCCGCCGTTGTCCGCGAGCCCTTGCAGATTGGGGTCGGCCGTGAGGGTTCCTGGCGGCGAACTGCTGGAACTCATCACAAGATTGTTCGTTCCACTCACTGCGCCAAATGCATACAGATCGTACTCGCCGCCGGCCGCAACGTTGTTGGAGATGATCGTGCTATTCATCGTCAACGGCCCGTAGTACGCCTGCACACCAGCGGGCACCCGAGGCGTCGTTAGACCATCAACGGCAACGTTGAACGCGATGGTGCTGTTCGACAAGGTAAGGCCCGCGTAGGCATAAACGCCACCCAGCAGACCGTTTGCAACATTGTCCGTAATGGTGCTGTTGACGATGATGGACGGCTCTGTGCCCTGAATGGTGATGCCCCCGACATTGCCTGGGCTGCCGGTGAAACCCGCGTAGTTGCCGCTGATCGTCGACTCGCGAATGTCGGCCGAGCCTCCGACGAACAGACCGCCGCCGAACCCGCGCCCATTCGCGCGCGAATAGCAAACGCTCAATGCTACCGTGCTGCGCGACATCGTCAGGTTGCCGGCCACATCGACCGCCCCGCCATGGTTGTCGTGGTCGTACTTGCCGACGAAATCCATGCCGCTCTGGCAGCGACGCACCGAGACGTTGTCGAGTGTCAAATTGCCCGAACTCTGGATGCATCCACCGCTGTAGTTGAAATAGCCGTACATGACGCTCAGTCCGCTGAGCGTCAATGTGCCGGTGCCGATGTGGCTCACGATCCGATTGACAGCCGACGCATCCCGAGTGATCGCCAACGACGTTCCCGGTCCGATCAGACTTAGGTTGTCCTGCGAAATCGTGATGGCGCCCGTGGTCAGCGTTATCGCCGAACACGCCAGCTGGGTCAGGTCGATCGTGTCGCCTTCGCCTGCTGCGGCGACGGTATCGCGCAGACTGCCGGGCCCGTTGTCGTCGCAGTTGGAGACCGACAGGGTTTGTGCGGGATGAAACCGAGTCGGAACGGCAGTCATCGATGAATTCGTTGTGGCGACGCCATCCACGCGCCCGCCCACATGTGTGCTCGTTGTGAACGCACCGACGGGCGCGCTGCTGGCCGCGCCCGACAGGGCCAGGGAAACGCAGGTGGCCAAAAGCAGACGGTGCAGCGCGTGAACGTCTTCGTCCGGCATGACGGGCATCTCCGTTGAAAATCACATGACAAGCCCCGGCAGCCGGCTTGATCGTGATGACTACGCCGAAACGCTTTGAGATACGCCAAGAAATCTCGCATCGCCTTCTGGAGGACGGCGGGCAGGAAGTTCGCGCCCTTGCAGGAACGCGATGCTTCTGCCTCAATGCTGCCTGCCGACTGCGACGAACTCGCCGCCGCTGGTCATGATCGGACGATCATCGACATCAAGCCCGAGCATCTAGATGCCTGGTTGAATCCCGCGCCGGACGACCTCGCAACGCTCTACGCGATCTTCGACGACAAGCGGCATGCGTACTATGAGCACAGATTGGCGGCTTAGTCCGTAGGCAGACGCCGTCTTAGAGGACTCGTTGACTCTCGATCAGAAAGGGCCGATGGCGGCATCGAACGCTTTTCCACTACTGCTCCAATCCGGAGCATCAGAAGGCCCACAACTACGCCGAGCAATATCCACCACCCGGGATGCTCGTGGTTGGCACTATTGGCTCCGTGTGCCATGTGAAGCGAAAGAAGATAGGCCGCCAACAAGAGCGCACCAAGGATGATCGACACGCTCACGATGACGATGCCCGTCACCATGAGCAGCACGGCTATCGCTATGTACCAGCGTGATATGGCTCGATTCACTTGTTCACCGGGTCAGCGCAATGCTCGCTGCGCCATCATGGCGGCAGCGACTCGAATCCACTGCCGAACCGCGTGTGCGATTTGCGGGTCGTGGTCGGTGGTGGTCATCGCTGCAGCGTTTCAGGTCCGGCGAAGTCTAGACCACGTTCCCATGCAGCAAGGCACGTAGCGAGCGCTGGGAGTTGGACAATCGAATAACGCGAGTCCTTGAAGCGAATGTCAGCGTCGGAGAGGAAGTGCCAGACAGTTTCGGGCACGACATTAGCGAGTTCAGGGTCGAGACCAATGTTGGCCTTCAGGGCCACGCAATCCGCGATCACCGAGTCGCGTTCGGCCGGAGTGGCCATCTGTCGCTCCCCTAGCGCCCGTAGATCGGCTATCAGTTGAGAAATTGAGGCGCGGTCTACAGGCATGGCCCAATCTTACGCCTCGATCGCCTTCTCGCCGCGCGGCCGCAGCACTGCCGGCGAGTGTGCTTGTCACGCCGTGTTCACCCGTGCGGATCTTGCTTAGCCAGTGTAGTAATGCTCCTCGCGAGACTTGCCGTAACGAACTTCGCTCCCGTTCGAAAAACACGCATTTGGTCGCCCTTCAACGAGCTACCGTGAACCAGCAAATTCGCCGCAGCAGTTACCTGTCTAATCGCCGCCATCATGAGGTTGTCGTCTATCGCACCCTTCTCGCGAAGATAATGCAATTTTGCATCGGCGCCGCCAACCCTGATGGCCACCTGAAAATGTACCAGTCTTGGCCAGGTCAAAATGCACAAGCCCATTTGCGGCGGACGGATTCGATCAGATTCTTCTGAGATGAGATAGTGGGCAGCGATTAGCAAAGTTCCGCGGCGAACTGCCCTGCTGAAGGACTTCTTCCGGCATAAGGCGGGTGTGATGCGCCTTGCATTGCAGCCTCAAGGCAACAGTCCTAGGCGGAGCTCCTCAGGCATCAATCGGAAGAGCCACGCGCTCGTGGTCCGCGTAGACTCCATCTTTTTGTGGCGTAGAACGATGGTATTCGGCGCACAGGCGAGCTGCCTTTGCGGCCACACGTTCCAAATCGTCGTGAAGGGTATCCAGTGCCTCGTTTCGACGCGACCGCATCTGCTTCCCCAGTAGAGCAGAGCGCCCATTACCCGTCTTCCAAAATCGCTGGTCAAGGCTGTCGCGGCGCCTCTCACCCCAGACTTTCGTCGGGTGCCGTTCTCGATTCCTGGCCGAGCTTCACGCCTTCGACGGCGGCGGTTGGCCCGAGACGTGCAACCAAGGAGCCCGCAGGAATCGGACGACGGCTCGCACTGGCGAACAAAACGCGTCCACCAGCCAAGCGCCGCAACGCAAGGATGCGGACGCCAAGAGGGCGTGCAACTTCGTTCAGTCGAGAGGCGATGTGGTCCGCTTCATCCATCGACGCGATGCCCTCCCGTTTGTGTGCTTCAAAGAAAGTGGGCATGGAACGCTCGCTTGGCAGGACGGGATCAGCAGGCTAGCGCGACAGCCGTTTCAATTCCGTTGCCTCGGCCGATAGATTTTCGTTGCGATGAACTCCGTGCTCGGGAGCCGCCACATCGGGTCGACGAGGCAACATCGGCTCAGCGAAGCTCGGAAATCACTCCTTCGTCAACCGCCGCGCATTCGAGCGAGCGCGCTTGCGAAAGGGTTCGATACCGGCGTTCGATCCATCGAGCAATGCGACATAGCCGAGTTTCGCCGCGCGAATCGCAACATCAGCGGGCGGGTACCGATGAGGTTGCCACATCGCCGCCATGCCCAAGCTCATCAGTTGCTGGCCCAGGCGCGCTCCCGAGAAGGCGATCGCGGTCCAAGATTCGGCCGCAGCCGCGACTTTCTCGTGGCTCATTTTTTTGATCTCCGCTTGTGTACGTCGATTTGGCTTCGCTCCACGTTTCCCGATTCTGGCTAGACGTGCAGCGATAACTGTGTGCGTCGCAAGCGACAGGTCCGCTACCTTGACCGCGAGCCGCACCTCCCTTCGACCTATTTTCGCGGCCATGATCATTCCCGACATGAAAAGTGCGCGGACACTAGCACGTCACTCGATACGCACCTGGGAACCGGCTTGCCTTGAACGCCACATGAGCCAGTCCGAGGCGGCTCTCTCCCGATGAGACTTCGCCCCCTGCAAGCCCTCCCGCACCAGGAGGTGGCGGCGAAGAGGATTAGGCCCGCGACACTCCGTTGTCTGACGGCCCCAGCCCTGCATCCGCCAGCATCTTGTCGATGCGCTCGGGCGCATTCCCAGCGTCGTCTTCAATTCATCGGTAGGTCAATCGGAAAGCGACGACGAGCGATTCTGCAGCCGGCATATCGCGATCCGAGCGTGCCGACGCCTCTCAGTTTAAGACGCGTTGCCTTGCACTGCTCGACTCCGCGGGTCTTCAAGACTTCAATGCCGGCTTCGATCGCATGTGCATCGTCGATAAGCGTGAACACGACGGGGAATTTCAGATTGAGATTCCATCGACGCCATTCCCCAGAAGCCAATTAGCGCCACGCGAAGCGTGTTGTGAAGGCTGCGTGAAAATCGCACCTAGGGCATACCCTAGCCACGATCAACGCAAAGGCGAGAGAGTCCTCACACTTGGAACTGGGTGAAAACGTCGAGAATTTGTAGCCGACTTTCCGGCACAAACCAATCGCTGAGGCTCTCCATATGAATGCCAAGGTCTTGTTTGCGGCATCGTTTGCGCTCGCATCTTTTTCATCCGTCTCCGGCGCCATATCGCCCGATGATTCCGAACTCCTTCGCGCCGGATGGCTGCAGACCAATCCGGGGGTCTACACGTTGACGGACGGGGATGTCAGTTATCGTCTTTCGATGGGAACCGAAGGTGCCCGTTATGAGAAGCAGCTGTTGACGGCCCACTACAGTGATTTGCTTCAGCGAAAGAGCTCCTCGAAATCATCAAACATCGATTCCGAGCTGGCCGACATCGTGGACGCGCTCGCAGTCATACCCGACAAGGCCGATGGTGCCGTCCGCCCGTTTACCGCTACAACGGGATCCCTTTGTGGGAGCTTCAACTACGGCCTGGATTCGCATTTCGTCGTCGGTTCGGTGGGAGCCACAGCCATTTCTCGCGTCAATATCGGCGAACTCAATTTCGGACCTCCCGTAGTTCCGACCGCCGCCGCCAGCCACAATAGTGCCACCGTCACGCCGGAGTCGGGTGCCGGATCCGTTGTCACGTCTTCGCATTCGACGTCGATATGGGGCGATCAAGCTCCGTCGGCGGTCGCAGCTTGGCAATTGCCGTTGGCGACCTGGGACGACCAAGGCAACATCATTGCAGCAAACTGCACGGCGTCGACGCTCTCCTCTGTATCGATAACGGCCTCGGGCTGTTCAGGGGGAACCGGATTCATGTCGTTGTCGAAAACATATTCGACCTGCGTTTCCTCCCCGTAAATATTTCCCTGCTCCGAATCAAACCGCCGGCGCAATGTCGGCGGCGTTCGAACGAGTGGGCCGTCAGGCGCCTGATATTGCCGAGGCGCTCGGGATCAATCTCGTCGCAGCGCAGTCGACGGCCTCGCCCAAGTCGGACGTCCCAACGCTGCGGCCATCCACAAGAAGCAGCGGAAGCGTTCGACTTCGAAGCCGTTGCCGGCGATTGGATCGCGTGACGCACACCGTGAATGAACATCGCTGCCGACGGCGAACGCGGGTGCTCAATCCAGCGAGTCGTGTAGGCGACGCCTTCTCGTGAAGCGCGCACGCTCTTGCAGCGAGTCAGCGATCTCGAGGCGGTTCGACTAAACGACGCATCCGCCATCCAGCGGGGCAAGCGCCGGAATTTTTCTGCGACTGGCGCAGGAGTTCGCATCCGCTCCGATCAAACATCCTCGCACCGGGCCTGCGCGCCCCTTGCCGTCCCATGTTCGTGGCGCAGCCGCTCACCGAGCGCCGTCATAGCGGGACACGCTGAACGAATTCAGATAGTTTTCCCACCGCTGAATCGGCGGGGCGAGCTTAATTGTGGATTCACCGACGAAGGCCAACCATGGTCGACGGGGTAAATTCGTCGAGAGGTCGATGATGATGTCCACGAAAATGAAAGCTATGTTCCTGGCTGCCGGTTGCATGATGGCGATGCCTGCGCTTGCGCAGGTGGTCTATCGCGATGCCGGCGATTCCCACGACGACTACGCGCTCGTCGTACGCGTCGATCCGGTCGTCGATCACTATCGCGAACCGGTCACCCGCGAGAAGTGCTGGGAGACCCCGCCTGAAGTGCAGGCTCACACTACCGGCTACAGCGACGACTACGTGCGCACGAGCGAGCGACGCTGCCACACCGAAACCGAGTGGCGCGGAAGCGATCGCGTGAGCGGTTACGACGTCGTCTACCACTACGACGGTCGCGACTACCGCGCGCATCTCGATCACTATCCGCCCGAGCACCTGCGCGTGCGCGTGAACTACGACGACAGCATTTCGCCGTACGACGACCGCTGACGCGTCGGCGAACGTGACAATTCTTGACTGTCGCTTTGTGTAGAACGCGGCAGAATCACGCTCGCCGCTCGCTGAAGCGGTGCTTCAATCCCATAGCCGCGCGTGAGCGCCGCACGCTGTGCAGTAAGCGACAAAACACGGAGCGGGCCCGGACCAACGCCGGGCCCGTTCTTTTTTGGCCGGCTGAAATTGGCCGCCTTCTCAGGCTCGGCCCTGTCGAAACGGCTCGCCAAGAGCCTACGGCGGGAAGCCCTCCGTTCCCGGAACTAGCGAGCAACAGGTTCGAGCCAGCTCCCGACGAGTTCGATCACGATGTCGCTGCGCTCGCGATGAGGGACATGCCCGCAACCTCGCAGCACTTCGATCGTCGAGTTCGGCGCAGTCAGTCCGCCGATCCGCTCGGGATGGCGAACGGAGCCGTATTCGTCCTCGTCGCCATGGATGACCAGCACCGGGCACCGCACGCGGCGGAGATCTTCATCGAGGTTCCAATCGAGGAAACTCGGCGACAGCCACGTGTCGACCCACGCGCTGAAGACCCATGCGGCTTTTTCGCCGTGATACTTCTTCAGGCGTTCGAACTGGCCGGCCTGCGCGAATGTTTGCCGGGCATCGCGAATGCCCGCGATGGTGCGATCCTCGACGAAGGCTTGCGCCGATTCCGTTATCAGCGCGCAGCAGTCTGCCGGAAAGGTCGACGCGCATGCCACGGCCATCCCTCCGCCCACGCTATGACCGAACGCGACGAATCTCTCGACGTGAAGTTGCTCGCGCAGCGCGCGGAACGTCCCGCCGGCTTCCCCGCGAACGAAACCGCCGTCCAGCTGACCGGGATGAGGTGCCGACTTGCCGAAGCCAAGACGATCGTAGGCGATCACGCTGCGGCCACTCGCAGCAGCGAGGCGCTCGGGAAAGTCTCGCCATAGTTCGACGCAGCCGAGCGAGTCGTGAAACAGCACGATGGGGACATCCGCGCTGCGATCGGCGTTTCCACGCCGCCAGCGCCTCGCGAAGATTCGGCCCTGGCCGGCGTCCACCCACACGTCCTCGGCGACGACGGCGTTCATCGAGTCCGCTCGGACCAGGCGAAGCCCAAGTGAGCCAACGGTGGCGAACGCCGATCCAACGCGGCGCTACTTCCCGGCTCTGTTCGACGACAGCCACACCATCGCAGCGCCGAAGAGGATCGAGATTCCTCCATAGATGCGTGCGCCCTCCTTCGAGACATCCTCGAGTCCGCCTCTGCACCAGAAGACCGTGGCCCGATTGCAGCCGGCATGGAACACGATCAGCTCTTTCG
>Ga0207678_10000253_pt1 | contig 48388 bp, 45 predicted proteins | sample KBSC63metaG_FD_184319 | JGI IMG/M metagenome (GOLD analysis project Ga0207678, IMG submission 184319) | Corn rhizosphere microbial communities from Kellogg Biological Station, Michigan, USA - KBS C6-3 metaG (SPAdes) (version 2) | ecosystem: Host-associated > Plants > Roots > Rhizosphere > Soil ... | reverse complement strand
ACCGACTCGGAGGCCTCGGTGATCGAGCCGACCAGCACCTCCGACATCACGCCGACGAGCACGCCCGCGATCGCCAGCGCGATCACCGAGGTGCGCACCGACCAGCCCCACCCCTCCTCGTCCTCGTAATCCGGGTTGAAGAGGTCGCGATGGGTCTTCAGCGAGAAGACGAGGCCGAGGACGTAGGTACCGATGAGGACGATCGCGACGGCGAGCGAGAGATGCTCGACGGTGGTGCCGTAGTGGGTGGCCTCGGAGCCGGGGAGCGGCAGGCCCTGGCCCTCGACCAGCTCGAAGATCGCGGGCATGATCAGCGCCGCGGCGGCGAGCATCAGCATCGAGGTCTGGATCGCGGCGCCGGTGCGGTTGAAGAGCTGTTTGTCGCGGCCGAGGCCGCCCGCCAGCATCGCGGCGCCGAGGACGAGGAGGATGTTGCCGACGATCGAGCCGACGATCGAGGCCTTGACCACCTCCTGCAGCCCCTTGCCGAGGGCGAAGAGGGCGATGATCAGCTCCGGCGCGTTGCCGAAGGTGACGTTGAGGAGGCCGCCGATCCCAGGGCCGGCTTTGCTCGCCAGCTCCTCCGTCGCCCGCCCCATCAGCGCCGCGGTCGGGATGATGCCGAGCGCCGAGGTGGCGAAGACGAGGATCGCCGAGGCCCCCGCCAGGTCGAGCGCCACCGCGATCGGGATCAGCGGCAGCAGCAGGTACGGATAGCCCTGCGGGGTCCGCAGGAACGACGCGTCGAGGCGCGGCGGGCCGTCGGGGACGGGCGACCGCGCGGGACCGGGCGCGCCCGCGGGACCGGTGGGTCCCGCGGGGGGCTCAGGCTTGGACTGCTCGGGCTCGGTCTGGTGCGCGGTCAGGCCGCTATTCCATCAACGACGCGCATTCCTGGACGTCCGAGGCACTCTTCGCTTCCGACAGGCACTGGGTGAATTCCTTCGATTCGCCGGTCGAGGGCAGTTCGATTTCCGAGGCGCCGCCGCCAGAAGACGAGCCTTCGCCGTCGATCGCGCCGGTGATGCCTTCCAGCAGGCCACCGAGGTCGTCGCTGCCGCCGCCTTCCATCATGCCCAGCAGTTCGAGCGGGTTGATGCCCAGCTGGCCGAAGAGCTTTTCCAGCGGTTCGACGTTCGCCGGCGCCTTGATCGTCTGCTGTTCGTTCACCTGGCCGAGCGTGAAGTCGAGTTCGATTTCGGCCTTTTCGCCGGAGCCCTTCGGTTCCACGGTCAGGTCGGCGGCGACCTTGCGGACGATGTGGTCGTCTTCGCCGACGTAGATGTCGGCGTGCGCCTGCTTGACCGCGCCGGTGATTTCGCCCTCCAGTTCCTTCAGTTCGTCGAACGGCAACGGGCCGGCCGATTCAAGCTCGGCGGAGCAGGCCGGGGTTTCCATCAGCCTGATGATCGCGTCGACGGCGCCCTTCGGGTCGAGGTCGCCGCTCAGCTTCGTCGTCTTCACCCCTTCGACTTCCTCGCCACCTTCGTTTTCGAGGTTGTCGACGAATTCTTCGAGGTTCATCGAGGTGGCGGCCTTCTGGCAGGCGTTTGCTTCCGCGCCGGCGCTTTCCTTTTCGCCTTGCTGCTCGGCCTTTTCGAAGCCCGACTTGACGTAGCCGAAGGTGGTCGGGTCGACTTCGTAGTTCTTGCCGTCGAAGCCGATGTAGGCGCGGTCGCCGAGGACCGTCAGGCCACCTTCGAAGTCGATGTTTTCGCCTTCCGCTTCACCGTTCGCCTTCAGCGCCAGGGCGAGTTCGGGAAGGCTACCCTTGCCGGTCGACTGGAAGGGACCGGTGAGGTCGATCTTCATGTTGCCGCCGTGTTCGCCTTCGGCCTTGACGCTCATCGTCAAATCGACGGTGCCGCTTTCGACCCCTTCGAAGGTCGCGTTTTCGATCACCTTCTGCGGGTCTTCGCTGCTGCCACCGCCGCCTCCACCGCAGGCGCTGAGCAGGGCTGCGAGCGCGGCGAGGGCCGCGAGCAGGACAACGGTTCGTTTGCGGCTCAAGGGATCGAGCTCCTTCGGTCGGAAACGGACGGGACCCAACTGTAGGGCAGCCACCCGGCGGGCGCGGTGTGAGCGGGCCGTTTCCCCGAGCTCATGGCCCTATTCCTCGAGTTCGGTGCCGAAGGATTCTTCCGCCGGCGGGCTCTTTTCCCCGCTCGGGATGCCCGCGGCGAAGGGCAGGAGCAGCGCGCCGACCACGATCAGGGCGATCCCGACGCCGACCAGCCAGCGGATCTTGGTCAGGTGGCCGAGGATGCCGACGCCGAAGCCGACCAGCACCAGGGTGATGTAGGGGCCGAGGCTGTGCGGGAGCGCCGCCAACGGCGGGAGGAGGTCAGGCACGGGCGCCTGATTATCATCGCCCGCATGCCTGATGAGTCCGTAGAGGCGGTCAAGACCTCACTTGCCGAGGTCGGCTACCTGGCCGACGAGCCCGCCGCGCTGGTCTCCTTCCTCGCCCAGCGGCTGGGGAAGCCGATCCTCGTCGAGGGCCCGGCGGGGGTCGGCAAGACGGAGCTGGCGAAGGCGCTGTCGCGCTCGACCGGCCGCCCGCTGGTGCGCCTGCAGTGCTACGAGGGGCTCGACGAGGCGAAGGCGATGTACGAGTGGAACTACCGCAAGCAGCTGCTGCGGATCCAGGCCGGCGGCGCCAACGGAGGCTGGGACGACGTTCAAGACGACATCTTCGGCACCGAGTTCCTGCTGACCCGCCCGCTGATGCAGGCGATCTCGAGCCCGGAGCCGGTCGTCCTGCTGATCGACGAGATCGACAAGACCGACCAGGAGTTCGAGGCGATGCTGCTGGAGCTCCTCTCCGACTTCCAGATCACGATCCCCGAGCTGGGCCAGATCTCGGCGACGACGATGCCGATCGTCGTCCTCACCTCCAACGACTCCCGCGAACTGACCGAGGCGCTGAAGCGCCGCTGCCTCTACCTCTGGCTCGACTACCCCGGCGTCGAGCGAGAGATGGACATCGTCCTCCTCCACGCCCCGGAGATGCCGCGCGAGCTGGCCCGGCGGATGGTCGAGGTGGTCGAGATGGTCCGCGAGCTCGACCTGAAAAAGCCCCCCTCGATAGCCGAGTCGATCGACTGGGCCCGCACCCTCCTCTTGATGGGCGTCGACGACATCGACCGCGAGACCTTCGCCAACTCGATGTCGATCATCGTCAAGCACCGCACCGACATCGATCTGGTCGCGGAGCGGGTGGGGATGAAGCTCCCGGATCGGGCGGCGTAGCGGCGGGAGCTCAAGCTCCCAGGGCGCTTTCGCCCTGCAAATAAATGCTTTGTGCACGTCCAATCAATGTTGCTCTAGGTTCCTTCGACGATGAGGTACCCAAAGAAGGGCATCATCTTCTACGTCGATGGATTCAACCTCTATTACGGGTCGCTGCGCGGGACGGAATACCGGTGGCTCGACCTCGAAAGTCTTTGTGGGCAATGGGTGAAGCCCGACGCGGAACTCGTCGCCGTCAAGTACTTCACGGCCAAAGTCGAGATCGTCTACGGCCACTTCCTCACCCGCACCGCGACCAGACTGCTCGAGAATCCACCGAAAGGCCGGCGGAAGGGTGACATCGGGCTCCGATCGGTCTGGATACAAGAGGAGAAGGGATCTGACGTAAAACCTGGCGAGCCACATGCTCACCGACGGATTCCGTGCGCGGTATGACCTCGCGATCGTGATCTCAAACGACGGCGACCGGAAGTTGCCGGTCGAGATCGCTCGCCAAGAGTTCAACGCGGGCGTCGGGATCATCAATCCGCATTCGACGCGGAGCTATGCGCTCTCACCGCACAATCTGCCCGCGAACTCGTTCTACCAGCGGCTGCAACCGAGGCGACTACGAAAAGCCCAACTGCCGATCGAGCTGCACGATGCGGAAGGGCTGATCCGATGCCCAAAGACTGGAGCCCTTCCTAAATAGCAAGAGTCGCCCGAAGGCGACTCTGCATCTCGAACCACCCGAAAGCGGTTCGAGGAGGTGGCTAAAGAATATCGCCGATTTCCTTTACATTCAAATTTGATTGAACAAGCTTTCGCTCTTGAAAGAGCGGACGAGATCATTCAGTAAGCCAGGTGTCATTCCAGCTCGCTGCGGTCGAAGATCTCCTCGAGGATCGCGGGGTCGGGGGGGCCGTCGTAGGCGAGGCGGCCCTCGCGGATCGCGACGCAGCGGTCGGCGGCGGCGATCACGTCGGGGCGGTGGGTGGAGACGACGATGGCGGCGCCGGCGGCCTGGGTCTCGGCGAGGATCTGGAAGAGGATCTCGCGGCTCGGGGGGTCGAGGCCGTCGAGGGGCTCGTCGGCGAGCAGGACCTTGAAGGGGCGGACGAGGGCGAGGGCGATCGAGGCCTTCTGCTTCATGCCCTTGGAGAGTTCGGCGCCGAGGGCGTCCTCCCAGCCGTCGAGGCCGAGGCGGGATATGAGATCGTCGATCCGCGCGGTCGGGTCCTCGGCTTCGTGGAGGGCGGCGACGTATTCGAGGTGCTCGGTGAGGCTCAGGTCTTCGTAGAAGACGGGAGCGTCGGGCAGGTAGGAGAGCGCGCGGCGGGCCTCGATCGTGCCGGGGACGTGGCCGTCGATCTCGACCCCGCCCGAGGTCGGGTCGAGGAGGCCGGCGGCGAGGTTGAGGAAGGTCGTCTTGCCGGCGCCGTTGGGGCCGATCAGGGCGACCAGCTCGCCCGCGGCGACGTCGAGGCTGAAGGAGCCGAGGGCGATGTAGCCGTCGTAGGAGCGGCCGAGGCCGTGGGCGCTGAGCGGCGCGTCGGTGGGTCCCCCGCGGGTCGCCTCGATCGCGCCGCTCACAGGGCTTCTCCTTCGCGTTTGCGGAAGCGGAAGGTGAGGCCCGCCAGGCCGATCAGGGCGAAGACGAAGAGGACGACGTCGATGCCGACCACGGCGCCGACGCGCGCGCTGTTGCCGCCTCCCACCTTCCAGGCGACGAACAGGGGCAGGAAGCCGGCGATCAGGGCGACCACGATCGGGGCGAAGGTGATGGTCTGGGACAGCTGCGGGTTGAGGGCGAACTCGTACGGGTCGTTGGTGGCGCTGACCGCCGCCGCGCAGACCATCACGACGGCCAGCGGCAGGAAGACGACCGCGCCGACGCCGAGCGCCAGGCCGGGGTTGCCGCCGATCGCAGCCGCCGCGATCGCGGCCAGCGCCAGCACGACCGCCATCGCCACGGCGGGCGCGGTGAGATGGGTGCGGAGCAGTTCCGCGCTGCGGCGCGGCAGCATCAGGCGTCGGGTCGGATGGTCGCTCTCCTGGGCGAGCGGCTCGATCAGGTCGAGGGCGGCGATGAAGAGCAGCGGGCCCGGCAGGGCGAAGAGGACCGGGGTCAGGTCGAAGCCGCCGACCGCGAGGCCGCCCGCCGCGACCGCGATCAGGACGACGCGGACTACGCGCACCACGGGCCAGCGCAGGAAGCTCTGCCAGTCGCGTCGCCAGACAGGGTTGGTGAACCGCCCGCCCGAGTTCGCACTTTGCCGCGCTATGCGCGGGGAAGTGCGAACGCCGCCGAGGCGGAGGCGGAGCCAGGGCTTGCGGCGGGGGCGCTCGGAGGCGAGCTGGCGGCGGAGGAGGATCACCGAGCGGAGATCCTGGACGGAGGCCGAGAAGCGCATCTCGGCGACGAGCTGGGCGCGGCGCTGGGCGGCCTCGAGTCCCAGGCCGCCGATGCCGAGCAGGCCGGCGGCGAGAAGGGCGAGGACGAGCGCGGCGCCCACCGCGGCGAGCCAGGCGTCGGCGCCGTGCTGGAGCGGCAGCGTCGCCAGGTCCCCCAGCATGGTCGCCGGCGAGCTGTTCCAGCCGAGCGCCAGGTCGAGCGCCGACCAGGCGACGAGGACGAGGCCGCTCGCGCTCGCGACGCCGAGCCGCAGCCGCCGCCCCGAGGCGGCGAGCGCACCGCCGAGCACGGCGAACGGCACCAGGGCCCCGAACGCCGCCAGCGAGCCGATCCACTCGACCGCGGTCCCGGGGAAGCGGCGGAAGACGAAGTTGCCGACGACCGCCCCGAAGAGGGCGCCGAAGAGCGTCGCGGTCCGCAGCTGCGCCAATGCCGCGGGACGCAGCGCGGTGCGCCGGGAGACCGGCGCCAGCAGGGTGTAGCGGACCTCCGCGGCCTCGATCGCCAGCGGCCCGCCCCGCGCCCCGGACCGCAGCCCGGCGAGGACGAGCACCGCGACGGCGATGCCGATGATCGCCGGCGCGTCGGCGCGGATCGACTCCACGGAGCCCGGGTCGGCGGGGACTTCGTGCAGGGCGCCGGCGAGGAAGGCGAGCGCGAACACGGCGGCGAGCGCTACAAGGTAGATCCGGTAGAGCACCTCCATCACGTCGGTCCGCGCCACGTAACGGCGGCGGCGCGCCGAGCGCATCGCCTTCATCGCGGCCACCGGGTCGCCGGCCGCGAGCATCGCCCCCGCCGATCGATCCGCCGCGCTCACGCACCTATTATCGGTGCGGTGAGCGCCGCCTCGCCCTACGGTCCGAAAGCGGACACCGGCCCGCCCGGGTTCGGCCCCAAGCTGCTCGGCTTCTGCGAGGAGCTGCGCGGCGAGGGCGTCGCGGTCGGCACCTCGGAGATCCTCGACGCCTTCGCGGCGCTGGAACACGTCCCCTGGACCTCCCAGGACGACTTCCGCGAGGCGCTCGCCTCGACGATCGCCAAGTCCAGGGACGACCGCCGCGTCTTCGAGCTGGTCTTCGACCGTTACTTCTTCCGCGCCGCCGAGGCGAGCGCGATCGAGCAGGGGGTCGGCGAGCGCCCCTCCGACGACGAGATCAACGTCGGCGCCCAGCCGTCCACCGACGGCGATCGCCTCGACTCCGAGCAGCTCTCGGAGCTGATCCGTGACGCGATGGAACGCGGCGACGAGAACGCGCTGCGCGATCTCGCCCGCCTGGCGATCGCCGCCTTCGGCCGCGAGGAGGGCTCCGGCGTGGTCGGCGTCGACGTCCAGCGGATCCGCCGCTCGCTCGGGCTCAGCGCCGGGTCCCAGCCGCCGCGGGAGGACGGCGAGGAGCGGCCGCCGATCGACCGCGGGCAGCTGACCGGCTTCGAGCGCCACCTGCGGCGCGAACTGGAACGCGACCTGATCGAGCGCACCGAGACGCTGCCCGCCTCGCGCCCGCTGGCCGAGCTCGACCGCGCCCTCCCCACCTCGCCAACCCAGGACCTCGCCGCCGTGCACCGTGCCGTGTCCCAGATGAAGCGCCGGCTCGCCACCCTCGGCCACGAGCAGCGCGGCGTGAAAAAGGGGCGGACCGTGGACGTGCGACGGACGATGCGGGCCTCGCTGGAGACCGGCGGGGTGCCGATGCACCTGCGCTTCCGGCCGAAGCGCCCGCGCCGCCCCGAGATCTACGTGCTCTGCGACGTTTCCACTTCGGTCACCTCGGCGAGCGTCTTCTTCCTCTCCGTCCTCCACGCCCTGCACGACTCGTTCCGCAAGCTGCGCAGCTTCGTCTTCATCGAGCGCATCTCGGAGGTGACCGACGTCTTCGAGCACGAGCGCGACTTCGCCGTCGTCGCCCGCAAGATCTCCAGCGAGGGCGGCGTCGCCGACGTCTCCGGCTACACCGACTACGGCCGCGTGTGGCTCGAGTTCCTGACCGAGATCTCCGAGGACCTCGACCCGCGCTCGACCGTCATCGTCCTCGGCGACGCGCGCACCAACGGCCGGGAGCCGCACGCCGACGTCTTCGCCCGGATCAGCGAGCGGGCCGGCCGCCTCTTCTGGCTGAACCCGGAGCCGAAGCTCTACTGGAACTACGGCGACTCGGTGATGTCCTCCTACGAACGGTTCTGCGACGGGACCTTCGAGTGCTGGACGACCCGACACCTGGAGAACTTCGTCGACGTCGTCGCGGGCGGCACGCCGCCGTCAGCCTGAGCGCGCGGCCGCGGGGTCCCCGGTGATCTTCCGGGTCGGCTCGTCGGGCGAGATCTGCCACTGCTCGTTGACCGCGGCGCCGATCGGCGCCCGGACGGGGCCCTCGAGCAGCGGGTCGTCGGTCGCCCGCATCCAGTCGGCGAGCCGCGCGCGCATCTCCTCCAGCGCCTCGCGGGCGACCGGGTCGGCGGCGAGGTTGTTCTGCTCGTTGGGATCGAGGACGAGGTCGTAGAGCTGTTCGCGGGGGACGCGCCGGTCCGCCCAGCCCGCCGCGACCCAGATCTCCTTCGAGGCCGAGTCGTCGCAGTTGGCGAGCACCGGCCCGGGGAAGTCGTCGAAGCGGCGGATGTACTTCCAGCGCTCGGTGCGGACCGAGCGCTGCGGCTCGTAGGCAGCGTGGTAGGTCATCTCGGCGAAGGTCGCCTCGTGCAGCGACTGGACCTCGCCGGTCAGCAGCGGGATCAGCGACTTGCCCTGCAGCCACTCGGGCCGCTCGACGCCGGCGACCTCGCAGAGGGTCGGGTAGACGTCGAGGTGGGTGACCGGCTGGTCGATCACCTTGCCGCCGGAGAAGGCGCCGGGGCCGCGCATGATCATCAGCACGCCGGTGCCGCGGTCGGTCAGGGTCGCCTTCGAGCCGGGGAAGGCGACGCCGTGGTCGGTGGTGCAGATGACCAGGGTGTCGTCGACCAGGCCGAGGTCGTGGAGGGCGTGCAGGACGGCGCCGATCCCCTGGTCGAGGGAGCGCCCGCTCGCCTTGAACTCGGCCATGTCGCGGCGCGTCGCCGGGAGGTCGGGCAGGTTGCCGGGCGGCAGCGAGTAGAGCGTGTCGCGGACCGAGGTCGGCGCCGAGAAGTCGCGGTGGGTCTCGAAGAAGCCGACCGACATGAACCACGGCTTGCCGGTCGCCTTCGCCCCGCGCAGCGCGTCGATCGTCAGCGGCGCCACGTCGGACGCCTTGCTCGAGCCGACCTTGACCAGCTCGTCGTAGCCGATCACCGCCGGGTCCTTGGAGATGTGCTGCTCGCCGACCAGGATCGAGTGGTAGCCGGCCTGGTGCAGGGAGTGGATCCAGTGCTGCCCATAATCGTTCAGCACCCAGCCCCGGTGGGCCAGCCCCTCCATCCCGTTGTTGTGGCAGTAGAGGCCGGTCAGCAGGCTGGCGCGGCTGCCGGAGCAGGTCGGCGCGGCACAGAAGGCCTCGCGGAAGAGGACTCCCTGGTCGGCCAGCATCTGGATGTTCGGGGTCGGGACCTGGAACCCGTAGGGCTGCACGACACGCCCGGTGTCGTGCGAGTGGATGTAGAGGATGTTGGGCGGTCGGTCCAGAAGAGCGATGATCAGTGGGAGATTGGGTACACAGTCCGGACTCCGAGCGTAACAATCCCTCCGCCCGCTTGTTGATTAACTTACTCAGCAATGAAGCCCGAGCGCTCCTACATCGTCTGCGCCACCCCACGTAGCGGCTCCACCCTCGTCTGCCACGCGCTCGATGAAACCGGCGTCGCCGGGCGCCCCGAGGAGTACTACGAGGCGCTCCGCCACTCCGGCCGGCCGCGGCGCCCGGAGGAATACTTCCTCGGCGTCGAGGACCAGTCGATCCGCGATCACCTGGGCGAGCGCGGGGTCGGTGCCGAGCAGAACCCGCGCTCGCCGCTCTGGAGCCGCGCCGCCTACGACCGTTACCTCGAATGGACCTTCGAGGTGGGGACGACCCCGAACGGCGTCTTCGGCGCGAAGCTGATGTGGGGCTACTTCGGCGACTTCGTCAGCCTCGTGCGCAACATCCCCGCCTACCGCGACGTGCCGCTGGCCGAGCTCCTCCCCACCGTCTTCCCCGACCTGACCTTCGTCCGCGTCGTCCGCGCCAACAAGGTGCGCCAGGCGGTCTCCCTCTGGAAGGCGGTGCAGACCGCGACCTGGCGCGAGGACCAGGCGACCTCGAACGCGGTCTCGGTCGAGGACGACGGCGCGCCGCCCTACCGCACCTTCATCGAGGAGCACCGGCCCCAGCTGCGCTTCCACTACCGGGCGATCCACCATCTGCTCGCCCAGCTCCTGATCGAGGAGGCATCCTGGGACGCCTTCTTCGAGCACGCCGGGATCAAGCCGATCCTCATCCTCTACGAGAACTTCGCCGGCGACTACGAGACCTCGACCCTGAACCTGCTGGAGCGGCTCGACCTCACCCCGCCCGACGACTTCAACCTGGAGCCGCGGATGAGGAAACAGTCCGACAGCGTCAACGACGACTGGACGAGGCGCTACTCGGAGCTGCGCCTGGGAACCGAATTCGACCTGGTGCCGGTGCCGGTCGACAGGTAGAGCCAGGGACTTTCAAACAATTGTGTGACGGCGCTTGAAAAGGACGGTGGGGGGTGCTTCGATCGGGCTCATGAGGATCTGCTGGGACGAGAAGCGAATCGACCGCCTCGAAAAGAAAGTCGACGACGGCTTCGCCGGATCGCGAGCCGACTTCCGCACGCTCCTCGGCGTCGTCTTGGCCATGTTCCTGACGATGATCCTCGGCTTCGCCAGCATCGTCGCCGGGATCTTCCTCCAGCACCTCTGAGCGCGCCGCATGATCCCAAGCCGCGGGAAGCTGGCGCCTCGGAAGGGACGGGGCCCCGCAAGCTGGCGCCCGGGGAAGGGACGCGGCCCTCTCGCCACGGCCCGGGCAGGCTGTGGCCGTGGCGAGAGGGGCGGGTGTGCGGGGAGCGGAGGATCGTGCACGGGGGCGCCACGGGAGTGCGTCGGGAGTGGCACGGAACCCTCACCGATGTCCGACGTCGTCACAGAGATGGCGGGAACTCCACGCTTCCTCCCGTGTTGTCCAACGGTGACGGACGCGCTGTCGACTTTGGGACCCCCATAGGGGCCCTAAAGTCGACAGCGCCTTTCCGGGCCCCTGATCCCGGCCCGAAAAGGGCCTCCCGGGGCCGGAAAGTGTGACGTTCCCGGCATCTCTGTGACCGATCCGGCCGGGGTGTGGGATCTCCCGGACACGATCGTCACGGAAGTCCGACCTCGCGCCGTCCCTGTGACGCCTTTCCCGCGGAAGTCCGACATCGCACCGTCCCTGTGACGCCTTCCCAACAGAAGCCTCCTCCTGGGCTCCTCATGGGGGTCACAGCCTGCCAGGACCCCCATGAGGAGCCCAGGACGCACCTCGGACGGCCGCCAGGGCCCGGACCCCCGCCCGGACGGCCGCCCGGGCGGGCAGAACCACCCGTCCCTTCCCAGCTCCACCCCGCAAGTGCCCTTTGCGACCCGGTTCTTAGCGCCTCGTTAGCGCGCCACAAGCGGAAATTAATCCTGCAAGCGACGGATTTTCTGCGTCGTGTGACCCGAGTCCGGTTCGACACCCCCCGTTTGGAATCATGGATCGTTCTGGCTTCTCGACGGATTGAAAATTGAGCTGGTTCACCCGGATCTTTCGGCTTGGCGGCCGGGACATGGCGGTCGATCTCGGCACCGCCAACACGCTCGTCTACGTGCGTGGCCGCGGCATCGTGCTCTCCGAGCCCTCGGTCGTCGCGATCGACACCAAAACCGGCCAGGTGCACGCGGTCGGGGTCGAAGCGAAGCGGATGATCGGGCGCACGCCCGGCAACATCACCGCGATCCGCCCGCTGAAGGACGGCGTGATCGCCGATTTCGAGGTGACCGAACAGATGTTGCGGCACTTCATCCAGTCGGTCCACTCGAACCGCTTCGCCCATCCGCGGGTGGTCGTCTGCGTGCCGTCCGGGGTGACCGGGGTCGAGAAGCGGGCGGTCGAGGAGGCCTGCCTGTCGGCGGGCGCCCGCCAGGCCTACCTGATCGAGGAGCCGATGGCGGCGGCGATCGGCGCCGGCCTGCCGGTGGCCGAGCCGACCGGGTCGATGATCGTCGATATCGGCGGTGGCACCAGCGAGGTCGCCGTGATCAGCCTCGGCGGCATCGTCGTCTCGCAGTCGATCCGGGTCGGCGGCGACGAGCTCGACGAGGCGATCGTCGCCCACTGCAAAAACAACTACAAATTGGCGATCGGCGCGCAGACCGCCGAGGAGGTCAAGCTCGAGGCGGGCTCGGCGGCGCCGCTGCCGACCGAGGTCCGCACCGAGATCCGCGGCCGTGATCTGGTCAGCGGCCTGCCGAAGACGATCGAGCTGAGCTCCGAGGAGATCCGCGAGGCGCTGGAAGAGCCGGTCGGCCACATCGTCGCCGCGGTCAAGGAGACGCTCGACCAGACGCCGCCGGAGCTCGCCGGCGACATCATGGACCGCGGCATCACCCTGGCGGGCGGCGGCGCGCTGTTGCAAGGACTGGAACAGCGCCTCCACGACGAGTGCCAGATGCCCTGCCAGCTGGCAGAGTCGCCGCTGACCTGCGTGGCGGTCGGCTCGGGCATCTCGCTCGAGGAGTTCGAGACGATCCACCGCAGCGGCCGGAACGGCATGGGAGCGCGCCAGCGTGTCTGACACGACCGCGTTCATCCGCGCCTTAAGCAGAGCAAAGAACCTGGGTTTCCACCGTGTATCGCAAGCAAGTACGCCGCCGTAGGGCGGTACTCGCCCTCCTGGTCGTCGGCAGCTTCGCCCTGCTGACGCTCACCTACGGCCAGGGGTCGAACGGCCTGCAGCGCGGCGTCACCGCCGTCTTCGCCCCGGTCTCCTCGATCTTCGACCGGGCGCTGAAGCCTGCCCGCGACCTCATCAACTGGGTCGACGAAACCTTCGACGCGCGGGGCAAGAATCACCGGCTCGAAGAAGAACTGCAGATCGCCCGCAAAGAGGCGGTCGGCGGCAAGGCGGCGGTGGCCGAAAACGCCGAACTCCACAAGCTCCTCAAATTCGACCAGTCGGGGGCGATCCCGGAAGGGATTGAACCGGTGACCGCGCGCGTGATCGGGCTCTCGCCCACGGTCTGGTTCAGCGACGTGATGATCGACGTCGGCACCGGCGAGGGGGTCCGGCCGGGCGACCCGGTGGTCAACGGCGACGGGCTGATCGGCCACGTCAGCGCGGCGACCGGCTCGACCGCGAAGGTGACGCTGATCTCCGACCACTCGAGCGCCGTCTCGGTGCGGGTCGTCCCGGCCGGGGTGCAGGGGATCGTCAAGGCGACGGTCGGCGAACCGAACCGCCTCGTCCTCAGCTTCCTCAACTCCGACAAGAACATCCACAAGGGCGAGTCGGTGGTCACCGCGGGCTGGCACGGCGAAGGGATCGAATCGCGCTTCCCGCCCAACATCCCGGTCGGCGAAGTGACCAGGGCGACGATCTTCGAACAGGAGGCCCAGGAACGCTCGGTCGTGCGCCCCTACGCCGACCTCCGCAACCTCGACACGGTTCAGGTGCTGACGGGGGGAGCCTCCAAGTGATCCTGACCCCGAAAATCACGGCCCGCCTGGTGATCGTCGGGCTGTTCGGCGTGCTGCTGCAGCTGACCTTCTTCTCCCGGGTCGAGCTCTTCCACGTCAGCCCCGACGTCCTGCCCGCGCTGGTCGTCAGCTTCGGCCTCCTGGGCGGGACGATGACCGGCGCCGTCTCCGGCTTCGCGATCGGCTTCCTGCTCGACTGTCTCCTGATCCAGCCGATCGGCGGCGCCTCGCTGGTGCTGATCGCGGTCGGTTATGCGGCGGGGACCTTCCGCGAGCGCTTCGAGATCCACAGTCGGCTGGTCGTGCCGCTGATGTGCGCGATCCTCACCTTCCTCGCCGAGCTCGGCTTCGGCGCGGTCGAGGCGATGTTCGGGATCGAAACCGACGTCAGCGTGCTGGTCGTCCGCGACATGCTGATCAAGAGCCTCTTCGCCTTCTTCCTCGGCTGGGCGATCTACGCCGGGATGCGGCGCCTGGTCCGCCCGGCGCTGGTCGACGAGGCGACGGTCCGGCGCACGCGCCGACCGACGGTGCTGGGAGCGTAGGGCCGTGTACCTGCGACCGGAGGACAGGGCGCGGCCGAACCGGATGGCGCTGCGGATCGCCGTCGTCGGCGGGGTCGGCGTCGCGCTCTTCGCGATCCTCTTCTTCCGCCTCTGGTCGCTGCAGATCATCGACGGCGCCGACAACCTCGCCCAGGCGAAGAACAACCGCACGCGCTCGACCAAAATCGTCGCCCCGCGCGGGAAAGTCCTCGCCCGCAACGGGGAAGTGCTGGTCGACAACCGGACGAGCCTGGCGCTCCAGGTCGACACCTCGAAGCTGCCCGCCGAAGAAGCGGCCCGCAACGCCGAGCTGAGTCAGATCGGCGCGCTCGTCCACATGAAGCTGCCGAAGGTCCTCAAGCGGATCGAAGAAGAAGAGGAAGTGGTCGCGGCGGGGGCGCCGATCACGGTGCGCAACGACGTCGGCTACGACCTCATCTACTACATCGAAGAACATCCGGGAAAGTTCCCCGGCGTCACCGTGGAAAGGGTCTTCGTCCGCAACTACCCGGAGGAAGAGGAGGCCGCGAACGTGCTCGGCCACGCCGGCGAGGTCTCCGAAGAAGAACTCGAAAGCGGCCCGTACGTGGACCTCGAACCGGGTGAAGTGGTCGGCAAAGAAGGCATCGAGTACACCTACGACAAGTACCTGCGCGGTACGCCGGGGATCTCGCGCTACCAGGTGAACGCGCTGGGCGAGCCGACGCCGGGCGGCAAGCTCACCTCGACGCCGCCGATCCCCGGCAAGAACCTGAAGCTGACGATCAACCCGGCGGTGCAGCGGGCGGGCGAAGCGGCGCTGGCCGAACGCGGCCTGCCGGGTGCCTTCGTCACCATGAACATCCACAGCGGGCAGATCCTCGGCATGGGGTCCTCGCCGACCTTCGACCCGACCGTCTGGACGAAGCCGCTGTCGAGCAAAGAGGCCGAGCTCTTCTTCGAAAACGAAGTCAGCCCGCTCTTCAACCGGGCGACCGAATCGGCCTACCCGACGGGATCGACCTACAAGCTCATGACCGCGCTGGCGGGGCTCGAAAACGGCTACATCACCGGCTCGACCGTGGTCGACGACAACGGCTACATCGAACTTGCCGGGCTGAAATTCGAAAACTCCGAAGGCGCGGTGAACGGCCCGATCTCCCTCGTCCACGCGCTCGAAGTGTCCTCGGACGTCTACTTCTACAAGCTCGGCGCGCGGATGTGGGACAACAACGACCTGCAGGACTGGTCGCACAAGATGGGGATCGGGGACCCGACCGGGATCGACATCCCGGACGGCTTCGACGGCCTCGTCCCGAGCAAGCAGTGGCGCGACCAGCTCTTCGAAGAAGGGGAAACGGACCGCCCGTGGTCACAGGGCGACGACGTGCAGCTCGCGGTCGGGCAGGGCGATCTGCAGACCGACCCGCTGCAGATGGCGATCGCCTACTCGGCGCTCGGCAACGGCGGCACGATCGTCACTCCGCACCTCGGCATGGAAGTGATGGACGCGGCCGGGCGGGTCCTGCGGGAAATCGAACCGGGACCGCGCCGGCACGTGAACATCGACCCGGAATCGCGGCAGCTGATCATGGAAGGGCTGCACCTGGCGACGTCCGGGCCGGGGGGGACGGCGACGCCCGTCTTCGCCGAATTCCCGATCGCGATCGCGGGCAAGACCGGGACCGCGGAACGCGTGGGCCACGGCAACCAGTCGTGGTTCATCTCGCTGGCGCCGTACCCGAACCCGAACATCGTCACCGTGGTGACCATCGAGGAAGGCGGCTTCGGCGCCGAAGCGGCGGCGCCCGCCAACAAGCAGATCCTCGAAGCATATTTCCACGACACGCTGAAGAAGGAAGCCGAAGAAGAAACCAAGGAAGCCGAAGGAGCCTACGAAGGCGAAATCGAAACCGGCGGCGAAATCGAATACAACGAAGAAGCCTCCGGCGAAGAAGCGTACGAAGAAGAAGTCCCGCCGGCGGAATCCGAATCGGGTGAAGGCGGATGATGTACGCGACGCGGGCGCGGCAGGCGCGGCCCGAGCTCTTCGACGACCGGCCGTCGATCGGCGAACGCCTCGGCCTCGCCCGGATGGACTGGGTGCTCACCTTCGCCGCGGTCGGCCTGATCGGCTTCAGCGTCCTCACGCTCGGCCAGGCCACCACCCACGACATCCCCGGCAACCCGAACTACTACGTCGAGCGCCAGGCGATCTACGGGATCGCCGGGATCATCGGCATGTTCGTCCTCTCCCGCATCGACTACTCGCGCTTCCGCGAGCTGCGGGTCGGCATCTACACCTTCCTCTGCGTCTCGATCGCCCTGGTCTTCGTCTTCGGCTTCGCCGCGCGCGGCTCGCGGCGCGCCTTCGAATTCCCGTTCTTCGCCTTCCAGCCGTCGGAGCTGGGCAAGCTTCTGCTCGTCCTGGCCCTCGCGGGCTTCGTCATCGACGGCGCCCGGCGCGGTTCTCCGATCCGCCGAACCATCCGATATCTGGCTCTGGGACTGGCGCCGGCGGCTCTCGTCTTCCTCCAGCCCGACCTCGGCACCTCGATGGTGCTGGTGGTCGGGACGCTCGCCGTGATGTACTTCGGAGGAGTCCCATGGACCCATTTCGCGGTAATCAGCGGCGGAATCGCCGCACTCATAGCTTTAGTCCTTGTGGTGGCGCCCGCCGTCGGCCACCCCGTGCTCCACGAATATCAGCAGCAGCGACTGACGTCGTTCCTGCATCCGAGCGCGGAACCAGGCGGCGCGGGCTACCAGCAGGACCAATCGATGGTCGCCATCGGCGCCGGTCAGAAGACCGGGCGCGGCGACCAAGCCACCCAGACGCGGCTCGACTTCGTGCCGGAGCGCTCGACCGACTTCATCTTTGCGGTGATCGGGGAGCGCTACGGGTTCGTGGGCGCTGCGTTCGTCCTATCCCTTTACGCCCTTCTCATCTGGCGGGCGCTGCGGATCGTGACGCTCTCGAAGAACAGATACGGAATCTTGATCGCCGGCGGCATCGCCGTCGAGCTCTTGTTCCAGGTGTTCGTCAACGTCGGGATGAACCTCGGCATCATGCCCATCACGGGCATCCCCTTGCCGATGATGAGCTACGGAGGGTCCTCCGTGCTCGCTACCTTCCTGGCGATCGGAGTCCTTCAGAGCATCAACATCCAGGCGCGTCTCAGCCGGCAGGGAAGGTTCGCGTGGTGACGCCTCTGTAAGAGGGCCCGCGCATGCGTACCTAACCGAACTGAGCTGAACAAATGAAAAAAACGATTCTGGTGTCCGCCGAGCGAGGCGAGACCCGCGTTGCCGTACTCGAGGCGAAATCGAAAGGCGCCAAGACCAACGTCGCGGAGCTCTACATGGAGCGCCGCGGTCGTCGCTCGATCGTCGGCAACATCTACAAGGGCAAGGTCGACAACGTCCTGCCCGGCATGGAGGCCGCCTTCGTCGACATCGGCCTCGAGCGCAACGGCTTCCTACACGTCGACGAGATCGTCCTGCCGGACGGCAAACAGGCGCCGCGCCGCGGCCGCGGGAGCGGCAAGGGCGCGCGCATCAACGAGCTGATCAAGCCGGGCCAGGAGATCCTGGTCCAGGTGGTCAAGGACCCGCTGAAGACGAAGGGCGCGCGGCTCTCGATGAACGTGTCGATCGCCGGGCGTTATCTGGTGTTCGCGCCGCAGGGCTCCGGCGTCGGGGTCAGCCGCCGGCTCTCCGACAAAGAGCGCGACCGCCTGCGCAAGATGGTCGATCGCACCTACAAAGGGCCGGGCGGGCTGATCGTCCGCACCGCCGCGCACGGGGCCAAAAAAACCGACTTCGTGCGGGAGATCTCCTACCTGCAGAAGCTGAACTCGGTGCTCGAGCGCCGGGCCGCGGAAACGAAGGCGCCATCGATGGTCTTCCAGGAGGCCGACCTCTCGGTGCGCGTCCTGCGCGATGTCTTCCTGAACGAGTTCGAGAAGGCGATCATCGACTCCGAGAAGCAGTTCGAGCGGGTCACGAGCTTCTTCCAGCGGACCGCGCCGGAGCTGGTCGGCGGGGTCGAGATCTACAAGGGCGAGAAGAAGTCGCTGTTCGAAAAATATGGGATCGACAAGGAGATCGACTCGACCCTGAACCGGCGGGTCGACCTGCCTTCGGGTGGCTACCTGATCATCGACTACACCGAGGCGCTGACCGTCATCGACGTCAACTCGGGCAGCTTCACCGGCCGCGGCAAGGGCGGCCTGGAGGAGACGATCACCAAAGTCAACACCGAGGCGGCCGAGGAGGCGGTGCGGCAGCTGCGGCTGCGCGACATCGGCGGGATCATCGTCGTCGACTTCATCGACATGGCGCGCGCCTCCAACCGGGACAAAGTCCTGAAGACGATGCGCAAAGCGCTCGACGCCGACAAGTCGAAGAGCTACGTGGTGGAGGTGTCGCCGCTCGGCCTGGTCGAGATGACGCGGCAGAACGTCACCGACGGGGTGCGCGAGATCCTCACCGAGATCTGCCCGACCTGTCACGGCGAGGGGGTCGTCCTCTCGGCCGAGACGGTGGGGCTGGACGGGTTGCGGAAGATGCGCGAAATCGCGGCGGAAAAATCCGCCGAGGCGTTCCTCATCCGGGTCAACCCGAAAGTCGCGGCGGTGCTGACGGATCCCGACAGCGGGCTCACGGAGCTGGAGGAGGAGACCGGCAAGCGCTTCCACTTCGAGGGCGGCGACGCGAACGCGATCGAGACCTTCGAACTGGCTGAGTCGGGGACGCGGGCGGCGATCGAGGAGCGGGCGCTGCCGTTCAAGGTCGGCGAGGAGGTGCTGGTCAAGATCGACGAGCCCCACATGTACAACGCCGACGACGCGGTGGCCCGGATCGACTCCTACATCGTCAGCGTCACCGGCGGCGGTCCCTACGTGGGGGAGCGCAAGCTGGTGCGGATCGAGGAGGTCGAGCGGGCGGCGGCGATCGCCTCGCTGCTGGGCGGCGAGGCCCCGATCGGGAGCTCGAACGGCGCTTCGAGCGGCGACGGGCTAGAATCCGACACTCCCGCGCGCAAACGCAGTCGCGGCCGCCGTGGCGGTCGGGGACGGTCGCGCGCCAAACAAGGTTCGACGGACGAGTAGTCGGAAGAGGAACGAGACAGCATGTACGCGGTGATCGAGAGCGGTGGAAAGCAGTACAAGGTCGAAGAGGGCACGTCGCTGCTCGTCGACCGGCTGGACGCCAAGGACGGCGACAAAGTCTCGCTGCGCCCGGTGCTCTTCCGTGACGGTGACGTGATCGTCGGGGCGAAAGACCTGGCGAAAGTCAAAGTCGAGGCCAAGGTTGCGGGCCACCTGCGCGGCAAGAAGATCAAAGTCTTCAAATACAAGGCGAAGAAGGGCTACCGCAAACGCGCGGGCCACCGCTCCGAGCTGACCCGGCTCGAGGTGACCAGCCTCAAAGGCGCGAAAGTCGGCTCCAAAAAAGCCGACGCCGAGAAAGCCCCCGCCAAAGCTGACGGAGAGGAGTCCTAGATGGCTCACAAGAAAGGCCTCGGTTCCAGCCGTAACGGCCGCGAATCGAACCCGAACATGCTCGGCGTCAAGGTCTTCGCCGGCCAACAGGTGACCGGCGGCGAGATCATCGTCCGCCAGCGCGGCACCCGCTTCTGGCCCGGCGAGGGCGTCGGCCTCGGCCGCGACCACACGATCTTCGCGACCCGCGAAGGCAAGGTCTCCTTCCACTCCGCGCGCAAGGGCCGCACGATCAGCGTCCTCGCCGACGACTGATTCCTTTTCGCGGCTTTTGGTAGCCGTTCGTCAGTAGGGCGAAAATTTTCCAATCCGGCGTCCCCCGTGACGCCGGATTTTTCGGCTAGGCTGCCGCGGCTCGTCGTGACCCTCCTGTCCGATGAGCGGTGTGTAAATCCTTTGAAAGGAACAGTGACTTTGAAGCTTCTTGCCGAGCCGCTCGCCGCCGGGCGCCGCGTGGCCCTGATCGCCACTGCGGCCACCTTCGCGATGCTGGCGCTGCTGGCGATCGCGTCCCGGGCGCATGCGTCCGAAACCATCTATTGGGACAACTACAACGCCAGCCCGACGACGATCGCGTTCGCCAACGTCGACGGGACGTCGGGCGGTTCCCTGAATCTCACGAACGTCGAAGAACCCGGAACAGAAGTCGAAATCAGCAATCCGGAAGGCATCGCGTACGACCCCGCCAACGGCCGGATCTACGTCGCGAGCTCCGGTAACGACGAAATCGTCTGGGTGAGCACCGACGGTGGCGGCGCGGGCTACCTCGACACCGCTGGGGCCTCGGTCGAAAACCCGGAGGGGATCGCGGTCGATCCGAGGACGCAGACGGTGTACTGGGCCAACGACGAGCCTGAAGGATCGATCGGGTACGCCTCGGCCGCCGGTGGCGGTGCAGGCCTTTTGAACACCACGGGCGCCTCGATCGATGACCCATACAAGATCGCTCTCGACACTGTGAACGGGCGCATCTACTGGGTCAGGCAAGCAGGAGGCATCGTCTCGTATGCGAATCTCGATGGCAGTGGTGGTGCCGATCTGCCGCTGCAGGAAGCAGAACGTCCCTCCGGATGGACGGCGATCAATGTCGATCCGACGACGGGCCGGCTGTATTTCCTCGAGGACGCGGTCATCTACTGGGTCAGCACCGCCGGCGTCGGTGGCGGCGAAGTCGAACTCGAAGAACCCGCGTACGACGAAGCGTATGGGATGGCCTTCGATCCAACGGGCGGGCGTTTCTACTGGGCCAACTACGGCAACGGCGAAAAACGGGAAAATGCCTTCGGCACCACGACGTTGACGCCCGGCCCGGTCACCGGCATCACGGTGGCAACGGCGCCGGTCAGCGACCCGCAGGACCCCGTGATCGTCAAGAGCCCGACCGCAACCGGCGCGCCGCAGGTCACCGGCTCGGGCACGTCGCTTAGTTGCTCACAGGGCAGCTGGGCTTCGGACTACCCCGGCTCTTACGTGTACGGGGCGCCGGCGAGCTACGCCTACCAGTGGCTGCAGAACGGCCAGGCGATCGCCGGTGCGACCGCGTCCAGCCACACTGCGACCGCCTCGGGCTCCTACGCCTGCGCGGTCACCGCGACCAATCGGTCCGGGTCGACGACCCAGACGAGCGCCGCCACCACGGTGACGATCGTGCACCCCAAGCCGATCGTGGCGCCGACGACGACGCCGACGACGCCGGCGAACTTGTCCCTGGAGCTGCCCAAGAAGAAGGCGGCCAGGGTGAGGGCCGGCAAGGTTGCCGTCGTCGAAATCAAGCTGACCAACGGCGGCGGCACCGCGTCCGGTGCGGTGAAGGTGTGCGGCAAGCTCACCAAGAAGGCCAAGAAGGGCCTCAAGGCGCCGAAGTGCGTCTCGGTGGCTTCGGTCCCGGCAGGCGGCACTGCTCACCCGAAGCTGCGGGTCAAGACCCGCAAGACGGCCAAGGGGCTCTACAAGTTCACGGTCGTCGTCCGTGGCGCCATCAACGGGTCGACGACCGCCAAGGTCAAGGTCCTCCCGGCCAAGGGCAAGAAGAAGCACCACTGAGCGGCGCACGGTGAAGTAGCGCCGATCGCGGCCGGCCGGTCGCGGGCGGGGTCCTCCGGGGCTCCCCGTCCGCGGCCGGCCGCCGTCTATCTTGATCGCGTGGACGACACGGCGAAAATCTGGGTCGAGGGCGGCGCGGGCGGCAACGGCTGCATCTCCTTTCGGCGCGAAGCGCACGTGCCTAGGGGCGGACCCGACGGGGGTGACGGTGGGCACGGCGGCGACGTCGTGCTGGTCTGCGACCCGTCGCGGCGGGATCTGGGGGCGCTGAGGGGGAGCAAACACTTCCGGGCGCAGCGCGGTCGTCACGGCGAAGGCGCGAATCGGCACGGGGCGCGCGGCGAGAGCCTCGAGATCCCGGTGCCGCCCGGCACCCAGGCGGTGACGGTCGACGGCGCCGACATCGATCTGGTCGAGCCGGGGCAGAGGGCGGTGGTGGCACGCGGCGGGCGTGGGGGCCATGGCAACCGACGCTTCACGACCTCCACGCGACAGGCGCCGCGCTTCGCCGAGAAGGGCACCAAGGGCGAAGCGGACTGGATCGCGCTGCGGCTGAAGCTGCTCGCCGACGTCGGCCTGATCGGGCTGCCGAACGCGGGCAAGAGCTCACTGCTCGGGCGGTTGACCCGGGCGACGCCGAAGGTCGCCGACTATCCGTTCACGACCTTGTCGCCGGCGCTGGGGACGATCGAGGGGGAGGACCGCCAGGCGGTGCTCGCCGACATCCCCGGGCTGATCGAAGGGGCGGCGGCCGGGGCGGGCCTCGGCCACGAGTTCCTCGCCCACGTGGAGCGCTGCTCGATGCTGGTGCACCTGGTCGAGCTGGTGCCGCTGGAGGGGGATCCGGTCGGCAATTACGAGTTGGTGCGAGGGGAGATCGAGGCCTACGGGGCGGGGCTGGAGCGCCTGCCGGAGCTCGTCGTCCTCTCGAAGCGCGATCTGCTCGAATCGAGCGCGGTCGAAGAGGTGGTGGCCGAGTGGGCGGAGCGCCTCGGCGACTCGGTGCTCGGCGTGATGGCGGCGAGCTCGGCGACCAGCGAGGGTCTCGACGACCTGCGCCGTCGCATCCTGGCGGAGCTGGCGACGGTCCAGCCGCTCGAGGCGGTGCCCGCGACCGCTCCCGCCGGCGAGTTCGAGTCCGAGCACCGCGTCTACCGCCCCGCCGGCGAGGGCGGCTACTGGGTCGAGCGCGAGGACGACGGCGGCTTCCGCATCGGCGGCCGCGGCGTCGAGCTCCTCTTCGAACGCCACGACACCAAAAACGAAGAAGCCCTCGCCTACCTGGAGCAGCGCCTGATCGAGATCGGCGTGATCGCCGCCCTGACGCGAGCCGGTTTCGAGCCCGGTGACGATGTGCGCATCGGCGAGCACGGGTTCGAGTTGCATATTTAGGCGGTCTGTCGCCGGGGTGGTGCGGGCGGGAGGGATGGGGGCCGCAAGCTGGCGCCCGGGGGAAGGCTCGTGGCCCCGCAAGCCGTCGTCCGGGAAGGGACGCGCCCCCTCAAGCCGTCGCCCGGGAAGGGACGCCCCCCGCGAGCTGGCGCCCGGGAAGGGACGCGCCCCTCTCGCCACGGCCCGGGCAGGCTGTGGCCGTGGCGAGAGGGGCGGTATGAAAGGCATGGAGGAAGGTGCACGGAAGCGCCACGGGAGTGCGCCGGATCCGTGACGGAGGTCGGGCCTCGTCACGGAGATGCCGGGAACGCAGGTCTTCTGCCCGTGTTGTCCAACGGTGACGGACGCGCTGCGTGTATCGGGGCCCCTATGGGGGCCGAAAAACACGCAGCGCGTCTCAGGCCCCTCGATCCCGGCCCGAAAAGGGCCTCCGGGGGCCGGGAAGTGTGACGTTCTCGGCATCTCTGTGACCGATCGGGCCGAGGTGTGGAATCTCCCGGACACGATCGTCACGGAAGTCTGACCTCCTCCCGTCCCTGTGACGCCTCCTCCACAGAAGTCCGACATCGCAACGTCCCTGTGCCGCCTTTCCCACGAAAGCCCCACGTCCTGGGCGCCTCATGGGGGTCACAGCCTGCCAGGACCCCCATGAGGCGCCCAGGACGGCCGCCAGCATCAGTCCACCGGGATCAGCCCAGCAGCAACGGCTCGAGCCCTTTGCGGACCGCATCCGGGATCGTCGCCTTCTCCCAGCTCTCCAGGTCGACGAAGACGTAACGGATGTCGGCTTCGACCAGGAGCGTGGTGTCGCGGTGGAACCAGAGGCGGAGGGTGGTGCTCGTCGTCCCGAGGCCGTCGAAGCCGCCCTCGATGCGGAGGATGTCGTCGAAGCGGCCGGGGGCGAGGAAGCGCATGTTGGCCTCGCCGACCACGGTGTCGACGCCGGTCGCCAGGAGGCGGTCGTAGGAGCCCATCGTCTCGCGCCAGATCTCGGTGAGGACGACGTCCACGTAGGCGAGGAAGTTGGCGTTGAAGACGATGCCCTGGGCGTCGCACTCCCCGTACCGGACGCGCAGCTCGTGACGGAAAGGCATGCGCTCGCTCATAGACTTGCTGGCCATGACGCTGGTAGTAAAGCTGGGTTCCTCGGTCGTCGCCGACGACGACGGGTCGCTGCGGACCGACGTGCTCGACTCGGTGTGCGCGCAGGTGAGCGCGCTGCAGCAAGGCGGGGAGCGCGTCGTGCTCGTGACCTCAGGGGCGATCGCGCGGGGGATGCGGCTGCTCGACCTCGGCGAGCGCCCGCGGGGCATGGACGCGCTGCAGGCCTGCTCGGCGATCGGGCAGGGTGACCTCTTCCGCGCGTATGAGTCACGGCTGGCGGCGAGGGGGACGCGCGCGGCGCAGGTGCTGCTGACCCTCTCCGACGTGTCGGAACGCAGCCACTACCTGAACGTTCGCAACACCCTCGACCGCCTGCTCGACTGGCGGGTGGTCCCGGTCATCAACGAGAACGACACGACGGCGACCGACGAAGTCACCTTCGGCGACAACGACTTCCTCGCGGCGCTGGTCGCGGCGCTGCTGAAGGCGCGGCTGCTGGTGCTGTTGACGAACACCGACGGGGTGTTCACCGCGGACCCGCGGACCGAGCCCGGAGCGGAGCTGGTGCCGAGCATCGAGGACACCCAGGTGTTGGAGACGATCCAGATCGGCGAGTCCTCGGCGCTCGGTCGCGGCGGCATGCGAAGCAAGATCACCTCGGCGCGGATCGCCAGCGAGTCGGGCGTGCCGGCGGTGATCTGCAACGGGACGCGGGGCGACGATCTGGCCGCGGCGGCCGCGGGCCGCGCCGTGGGGACGCGATTCACCGCCAAGACCGAGGATCGCCTGCCGCCCTACAAGCTGTGGCTCAAATACGCCAAGCAGTCGAGCGGTACGGTGCTGGTGGACGCGGGCGCGGCGGTGCGGCTGCGCGAGAGCGGCTCGAGCCTCCTCGCGGTCGGCGTCACCGGCGCCGAGGGCAGCTTCCAGGCCGGCGACGCGGTCTGGGTGGCGGAGCGCGGGATCGAGAAACCGCTCGGCAAGGGGATCTCCGAGTACTCCTCCGGCGACGTGGCCCGCACCGCGGGTCACAAGAGCGGTTATCTGCGCGAGCACTTCCCCGATGCCCCGGAGGAGGTCATCCACCGGGACCGCTTCGTGCTGCTTTAGGGCCAACTTCGCAACATTTGCATGACGGACGCGGGCGCGCCGGACGCGGCCGGTTACCCTTTCCGAATGGCCGTAGCGACCAGAACCATCCGCGAGAGCTGCATCGCCGCCAAGCGCGCCGCGCGCATGCTGGGACGAGCGCCGACCGCCGCCAAGGACGCGGCGCTGGCGGCGACCGCCCGCCTGCTCGACGAGCGGGTCGACGCGATCCTCGAGGCGAACGCCGCCGACCTCGCCGACGAGCGCGCCGCGAACCTGAGCGACGCGCTGCGCGACCGCCTGACGCTGACGCCCGCGCGGGTCGCGGCGATGGCGGAGGGCGTGCGCGCGGTCGCCGCCCTCGACGACCCGGTCGGGGAGGAGCTCGACCAGCACACGCCCGGCAGCGGGATCGACCTGCGCAAGGTCCGCGTGCCGCTCGGCGTGGTCGGGGTGATCTACGAGGCGCGGCCGAACGTGACGATCGACTGCGCGGCCCTGACGATCAAGAGCGGCAACGCGATCGTCCTGCGCGGCTCCAGCTACGCGCAGCGCTCCAACGCCGCGCTGGCGACGATCGTGCGCGAGGCACTCGAGGAGGCGGGGCTGCCGGAGGACTCGGTGCTGCTGCTCGACTCGGGCGACCGCGACGGGCTGGCCGAGCTGGCGACCCAGGAGGGCGTCGTCGACCTGCTGATCCCGCGTGGGGGAGAGGGCTTGAAGGAGGCGATCAAGGCGGTCGCGACGGTGCCGGTGATGTACGCGGCGGCCGGCAACTGCCACGTCTACGTGCATGCCGACGCCGACCTGGAGATGGCGACGCGGATCGCGGTCAACGCGAAGGTGCAGCGCCCCGGGGTCTGCAACGCGGCCGAGAAGCTGCTGCTCGACCAGGCCATCGCGGCGAGCTACGGGCCGACGATCCTCGCCGCGCTGGCCGCCGAAGGGGTCGCGCTGATCGGCGACGCGCGGGCCCGTGCGGTCGCCGGCGAGTCGGTCGCCGTCGGCGAGGCGAGCGAGGACGACTGGGACACCGAGTACCTGGCGCTGAAGATGGCGGTCGCGGTCGTCGACTCGGTCGAGGACGCGATCGACCACATCAACGCGCACGGGACCGGCCACTCGGAGGCAATCGTCACCGAAGACGCGCAGGCTGCTGACGCCTTCGTCGCGGGAGTCGACGCGGCCGCCGTGTATGTGAACGCTTCCACCCGGTTCACCGACGGATTCGAGTACGGGATGGGGGCCGAGATCGGCAACTCCACCCAGAAGCTGCACGCGCGAGGCCCGATCGGGATGCGCGAGCTGACCACGACGAAGTACGTCGGCCGCGGCAGCGGCCAGGTTCGTGGCTGACGCTCCGGGTGCAGGCATCGGGGTCCTCGGGTCGGCCTTCAACCCGCCCCACCTTGGTCATCTGGCGCTCGCCCAGGAGGCGCTCTGGCAGTTGGACCTCGCCGAGGTCGTCCTCGTCCCGACCGGCGTCGCGCCGCATAAGCGGATCGCCGACGAGCCGGGGAAAGAGCTGCGGGTCACGATGACCCGGCTTGCCGCCGCCGACGACGCGCGCTTCTCCGTTTCCGCCTTGGAGGTCGAACGCGACGGGCCGTCCTACACGTATGAGACGTTGGAAGAGCTTGCTGAGGAAAGAGGCGAAAGTGATCTTGTTTTCGTGATGGGGGCCGACGCCGCCGTCGGACTCGAGAGCTGGCGTGAGCCCGAGCGGGTGGTCGGGTTGGCGCGCCTGGCGGTGGCACGGCGCTCGGGCATCTCCGATGCGGAGGTGGCGGCGGTGATGCGCAGCCTCGGCGCCGAGGGGCGGGCGACGATGCTCGAGATGCCCCAATTCGGTGTCTCTTCCTCAGCGGTTCGCGAGCGCGCCGCCGCCGGCCGGCCGCTCCGTTACCTCGTCCCTGAGCCGGTTGCCCGATTCATCGAGGAGAAGGGGATCTACGCTTGAATCCGGTCCGGTCAGAGAACCTGGCTCGGCAGCTCGCCGAGCTTGCCGATTCGAAAAAAGCCGAGGACATCGTCGTGCTCGACATGCGCGACCTCGTCGCCTACACCGACTTCCTCGCGATCTGCACGGCGCGCAACGAGCGCCAGGCGCGGGCGATCGTCGACGAGGTGCGCCTGCGGGTGAAGCGCGAGTCCGGCCTGTTGCCGGGCGGCGTCGACGGCGGCGGGGAAGCGGGGTGGACGATCCTCGACTACCTCGACGTCGTCCTGCACGTCTTCACGCCGGAAGCGCGCGACCGGTACCAGCTCGAGGATCTCTGGCACGAGGCGCCGCGGCTCGAGCTGGACTTCGACGCGCCCGAAGCGCCTTCCGCCGCCGCCGGCGCGTAGGGCAGGCCCACCGCCGGCGCGTGGGCCCGCGCGTGTGACCAAAGTCCAGGGACGTGACCAAAGTTACGTCCGAGCCCCACTCTACGGTCGCGCCCATGACCAGCTTCAGATGGGCGCTCCTGGGTTACCGCCGCTTCGAAGTCGACGCCGCCGTCGCGGCCCGCGACTCCCATATCGCCGGCCTCGAACAGCACGCCGCGACGCTCGGCGAGCGCAACTCCGCGCTTGAATCGCAGAGCCTGATCCAGGCGCGCGCGATCGCCTCCCACGAGGCCGATCTCTCCTCGCTGTCGGCGATGGTGATCGAACGCGAGCGGACGATCCGCGATCTGACCGAGCGCCTCGAGGAGGCGAACGCCGTCCACGACCGCAGCATCGCCTCGCTCGACGCCGTCTCGGCGCGATTGGAGGAACTGCAGGCCCAGGCGCGCGGTCAGGCCACCCGGATCCGGATGAAAGCGCTGCGCGAGGCGGTCGAGGTCAGCAACCGCGTGCGGGACCTGAACGAGGCGGAAGGCGGCGTGGCGGATGCCGACGCGGAGCCCGCTGAGGCCGAGCCCCCGACCAACATCGCCGCCGAAGCCGCGGCGATCGAGGAGGCGGCGCCGACGCCGAGCGCCAACGGCTCGATCAACGGCAACGGTCACGGCCACGTCAGCGTCGATCCCGACTCGTCCTGGGAGCCTGGCCTCTACGAAGGCAAGCTGCGCCTCGAGATCGGCCCGCTCGGCGATTTCTCCCAACTGGTCGGCTTCGAGGAGACCGTCGGCCGGATCGGCGCCACCGACATCTCGGTCGAACGCTTCTCCGAGGGCCGCGCGACCTTCTCGATGCGCCTCGACCAGCCGGTCGACCTGCTGCGCGAGCTCGAGGCCCTGTCTAGCCTCGACTTCAAGGTCCGCCACACCGCGCCCGACAACCTGATCCTCGACGTCGACGAGGACGGCCCCGAGCGCCACGCCGCCTGACGGCACCGGCGTCGCAAAGAATTTTCACTTCCGGCACTGGATTCATACCGCCGGGCCTTGAGGTTCCCGGTCCTGTGGGCGAACATACGTTCGATGGAGAATCCCAACCACAAGGGGAACGCGGCCGAGTTGGCGATCGCTGCGGAAGCAGCAAATCTCGGCCTGTCGGTGCTCAAGCCACTGACCGAGCACGAGCGCTACGACCTGGTACTTGGGATCGGCGAGCGCCTGCTCCGCGTCCAGTGCAAGTGGGCGTCGATGCGAGGCGATGTCGTCAAGGTAAACCTCGGCAGCTCCTACCACTCGCCTACTCGCGGGTACGTGAGGACCACCTATGGGGTGGAGGAGGTCGACGCCATCGCGGCTTACTGCCATGTCCTTCGGAAGTGCTACCTCCTGCCGATCGACAGGTTCGCAGGTAAGAACGCGATCCACCTGCGGATCGCACCGGCGCGAAATAACCAGCGTGCGTCGCTAAACTGGGCGACCGCTTACGAGTTTCCCGGGGCTGTAGCTCAGCTGGAAGAGCGCCGCCATGGCATGGCGGAGGTCAGGGGTTCGAGCCCCCTCAGCTCCACTACCGACGAGGACGCGACGAGAGGCGTCGGCATGGATCGGTTCTACGCCCGCCTTGCGCACTACGTCCGTCGGGCCGAGGCGGGCGGCGAGGTGGTCGTCACCCGCTGGGGGAGGCCCGTCGCCCGCCTTGTCCCTGCCGACCTCAACCCGACGGTTCCGGCTGCCGATGCATGACCGATGTGGGCACGTACCGCCAACGAGCACGTCCTCTCCCATGGGATGGAGGACACGCGCGAGGCGCTTGCCGTCTGGCGCGACGGCCGCTGGCGGGTCCTGCGCGGCTGGTTCGCCCTCAGCCTCTGCATCGCCCTGGCGCTGCTCGGCGCCGTCTGGGTCGTCTCCGGCCTGCTGACGCAGGACGTCACGCCGTGGAAGATGCCCGGCCTGACGGAGCCGTCACAGCTCTCCGACGTGCTGCCGATCCTCTACCGCAACGCGCTGGTCCTGGCGTTGCACGCCACCGCGTGCGTCGCCGGGTTCATCGCCGGCGCCTCGATGCCGCTCGCCGCCGAGCAGCGCAGCGGGTTCTCGCGCTGGGTCCACGTCAAGGCGGGCGAGCTCGCGATCCTCTTCGTCGCCGCGGTGACGCTCTTCTCGCTCTGCACCCAGGCGCTCTACCTCGGCTTCCAGGGCGCGACGCTCGCCTACCAGCTGCACATCAGCCGGCTCGAGCTGATCCTCAGCGTCCTCCCCCACGCGCTGATCGAGCTCACCGCGCTCTTCCTGCCGCTGGCCGCCTGGCTGATCGCCAGCCGCCGCGGCGAGTGGAGGCAGCTGTTGGCGGCGACCGCGGTGACGGTCGCGATCGCGGTGCCGATGCTGATCGTCGCGGCGACGATCGAGGTCTACGTCTGGCCTCACATCTTGCGCGCACTGAGTGACTACCACTACTCGTTTGCGGGCCAATTCGCGCGCTGACGCGCCGCCCGCCGCCGCGCCTACATAAGATCGCCAGCCCATGAGTGGCTACGAACCGAAGGCGATCGAGAGCAAGTGGCAGGAGGTGTGGGCCGCGGAGCGCACCTGGGAGGTCCCGAACCCGGGGCAGCCCGGCTTTGACGCGGAGAAGCCGAAGGCCTACGTCTGCGAGATGCTCCCCTACCCGTCGGGCGAGCCCCACGTCGGCCACCTCAAGTGCTACGCGGTCGGCGACGCGATCGCCCACTTCCGCCGGCGCCAGGGCTTCCAGGTCATGCATCCGATGGGCTACGACGCCTTCGGCCTGCCGGCTGAGAACAACGCGATCAAAACCGGCGAACCGCCGCGGGTCGCGACCGAGCGCTCGATCGAGTCGTTCCGCCGCCAGTTCCGCTCCTGGGGGGTCTCGATCGACTGGTCGCGCGAGCTCGCCACCCACCAGCCCGAGTACTACCGCTGGACGCAGTGGATCTTCCTGCAGCTCTTCGAGCGCGGGCTCGCCTACCGCACCGAGGCGCCGGTCCAGTGGTGCCCGAAGGACGCGACGGTGCTCGCCAACGAGCAGGTCATCGACGGCCGCTGCGAGCGCTGCGGCACCGAGGTGATCCAGAAAAGCCTCGAGCAGTGGTTCTTCAAGATCACCGACTACGCGGACCGGTTGCTGGAGGGGTTCGACACGCTGGAGTCCTGGCCTGAGCACGTGATCACCATGCAGCGCAACTGGATCGGCCGCTCCGAGGGCGCCGAAGTCGTCTTCCGCTGCGACGAAGTCGAACTCGACTTCCCGGTCTTCACGACGCGTCCCGACACGCTCTTCGGCGCCACCTTCTTCGTCCTCGCGCCGGAGCATCCGCAGCTGGAGAAGCTGGTCGCCGGGACGCCGGCCGCGGCGGCGGTGCGCGAGTACGTCGACCGGGTCGGCCGCGAGTCGGCCGAAGAACGCGGCGCCGAGGACCGCGAGAAGACCGGCGTGGCGCTCGGCCGCACCGTCGTCAACCCGGTGAACGGCGAGGAGATCCCGATGTACGTCGCCGACTACGTGCTGATGGAGTACGGGACCGGCGCGATCATGGCGGTGCCCGGGCACGACTCGCGCGACTACGCCTTCGCCCGGGCGTTCGACCTGCCGGTGAAGCGCGTGATCGAGGGGACCGACCCGGAGGCGCCCGGCGACGCCCAGGGCCTGCCGTACGCCGGCGACGGTCCGATGGTCGACTCGGGCCGCTTCGACGGCCAGGGGAACCGCGATGCCTACGACGCGATGGTCGCCTGGCTGGCCGAGGAAGGGCGCGGCAAGACCGCGGTCAACTACCGCCTGCGCGACTGGCTGCTCTCGCGGCAGCGCTACTGGGGGGCGCCGATCCCGATCGTCTACTGCGAGGAGTGCGGGACGGTGCCGGTCCCCGAGGACCAGCTGCCGGTCGAGCTGCCCGAGATCGAGGACTACGCGCCGCACGGCCAGAGCCCGCTCGCCGCGGCCACCGACTGGGTGTCGACGGCGTGCCCGAAGTGTGGCGCCGCGGCGCGCCGGGAGACCGACACGATGGACACCTTCGTCGACTCCTCCTGGTACTACATCCGTTACCTCGACCCCCGCAATGAAGGGGCGGCATGGGACCGCGAGGCGGCCAACCACTGGATGCCGGTCGACCAGTACATCGGCGGCGTCGAGCACGCGATCCTGCACCTGATGTACGCGCGTTTCCTGGTCAAGGCGCTGGCCGACCTCGGACACCTGGAGGCGCAGGAGCCGTTCGCGAGCCTCTTCGCGCAGGGGATGATCACCCGCGACGGGGCGAAGATGTCGAAGTCGCGCGGCAATACCGTGAGCCCGGCCGAGTACGTCGAGCGCTACGGCGCCGACACCGCCCGCACCTACGTCTGCTTCATGGGCCCGCCGGAGCGCGGCGGTGACTGGACCGACGAGGGCGTCGAGGGCGTCAACCGCTTCCTCTCGCGCCTCTGGCGGCTCTGCGAGGAGGTCGCGGAGCGGACCGCCGCCGGCGGCGGTCCGGCGGCGACGGAGGGGGACGCACGGGCACTGGTCGCCAAGGCGCACTGGTCGATCGACAAGGCGACGCACGACTTTGAACGCGGCTTCCAGTTCAACACCGTGATCTCGGCGGTGATGGAGCTGGTCAACGACGCCTACCGGCGCAAGGACGGCCTCTACGGCGATCCGGGCGGCGAGGCGGCGCTCCGCTTCGCCACCGCCACGGCGGCCTCGCTGATCTTCCCCTTCGCGCCGCACCTCGGCTCGGAGGTGTACGAGCGGATGACCGGCGAGCGGGTCTGGGAGCAGCCCTGGCCGACCGCCGAGGAGGCGATGCTGATCAGCGACACGGTGACGCTCGTCGTCCAGGTCAACGGCAAGCTGCGCGCGCGGATCGAGGCGTCCGCCGAGGCGCCCGAGGACGAGCTCCTGGCGGCCGCCAAGGCGAACGAGAACGTCGCCAAGTTCCTCGACGGCAAGCAGGTCGTCAAAAAGATCGTCGTTCCCGGCAAGCTCGTCAACCTGGTCGTCAAGTAGGCAGGGCGTCGGATCTGGCGCGCCCGAGGGCCAGGTTTGGTAGAAACGGCCCGTGCTCGTAAGGCGCCTCTCGGAAACCTCGGTCGAGGAGTGGCATCGCCTCCGCACCCACGTCCTGATGGACGCGGGCGAACTCGGCGCGCGCAACCTCTCCGTGACCTGGCTCGTCCTGCCCGGTGGCTGCGAGCAGCAGCTGCGCTCCCAGGAAGAGGCCGAGCAGGTCTACGTGGTGGTGCGCGGCGAGGGGACGATGTCCGTGGCCGGGGACACCCAGGCGGTGACGGAGGGCGACCTGATCCTGGTCCCGCCCGCGACCGAGCACGCGGTCCGCAACGACGGCGGCGAGGACTTCGCCTGCATCTCGATCCAGTCGCCGCCGGTCGCGGCGGAAGAGCTCTACAGCGACCAGCTCGCCGAGGTGGCGGGCTACGACGACGAGGACGACTACTAGTCCCGGTTCCGTAGCGCTCTTTTCACGTTCTGCGCGCCACGCGTGCGCATTTCCTCGGCAGGGTCATGGCCATGCCGGAACTGAGCAGGACCCAGGTGGCCGTCTACGGCGCGATCGCGGTCGCGCTGCTGTTCGTCGGCGCGCGGGCGGTGCGGGGTGAGGGCGGGAGCGGGAGCGATCCCGGCTACACGAACAGCTACGACTACTCCTCGGGTTCAGGCGGCGAAGGCGAAGGCGAATCGACGGTCTCCGTCGAAGAAGGGGGGAGCGATGTAGTCGTCGACGTCACCGGCGCGGTGCGGAAGCCGGGCGTCTACCGGATGCCCGCGGGGAGCCGGGTGAACGACGCGGTGAAGCGGGCGGGTGGAGCGACCGGCAAGGCCGCGGTGGACTCGATCAACCTCGCCGCGCGACTGGCGGACGGGCAGCAGGTCGTGGTGCCGGAAGAGGCTCCGGGCGGGGGCGGGGCCGCCGCGGGAGCTGCGATCGGTGCCGCCGGCGCCGAAGAAGACGCCCCGATCAGCCTAAGCACCGCGACCGCGGCCGAACTGGACACGATCGACGGCATCGGTCCGGTTACCGCGGAAGACATCATCGACTTCCGCGAAGAACATGGCGGCCTCTCGTCGGTGGATCAGCTCGACCAGATCTCCGGGATCGGCCCGGCGACGATGGAAGCGCTGCGCGAACGCCTCCAGCCCTGAGCGACCGAGCGGATGCCGTGCGCTCGCCACGACCCTCGCTGCCGATCCTGATCGGGATCGCCGTCCTGGTGGCGCTGGCCGTCGCCCGCTCCGGCGAGATCCGCGAGCGCGCGATGGCCGGGCTGGGGGAGGGGATGCCGCCGCGCGAGGCGGCGCTCGCCCGCGGCTTCGTCCTCGGCGAAGACGACGGCCTCGAACAGAGCACCAAGGAAGACTTCATCCGGGCCGGCCTCAGCCACCTGACCGCGGTGAGCGGTGAGAACGTCACCCTGCTCGCCCTCCTCGCGATGTCGATCCTGGCCGCCTTCGGCATCCCGTTGCGCGAGCGCCTGGTCTGGGTGATCGGCCTGATTGCCGTCTACGTCCCGCTCGCCGGCTCGGCGCCCTCGATCCAGCGTGCGGGCGTGATGGGCGCCGCCGGGCTGCTGGCAACCCTGACGGGACGCCGAACGTCGCGGCTCTACGCCCTTGGCCTCGCGCTGGTGGCGACGCTGGCGATCAACCCATCGGTCGCCGGCGACGTCGGCTGGCAGCTGAGCTTCGCCGCCGTCCTCGGCATCCTCCTGCTCGCAGCGCCGATCCGCGACTGGCTGCTGCGTCGCCTGGCGGCCGGCCACCCGCAAGGCGCCGCCGGTGCGCCGGCCGCCGTCGCGCGGCGCGGCGGCTCGCGGACAGGGCAGAACCGCGTTCGGCCGCGCGCAACTGCGCCGGGCCGAAACGCCGGCCCGTGGCGCCGCGCCCTGGCCGAGGGCATCGCGGTCACGGTCGCCGCCACCCTGGCCACGGCCCCGCTGATCGCCTTCGTCTTCGAAGAAATCTCGGTGACGAGCCTCGTCGCCAACGTCCTCGCCCTGCCCGCCGTGGCCCCCGCGATGTGGCTTGGCATGGTCTCCGCGGCCCTCGCGCAGGTCCCCGGCATCCCGCTGGCGCCCCTGAACGGCCTCGACGCCCTCCTCCTTGCCTACATCGCCCAGATCGCCGCCTGGTGCGGCCGCCCGAGCTGGGCGGTGCTCCACGTCCACATCACCGTCGTCACCATGCTCGCGACCTACGCGGCCATGGCCTTCGCCATCGCCGCGGGCGCCCACCTGTCGCGAGCCCGCCGCCTCGCCGCCGCCCGCGCCGCGTCTCCCGCGGGTGCGTTCGTCGCTTGTCCCACATGCGACAACAAGCGACGAACGCACCCCGAGGGCACCGACTCCGCGGTCGACCTAACGTCCGCCGCCCGCGCCGCGGTCGACTTAAGGTCCGGTACGCGGGCCAAAGGACGACCGCGCTCCGGCGACCGGGCCAAAGGACGACCGCACTCCGGCGACCGGGCCAAAGGACGACCGCGCTCCGGGCGTCGGGCACGGTTCGCCGCCGTCGCGGCGTTGGCGATGCTCGTCACGTTCGCGGCTTTCGTTCTCCGGTCGCGTGGCTCCCATGCTCCGGGCGGTCCGCCGCCCGGGCTCCGAATCGATGTCCTCGACGTAGGCCAGGGCGACGCGATCCTCTTGCAGCCTCGGAATGCACCGGCCGTTCTCGTCGACGGCGGTCCTCCGGGCGACGAACTCGTCGCCGAGCTCCACGGCGAGGGCGTGTCGCGCCTCGGCGCGGCGGTCGTCACCCACGACCAATCCGATCACGCTGCGGGGATCGCCGAAGCGCTCGGGCGACTGCCGATCTCCCGGCTCGTCTACGGGCGCCTCGACCGCCGGTTCCTCGCCACCGCCCGTGCCGACGGCACGCGTCCGGAACAGGCCGCCGCCGGGACCACGCTGCGCTCGGGCTCGCTCCAACTCGAAGTGCTATGGCCGCCACCCACGCTGCTCGCCGAAGACCCGCCCGATACGGACCCGAACGCGCTCGCGCTCGTGATCCGCGCCCGCTGGCGCCACTTCACGATGCTCCTCACCGCCGACGCCGAGGCCGAATCGACGCCGCTCGACCCCGGCCCGATCGACGTGCTCAAGGTCGCCCACCACGGCTCCGACGACGCCGGGCTCGGGCCGCTGCTCGACCGCATCCGGCCGCGGCTCGCGGTGATCTCGGTCGGCGCCGGCAACCCGTACGGCCATCCGACGCCCGGAACGCTCGCGGCCCTCGCCGCGCACGGCGTGCCGACCCTCCGGACCGACCTCGACGGGACGATCGAGATCGACGTGGGTCGCCGGGGCTTCGCCGTAGACTCGAACTGATGCCCGACGAGATGCGCCCGCTCTACCTGATCTCCGGCACCGACGGGGCGAAGATCGAGGCGACGCGGCAGCGGCTGCGCGCCCGCGCGGAACGGGAGGGGGGAGACGGGGCCCTGGAGGTCTTCGAGCCGAGCGAGGGGCGCGGTGCGCCCGACCACGAGGCGCTGCTGGCGACGATCCCGGCGATGTCCCTGATGGGCACGCGCCGCTATCTGCTCGCCGACGGCGTCGAGAAATGGCGCGACAAGCAGCAGGCCGCGGTGGCCGAGGCGATCGGCGGGGCGCTGCCGCCCGACCTCACCCTGGTCCTGATCGCCCGCGCCAAAGCCCCCGCCAAGCTGCTGAAAGCGGTCAAAGCCGCCAAAGGGGAGATCCACAACTTCGAGGCGCCGAAAGCGCGCGACATGCCGCGCGTCCTGGTCGGCGACGCCCAGCGCCTCGGCTTCAAGCTCGACCCCGCCGCCGCCCGTCTGCTGGTCGAACGCATGGGCCCCGAGCCGCTCCGCCTCCACCACGAGCTCGAGCGCCTCGCAATCTGGGCCGGCGGCTCCGGCCAGGTGACCGCCGCCGACCTCGAGGAGATGATCGCCGACACCTCCGAAGCCGCCGTCTGGACGCTCTCCGACGCGGTCGTCGAGGGCGACGCGCGCACCGCGCTCCGCGTCGGCGAGCAGCTGATCGAGCAGGGCGAGAACGTCACCGGCCTGATCTACGGCCTCGCCTCCCGCCTGCGCGCCGCCTGCGCCGCCGCCGCGATGCTCGAGGAGGGGATGCCGCCGCGCGAGGTCGAGTCCCAGCTCAAGATGCACCCCTACGCCGCCAAGCAGCTGGTCGCCCGACTGCGCGACGCCGACCTCACCGACCTGCGCCTGGCCACCGAGACGCTCGCCCAGCTGGAGCGCTGGTGCCGCGGCGACGCCGACTACGGCGACGAGCTCGCGCTCACGCTCGCCCTGCGCAGGGCGACGGGTGCCGCGGCGTAATAGTTCGGGGCGACGAGGGCGCTACTCAGCCGAAGCGCCGACGCCGGCAGCAATCCGTGCTGCTTTCGCCTTTTTCCGCGCGCCGGTGTTCTTGTGCAAGGCGCCCTTCTGGACGGCCTTGTCGATCTTCGAGATCAGCTCGCGCTGCTCTTTCTGGATCGCATCGGAGTCGCCCGACTCGACCGCCGTCTCCAGGCGCCGGAAGTAGGTCTTCACGGTGCTGGTCAGCAGTCGGTTCTCGGTGCGCTCGCGCTCGCTGCGAAGTATCCGCTTTTTCTGTGAGGCTATGTTGGCCATGTCGATGTGCCCGACCAAGTTCGTCTCGGCTCCGGGCGGCCGCCGACTATAGCGACTGAGAACGCAACTTGGAGAGATCCGAGGCACCCGACACCCCTGTCCACGGCCCGCAGGCCATCAACGCCGATGTCGCCATCGGTGAGGCCGAGTCGTTCTACCCGAGCGAGGAATTCGTCCTGCCGACGCCGCGGACCGGCCAGGGCGGCCGGATCGCGCGCTCGACCGCGTTCTTCTCCGCCGCCACGGCGCTGTCGCGCATCGCCGGCCTGGCGCGCGAAATCGTCGCCGCCGGCTACTTCGGCGTCAAAGGCCCGGTGTCGGCCTTCACGATCGCCTTCCAGGTCCCGAACCTGATCCGCGCGCTGTTCGCCGACGCCGCCCTGCAGCCCGCCTTCGTCCCCGTCTTCACCGAACTGGTCGGCCGCAAGCAGTACCGCGAGGCCTTCCGCCTCGCCTCGACGCTGATGCTGCTGATCACGATGGTGCTCGGCGCGCTGACCTCGATCTTCGTCCTCGCCGCGCCGGTGGTCATCCCGATCTTCGCCCCCGGCTTCGAAGGCCACCTCCTCGACCTGACGGTCTCCCTGTCTCGCGTCCTCTTCCCGATCCTGATCATGCTCGGGGTCAGCGGCGTCGTCGTCGGCATCCTCAACAGCTACGACCGCTTCGGCGCCTTCGCGATCTCGCCGTTCTTCTGGAACGTGACGATCATCCTCGTGCTCGTCGTCCTCGAGCCGCTCTTCCCGCATAAGGACAAGATCTACGCGTACGCGATCGGCATCCTGATCGGCACCGCGGTGCAGCTGGCGATCCCCGCCTGGGACCTCCGTCACACGCCGTTCCACTTCACCTGGAGCTTCGAATGGCGCAACCCCGCCGTGCGCCGCGTGCTGCTGCTGATGCTGCCGGTGACGATCAGCCTCGGCCTGATCAACTTCAACGCGCTGATCAACAGCTTCTTCGGCAGCCTCGTCTCCGACGAAGCGCCGGCCGCGATCGACAAAGCCTTCCGCCTCTACCAGCTGCCGCAGGGAATCTTCTCGGTGGCGATCGCGACCGTCCTCTTCCCGACCCTCGCCCGCTTCGCCAACAGCAAGGAATTCGTCAACCTGCGGGCGACGCTGGCGAACGGGATGCGCCAGATCCTCTTCGTCCTGGTCCCGGCGGCGGCGGTCTTCCTCGCCCTCTCGGACCCGATCATCCGCCTCGTCTACCAGCGCGGCGAATTTCAACCGCACGAAACGTTGGTCGTCGGCACCGCCCTCTTCTGGTTCGCCTTCTCGCTGCCGACCAACGGCGTCTACCTGCTGCAGACCCGCACCTTCTTCAGCCTCCAGCGGCCCTGGCAGGCGACCGCGCTGGCGGTGATCGACCTGGTCGTCTCGGGGCTCGCCGCCTGGGCGCTGTACGGGCCGTTCGGCGTCGGCGGGATCGTCGCCGGCACGGGGATCGGGACCAGCGCCGCGGTCTTCGCCCAGGCCTACATCCTGCGGCGCGAGCTGGGTGGCCTGGAGTTGGGACGGCTGCTGTCGACGACGATCCGCATCTCGATCGCCTCGCTCGTCCTCGCCGGGGTGAGCTGGGGGATCTGGGACGCCCTCGACAGCGCCCTGGGACGGAGCACCTTCGCCCAGATCATCTCGCTGGGGACCGGGATGACCCTCGGCGCGGCCGCCTACCTGGGGACGGCTCGGGTGCTGCGGATCGCCGAGCTGGAGCAGATCCTCCGCCTGCTGCGCCGGCGGGGCCGCTAGCCAGGGATGCTCGGCCCGGGTCGATATCTGCTGGGGGTCCTCGAGCTCCTGCTGCTCGTCGGCTTCGCCTGGATGGGCGCGGCGCGAGTGCGCCGGCGGTGGCTGCCGGAGGTCGAGGGGGAGGCGGGGTTCCTGGCGAGCACGGTGCTCGCGGTCGCGCTGCTGATCTGGGTGGCGGAGGCGCTGGGGACCGTGTCGGCCTTCAAGCCCGTCCCTTACCTGCTGTCGATGGCGGTGGCGGGGCTGGTCCTGCGGTTCACGGTTCCACCCGCGGTCGCAAGCCCTGGTCCCTCGGAGTCCTCCTCGCGGCGCCCGTCCCTCTGGCCGACCGTCATCTCCCTGCTGATCGCCGGGATCGCGATCGGCCACTTCGTCAGCGGCATGAAGCTCCGCCTCGGCACCGGGATGACCGGCTTCGACTCCACCTGGTACCACGGCCCCTTCGCGGCCGGCTTCTTCCAGTCCGGCAACACGATCGACCTCCACTTCATCGCCCCGCAGTTCCTCGCCTGGTTCTACCCGGCGAACAGCGAAGTCGTCCACACGATCGGCATGCTCGCCTTCTCCCGCGATCTGCTCTCGCCTCTGCTCAACCTCGGTTGGCTCCTGGGGTGCCTGCTCGCCTGTTGGTGCATCGGGCGGCCGTTCCGGGTGGCGCCGTGGTCGCTGGCGCTCGGGGCGATCGCGCTGAGCGTCCCGGCGTTGGCCGACCAGGCGGGGGAGGCGCGGAACGACATCGTGGGCATCTTCTTCTTGCTCGCGGCGGTGGCGATTGCCTTGAACGGGCGTCCCGGGCGAGTCCGCGGTCACGGGACGGCGGCTGTGACCGCGGACTCGCCCGGGACGGGCCTTTCGAACGGGACTCTGTTGCTCGTCGGCCTGGTGATCGGCCTGGCGGCGGGGACGAAGCTCAACTTCCTGCTGCCGACCGCGGTGTTCGTCCTCGGTTTGACGGCCCTTGCGCCGCGCGGCCGGCGGTGGACGACGCTTGCTTGCTCAGGCGGCATGGCCCTGGCCGGGGGCGGCTACTGGTACCTGCGCAACCTGATCCACAGCGGGAATCCGCTGCCCTGGATCCACCATCTGGGGCCGATCGACCTGCCGTCACCCGAACAGGCCCTGGGCGGCCGCGAAGCCCACAGCGTCTTCAGCTACCTGACCGACGGCTCCGTGTGGTCCGAATGGTTCCTCCCAGGCCTCCACGGCGGCCTCTGGGTCATCTGGCCGCTGCTGGGCGCCGCCGCCCTCGCGGGCCTCGTCCTCGCCCTGGTGCCCCGCCTCCGTCACAAAGCCTCGGCGCCCCCCGGTCGACGGGCCGAAAACCCGTCAGATAGTCCGGTTTTCGGCCCGTCAACATCGGCGGTCTTGGCGCTCGCGGGGTTGGTGGGGCTTGCGGCGGCGGTGTCGTGGCTCGTGTCGCCGACCTCGGCCTCGGGGCCGGAGGGGATGCCGCGGGGGTTCGAATCGGGGCTGCGCTATCTGACCGCGGCGCTCATCCTCGGCCTCGCCCTGCTCCCGACCGTCCCGCCGCTGCGGACCCTCGCCGCGCGCCTCGCGTCCCTCGGTCCGAAGCTCGGCGAGCGCCCCGTCTCGCGGGACCGTCTGCATTTGGGGGCGGATAGCGCCCCCAAATGCAGAACGACAGTTGACGAAGACCGACTTCCGCGGCGATGGGTCGCGGGGATCGTCGCGGGAGCGGTGATCGTGGCCGTGGTCGTCGGCTTTCCGGTCCAGCGGCACTACCTGCAGGACCGGTATCGGGATCCGAGCTTCACGACCCCGGGGCTCGATGCAGCTTTCGCATGGGCTCGGGATGTCTCCGGTGCCCGGATCGCGACGACGAGCACCCGGCAGTACCCGCTGTTCGGGACCGATCTGTCGAACCGGGTCGCCTACCTCGGAATCGGTCGGCCGCACGGGGGCTTTGAGGAGGCGCCGAGCTGTCGGCAGTTCAGACGGTTGATCAACGAAGGCGGCTACCAGTACGTCGTCGCCACTCGGGACCGGATCGAAGCGGGGAAGCCCGCCTACCCGGAGCAGGCGGCCTGGACGGCGGGCCCGAACGCCGAAGTCGTGCTGAAGGAGAAGCCGACGGTCGTTTTCCGCATCAAGGGGAAACTCGACCCGAAAACCTGCCCCTGAGGGGGAGAGATCGGGCCGTCCGAGGCCTTAGGGGGCTGCGACCAGCCCAGGTGTTCATACTCGTGGCTCGCCCATGGACAAGATCCGCAACTTCTCGATCATCGCCCACATCGATCACGGCAAGTCGACGCTCGCCGACCGCATCCTCGAGCTCACCGGCGCCGTCGACTCGAAAAAAATGCAGGCGCAGGTGCTCGACTCGATGGACCTCGAGCGGGAGCGGGGGATCACGATCAAGGCGCAGGCCGTGCGGGTCGACTACGAGGCCGCCGACGGCGAGACCTACAACCTGCAGATGATCGACACGCCGGGGCACGTCGACTTCTCCTATGAGGTCTCGCGTAGCCTCGCCGCGTGCGAGGGCGCGCTGCTGGTGGTCGATGCCGCGCAGGGCGTCGAGGCGCAGACCGTCGCCAACACCTACCTGGCGATCGAGAACGGGCTCGAGCTGATCCCGGTGATCAACAAGGTCGACCTCCCCGGTGCCGAGCCGGAGCGGGTCGCGCAGGAGATCGCCGACCTGCTCGGCACCGACCCCGAGGACGCGCTCTGGATCTCCGCCAAGACCGGCAAGGGCGTCCCGGAGGTGCTGGAGGCGATCGTCGCGCGGATCCCGGCGCCGGAGGGCGAGGTCGAGGCGCCGGCCCGGGCGCTGATCTTCGACTCCGAGTTCGACCAGTACCGCGGCGTGATCGCCTACGTGCGGATGTTCGACGGCCGCTTTCGCAAGACCGAGCGGATCCTCGCGATGCAGACGCAGAACCGTGCCGAGATCGACGACCTCGGCTTCTTCCGCCCGGCGATGACCGCGGTGAAGGATCTGGAGGCGGGTGACGTCGGTTACCTGATCACCGGGATCAAGGACGTGACGAAGCTGCGCGTCGGCGACACGCTGACCGGCGAGGCGAGCCCGGCGAGCGAGGCGCTCGAGGGCTACCGCGAGGTCCGCCCGATGGTCTTCTGCGGCCTCTTCCCGATCGACACCGACCGCTTCGAAGACCTCCGCGACGCGCTCGAGAAGCTGTCGCTGAACGACGCCGCGCTCTCCTGGGAGCCGGAGACCTCCGAGGCGCTCGGCTTCGGCTTCCGGGTCGGCTTCCTCGGCCTCCTCCACATGGAGATCGTGCGCGAGCGCCTCGAGCGCGAGTACGACCTCGACCTGCTGGCGACGACGCCGAACGTGCGTTACGTCGTCCACCTCACCGACGGAACCGAACGGGAGGTCCACAGCCCGACCGACCTGCCGGACCCGGCGCGCATCGACACGATCGAAGAGCCCTACATCCGCGCCACGATCATCTGCCCGAAAGAGCAGGTGGGACCGGTGATGGAGCTCTGCCAGGCCCGCCGCGGCACCCACGTCGACATGACCTACCTGAGCCCGCAGCGGGTCCAGGTCCGCTACGACATGCCGCTGGGCGAGATCGTCCTCGACTTCTTCGACCTGCTGAAGAGCTCCACCCGCGGTTACGCGTCGCTCGACTACGAACCGATCGGCAACCGGCCCTCCGACCTGGTCAAGGTCGACATCCTGCTGGCCGGGGACAAGGTCGACGCGCTCTCGATCATCGTCCACCGGGATTTCGCCTACGACCAGGGGAAGAAGCTGGTCGGGCGGCTGCGCAAGACGATCCCGCGCCAGCTCTTCGACGTGCCGGTGCAGGCGGCGATCGGCTCCAACATCCTCGCCCGCGAGACGGTCAAGGCGCTGCGCAAGGACGTCACCGCGAAGCTCTACGGCGGCGACGTCACCCGCAAGAACAAGCTGCTGAAGAAGCAGAAAGCGGGGAAGAAGCGGATGAAGGCCGTGGGACGGGTCGAAGTGCCGCAGGAGGCCTTCCTCGCGGTGCTGGAGATCGACTGACGGCCGGGCGTTCGCACTTCTCCGCGGATAGCGCGGAGAAGTGCGAACTCGCCCCTGGCCGGCCGGCCAGGACGGGGCGCGACCGGACCGCGAACCTGTAGGTTCCGCGCCATGGCGATCAAGACCGATGCGGTCGGTAAGTCGTGGCCGTCGACGACGTACCAGGTGGGCCGCGAGAAGATCAAGGAGTACGCGACGGTGCTCGGGATCGAGAATCCCGTCCACTACGACGTCGGCGCCGCCCGCGAGGCGGGCTTCCGAGACGTCGTCGCCCCGCCGATGTTCGCCGTCGTCTACTCGATGCACGCGCTGGCGCCGGCGATGTTCGATCCCGAGGTGGGGATGAACTTCGCGACGATGGTGCACGGCGGCCAGACCTTCGAGTGGGACGAGCCCGCGTGCTCGGGTGACGAGATCACCACGACCGCGAAGTGCATCTCGATCGAGGAGAAACTCGGCAATGGGTTCTACGTCTTCGAGACCACTTCCGTGAACGGGGCCGGCGCCGAGGTCGTGCGCGGCGCCTGGACCAACATCGTCAGAGGGGTTTGAGATGGCCGACTTCAAAGCCGGGGACGCGGTGCAGGAGCTGCGCGTCACGCCCGACAGGTACCTGACCAACCGTTATGCCGGCGCCTCGGGCGACTTCAACCCGATCCACATCGACGCCGACTTCGCCAAATCCGTGGGACTTCCGAGCAACATCCTCCACGGCCTCTATTCGATGGGCCTGGTCGCCAAAGCGGCGGCGCAGGGCCTCGGCGGCGGCGATCCGCGGTCGCTGAAGAAGCTGACGGTCCAGTTCCGTGGAATGGGGCTGCCGGAGCAGGAGATCGTGGTCACCGGGAGCGTCAAGGAGGTCGAGGGCGATCGGGTGACGGTCGATCTGGAGGCGGCGCAGGGGGACAACCGGATCATTCGGAACGCCCAGGCTGAGCTGGAGCTGTAGCGGGACGGGGTTGCCGGGGCGGGCCGTGGTGGCCCCCTTCGCTCACGAACTGCGGGAGGTTCGCTCAGGGGGCCACCACGGCCCGCCAGCGGATGCGTCGCGGCGATTCGGGCTCGCCTCACGAAGGTCGGCGGCGCTGCCTCCTAACATCTAAGGGATGCTCACTGAGCGCCAGGAACTGATTCTTCGACTCGTGGTCGATGCGTATCTCGCGTCGGCGCGGCCCGTGCCTTCGAAAGAGGTTGCTTCGATGCCGGGGGTGGAGTGGGGGCCGTCGACCGTGCGGGCGGAGTTGGCGCTGCTGGAGACGGAGGGCTACCTCACGCATCCGCATACCTCGGCGGGAAGGGTTCCGACCGACTCTGGCTATCGACGTTATGTCGACCTCTTGCTCGAATCGGGGGCGGGGCCGGGCGAGGCCCGGGTCGAGCTCGAGCTGTCGCGGCTGCGACGCGAGGTCGACGAGGCGATGCGGGAGACGACCGCGGCGCTCGCCCGGGTCACCGACCTCGTCGCGATGGCGACCGCGCCGCAGCTCGCCGCGACGACGACGATCCACCGGGTCGAGGTCCTGCGCCTGCAGCCCAACCGCGTCGTGGTGATCGTGATCGCCTCCAGCGGCGACGTCTACCGGCGCGTCTTCGAGTTCGAGCGCGAGGTCGACACCGGCCTCGTCGAGTGGGCCTCCAGCTACCTGAACGAGCAGCTGAGCGGGCTCGGCCTCGGCGCCCGGATGATCGGCACGCGGCTCGCCGACCCGAGCCTCGACACGGTCGAGTCGCCCTTCGTCGCCACGCTTTCGCCGGCTTTCACGGAGCTCCAGCCGGAGGGCCACGCCGACCTCTACATGGACGGCGCCGCGCGCCTCCTCTCCGAAGCCCACATCGACGACCTGCCGCGCGCCGACGAGCTGATGCGGGCGCTGGAGCGCCGCGCCGACGTGCTGCAGATGCTGCGCTCCTCGCTCGCCGAGCGCTCCGTCTTCCTCTGGATCGGCGACGAGAACCCGCAGCCGACGCTCCGGTCTGTCAGCGTGGTCGGCGCCAACTACGGCCTCGGCCACCGCAACCTCGGCGCGGTCGGCGTGGTCGGCCCGCGGCGGATGGACTACGCGACCGCGATCGCCTCGGTCCGCGTCGCCGCCCGCGAGCTCTCCCGTTACTTCGAGACCGTCTACGACGACTAGGTCAAAGAACTCCCTCACTTATGCCAAGCGATTACTACGAGGTTCTGGGCGTCTCCCGTGACGCTTCCGAGACCGAAATCAAGAAAGCGTTCCGCGGCCTCGCCCGCGAACTCCACCCCGACGTCACCGGCCACGACCCCGAGGCCGAAGCCCGTTTCAAGGAGGCCGCCGAGGCCTACGAGGTGCTCTCCGACGCCGAGCGGCGCCGCACCTACGACCAGTACGGGGCCGAGGGGCTGCGCTCCGGCGGCTTCGACCCCGGCGCCGGCTTCGGCTCGATCGACGACATCTTCCAGTCGCTCTTCGGCCAGGCGTTCGGCGGCGCCTTCGGTGGCGCGGCGGGCGGACCCGCGGGCGGCGCCGACATCCTGGTCGAGACCGAGCTGACCCTCGACGAGGTCGCCACCGGGGTCGAGCGCGAGCTCTCCTACGACGCGGTCGTCGTCTGCTCGCACTGCCGCGGCAACGGCGCCGAGCCGGGGACGCCGATCGAGACCTGTGACCGCTGCGGCGGCGCCGGCCAGCTGCGCCAGGTGACGCGGACGCCGTTCGGCCAGATGGTCCGCGGCGTCGTCTGCGATGTGTGTCACGGCTCCGGCAAAGTCCCGGACACCCCGTGCGAGGTCTGTGACGGCAGCGGGCGCGACCGGGCCAAGGTGACGAAAACCGTCGAAATCCCAGCCGGGATCGAGGACGGGCAGCGGCTGCGGGTGAGCGGCCTCGGCCACGCCGGCGACCCCGGCGCGCCGGCGGGCGACCTCTACGTCCAGGTCGGGGTGGCGCCGGACGGCCGCTTCGAGCGCCGCGGCACCGACCTCGTCAGCGCCGTGCGGATCCCGGCGACGGAGGCGATGCTGGGGACGACGGTGACCGTCCCGACCCTGGAGGGCGAGCGCGAGATCGAGCTCGAGGCGGGCGTCCAGCCCGGTCACGAGGAGACGCTGCGCGGGGCGGGGCTGCCGCGGCTCGGTGGGCGCAGGCGCGGCGACCAGCGGATCGTCATCGAAGTCGTCGTCCCGAGCAACCTCTCCGAGGAGCAGCGTGAGATCGCCGAGCGGCTCGACGCCACGCTCGAGCCCGACAACCTCGCGCCGCAGCACGGCGACGGCCTCTTCGGGCGCTTCCGCAAAGCCTTCCGGTAGCGAGCCGGGCGCACGCCGTGATCCGTCTCGCCGTACGGTGCAGCCCCGACCAGGCCGACCTCGTCCTCGCCGAGCTGACGGTGCTGGCGCCGAACGGGGTGGAGGAGGAGCGCGGACCGGGGTACGTCGAGTACGCAATCTACGGCGGCGAGGGGGAGCTGCCGGAGCTGGGGGAGATCGACGCGGTGGTCGGCGGGCGGCGGATCGAGGTCAGCTCGACCGAGATCCCCGACGACTGGGCCGACCGCTGGCGCGACTTCCACAAACCGCTGCTGGTGGGCGAGCGGCTGTGGCTGCGGCCGAGCTGGGAGCCGGCGCGAGACGGGGCGATCGACCTGATCGTCGATCCCGGCCAGGCATTCGGCACCGGAGCGCACCCGACGACGCGCCTCTGCCTCGAGTACCTGCTGGAGCTCGCCGACGCGAGTGAGGCCGATGGTCCGCTGACGGATCTCGGCACCGGCTCCGGCGTCCTGGCGATCGCGGCGGCGAAGCTCGGCTGGTCCCCGGTCACCGGCTACGACCACGAGCCCGCGGCGATCGAGGCATCGGCCGCCAACGCGACCGTCAACGGCGTGGATGTCACTTTCCAGCGCCAGAACCTCCGCGAATCGCTGCCGGACCTCGCCCCGACCTGTGTCGCCAACATGACGTCCCCGATCCTGAAGGCCATCGCAGGCCACCTGAGCGACCTCGTCGGGGGGACCCGCAGGAACCTCCCCGCTGTTGTTCCGGAGGGTCCCCCCGACGAGGTCACCCCGCAAATCCTCGTCCTTTCCGGAATCCTCCCCGACGAGTCAGACGAAGTCGCCGCAGCCTTCGCCCCCGCCGGCTTCGCCGAGCAAGATCGGCGCCAGACGGGCGACTGGGCCGCCCTTTTGCTCCGCCGCCCCCGCTAGTGTCTCCGCGATGCTGGACTTCGGCGCCATCTCCGACGGCGGCTACAAAATCGCCCTCTTCTTCCACGTCATCGCCGTGGTGGTCGCCATCGGCCCGACCTTCGGCTACGGAATCTTCTTCTCCGTGCTGCCGAAATACCCGCGCGGTGCCCCCGCACTGCTCGAGGGCGTGCACCGCATCGATCGCTTTCTGATCAACCCGGGTTTGATCATCCTGCTGATCGCCGGGATCGTCCTCATGGCGGACAGCAGCAGCGTCTGGGACGGCAGTGACTTCTTCATCGTCTGGGGCTTTATCGCGATCATCGCCCTGTTCGGAGTCCAGCATGGGTTCTTCGCGCGGCAGACGACGCGGCTGCAGGAGATCGCCGATCGTGACCTCGCCGCCGGCGACACGCTCAGCGCCGAGTTCGAAGGGCGCAGCCGGTTGGTCGGCCAGGTCGGAGCGGCGACCGGCCTCTTCGTCGTGCTGACCGTGTTCTTCATGGTCTACAAGCCGTTCATGTGAGCGACGCCGCGCTGCCGGTCGCGATGTTCGACTCCGGCGTCGGCGGCCTCACCGTCCTGCACGAGTGCCTGGTCGCCCTGCCGCAGGAGGACTACGTCTACCTCGGCGACACCGCCTGGTTCCCCTACGGGCCGCGCGATCCCGAGGAGCTGCGGGCCCGCATCACGATGATCACCGAGAAGCTGCTCGAGCGCGGCGTGAAGCTGGTGGTGATCGCCTGCAACACGGCGACGGCGATCGGCGAGGACGTCGTCCGCGAGGTGGCGGCGGCGCACGGGGTAGGGGTGGTGCCGGTGGTCGAGCCGCAGGCCGAGATCGCCGCCGCGATCACCGAGAATTCCCGCGTCGGCGTGCTGGCGACCAGCAACACGGTGGAGAGCGGCGCCTACCGGCGGGCGCTCGAAACCCAGGGCCGCGGCCTCGACGTGATCGAGGTGGCGGCACCGCGCCTCGCGCCGTTCATCCAGGACGGCTCGCTCTTCGACGAGGAGACGATGGAGATGGCGCGCGGCTACTGCGCTCCGTTGCGTGAGGCCGGGGTCGACACCCTGATCCTCGGCTGCACCCATTACCCCCTGGTGGCGCCGATGCTGCAACGGATCCTCGGCCGCAACGTGCGGCTGGTCAGCGGCGGCCACGCCGTCGCCGCGGCCGTCCAGCGGACCCTGGAGGGCTCCGGCCTCGCCCAGAACCGCGACGAGGAGGGCACCTACGAGTTCTTCTGCACCGGTCCGGCCCCCGCCTTCGGCGAGGTCGCCACCCGCTTCCTCCAGATGCCCCTTGGCGAGGTCCGCCAGGTCGAGTTCACGGTACCGGCGTAGCGCTCTGATTCTGCGATCTGCGTTGTTGGCGGGCGCCCGCAAGGGACGCGGCCCCGCAAGCCGGCGCCCGGAAGGGACGGTTCCCCGAAAGCTGGCGCCCGATCAAGGGACGGGCCGTCTCGTCTACGGCCCTGGCAGGCTGTGGCCGTGGCCGAGACGGCCGGGTCGCGGGGAGCGGGGGGACCCGTGGGGCGTCCGTCACGAGGGAGCCACGGATCCCTCAC
>Ga0207678_10000250_pt1 | contig 48489 bp, 51 predicted proteins | sample KBSC63metaG_FD_184319 | JGI IMG/M metagenome (GOLD analysis project Ga0207678, IMG submission 184319) | Corn rhizosphere microbial communities from Kellogg Biological Station, Michigan, USA - KBS C6-3 metaG (SPAdes) (version 2) | ecosystem: Host-associated > Plants > Roots > Rhizosphere > Soil ... | reverse complement strand
GCCGCCGCCGAGATCTGGTTGCGCATCAGCGCCAGCAGCGGCGACACGATGACCGTCGGCCCGCTGCCCCGTTCCCGCAGCAACGCCGTGGCCAGGAAGTACACCGCGGACTTGCCCCACCCGGTGCGCTGCACGACCAGCGCGCGGCGCCGCTGCGCGACCAAGGCCTCGATGGCCGTCCACTGGTCTTCGCGCAACCTCGCCGAATCGCCGGCCAACGCCCGGAGGAGGGTCTCGGCGCGGTCGCGGAGTGCTGAGGTGGTGCTGGTCGTGTCCACGTCCCCACGTCTACCTCATGACACCGACAGATCGGGAGTCGGCGGCGTCGCGAACGGAGAGTTTGCGACCGATACGGGCCGTAATGTGACCTAGATCATATCGAATGCCCGGTCGGGCGGGGTGGCGAAGAGCACCAGGCCGCACGGCGCCCGGCCTTATAGGCTCTCCGGTCATGTCACCACGGCGGATCGGGGTCATGGGCGGCACCTTCGACCCCGTGCACCACGGCCACCTCGTCGCGGCCAGCGAGGTCCAGTCCCGGTTCGGGCTCGACGAAGTGATCTTCGTCCCCACCGGGCAGCCGTGGCAGAAGACCGCCCGCGAGGTGACCAGGGCCGAGGACCGCTACCTGATGACGGTGATCGCGACCGCGTCCAACCCGGTCTTCTCCGTCAGCCGCGTCGACATCGACCGCGGCGGCCCGACCTACACCGTCGACACGCTGCGCGACCTGCACGCCGAGTACCCCGAAGACGAGCTGTTCTTCATCACCGGCGCCGACGCGCTCGAGCAGATCCTGACCTGGCACAAGGCCGGCGAGCTGTTCGACTTCGCGCACTTCATCGGCGTCACGCGGCCCGGCTACCGGCTCAACTCCCACCACCTGCCCAGCGGCAAGGTGAGCCTCGTCGAGGTCACCGCGATGGCCATTTCGTCCACCGGCTGCCGCGATCGGGTCGAGCGCGGGGAGCCGGTCTGGTACCTCGTTCCCGACGGCGTCGTCCGCTACATCGCCAAGAAGGACCTGTACCGGAAGAGCGACTGAACCGCTGTCGGTCCCGGCGGGTACCCTTCTCGGGCGAACCCGATCTGGAAAAGGAGCACCGTGGCAGCCACGTCCGAGGCTCGAGAGCTGGCCGTAGCGGCCGCCCACGCGGCGGCGGACAAGAAGGCCAGCGACGTCGTCGTGCTGGACGTGTCCGAACAGCTCGTCATCACCGACGCCTTCGTCATCGCCTCCGCGTCCAACGAGCGCCTGGTCGGCGCGATCGTCGACAACGTCGAGGAGAAACTGCGGGAGAGCGGCCACAAGCCGGTCCGCCGCGAAGGCGCCCGCGAAGGGCGCTGGGTACTGCTCGACTACGTCGACGTCGTCGTGCACGTCCAGCACGTCGAAGAGCGCACGTTCTACGGCCTCGAGCGGCTCTGGAAGGACTGCCCGCGCATCGAGGTGGCCGGACTCGAGGAGCCACCCGCCGACGAGGACCCGGACGTCCCGTGAGCCCGCGGCGGCTGGTGCTCTGGCGTCACGGCGAGACGGACTACAACGCCGCCGGGCGGATGCAGGGTCACCTCGACTCGGCGCTGACCCCGCGCGGCTGGAACCAGGCCCGGTTCGCGGTGCCCGCGCTGGCCCGCTTCTCGCCGGACCTCGTCATCGCCTCCGACCTGCGCCGGGCCACCGACACCGCCACCGTGCTCACCGACGCCATCGGCGTCCCGCTGCGGATCGACAAGCGGCTGCGCGAGACCCACCTGGGGGAGTGGCAGGGCCTCACCGGAGAAGAGGTCGACCAGGCCTACCCCGGTGAACGCGACCGTTGGCGCACCGACGCGACGTGGGCCCCGCCGGGCGGCGAGAACCGCGTCGACGTCGCCGACCGCGCGGGCGAAGTCGTCGCGGACCTGCAGCAGGCCAACTCCGCGGCGGGCGACACCGTGCTGCTGGCCGCGCACGGCGGGCTGATCATCGCGCTGACCGCGCGGCTGCTGAACCTGCCGGTCGAGACCTGGCCGTCGCTCGGCGGGATCTCGAACTGCCACTGGGTCGAACTGGGCCGTCGCGACGGGAAGTGGCGGCTGCACGCCTACAACGCGGGGATGCACGGCTAGCCGATGGGGCCGCGCCTGCTGGTGTTCGGCGATTCGCTGAGCTTTCACGGTCCCGAAGGACCTTGTGCCGCCGACGAGCCGCGGCTGTGGCCCAACGTGGCCGCGGCATCGTTGGGTGGCACCGCCGACCTGGTCGCGGGCATCGGCTGGAACGCCCGGGACGTCTGGTGGTCGCTGACCGGCGACCCACGCGTCTGGGCGGACCTGCACCACGTCGACGCGGTCGTGCTCGCGATCGGCAGCATGGACACCCTGCCCTCGCCGTTGCCGACCTACCTGCGCACCGGGTTGCGGTACCTGCGGCCCGACCCGGTGCGGCGCGTCGTGCGCAAGGCCTATCTCGCGGCGCAACCGCGGCTGGCGGTGGCGCTGCGCGGCCGGCCCGCGGTGCTGCCGGCCAAGCTCACCGTGCAGTACCTCGACACCGCGGTGGGCGCGCTGCGCGTCCTGCGGCCCGAGCTGCCGATCTTCGGCTGGCTGCCGTCGGTCCACCGTGCGGCGGCCTACGGCGGCGTGCACACCGCGCGCCCGGCCGCGGCGGCGGCGATGGCGGCTTGGGGCGCTCGAGCCGGAGTTCCGTTGCTGGACCTCGAAGCCGTCGTGGGAGAGCACGTCCTCGGCGGCGAAGGCAATCCGGACGGCATGCACTGGGGCTGGAAGGGGCACGCCGCGGTCGGCAACGCGATGTCCGTGTTGCTGGCGCCGGTGCCGGCCCCCGGCCACGTAGGCTGACGGCGTGTCGGTCGCCGTAGTCACGGATTCCACCGCCCACCTGCCGGAGGGCTTCGCCGAACGGCACGCGGTCCGGGTGGTGCCCCTGCACGTCCTGGTCGACGGCGTGGTCTCCCTCGACGGCGTCGAGACCGGACCGGCAGCGGTCGCGGAGGCGATGAAGCAGCGGAAGATCGTCACGACGTCCCGGCCGACGCCCACCGAATTCGTCAAGGAGTACCAGGCGGCGTTCGCCGACGGCGCGGACGCGATCGTGTCGGTGCACCTGTCGCGCGAGCTTTCGGGCACCTGGGAAGCGGCGGTGCTCGCGGCGCAGGAGGTGGGGCCGGACCGGGTCCGCGTCGTCGACTCGCGGACCACCGCGATGGGGCTCGGGTTCGCCGCGCTGCACGCTGCGTCGGCCGCCTCCGCCGGAGCTTCCGCGGCCGCCGTGGAGGCCGCCGCGGTGACGGCGGCCGGCTGCTCGTCGACGTTGTTCGTGGTGGAAACGCTGGATCACCTGCGCCGCGGCGGCCGGATCGGCCCGGCGGCGGCGCTGCTGGGAACGGCGCTGGCGGTGAAGCCGGTGCTGCACATGTCCGACGGCCGGATCCTCCCGCTGGAGAAGGTCCGCACGATGAACCGGGCGGTCGCGCGCCTGGTCGAGCTCGCGGCCCAGGCGGCGGCCGATGACGACGTCGAGCTCGCCGTCCACCACCTCGCGTCGCCGGAACGGGCGGTCGAGCTGGCGAACCGGCTCGAAATGGCCGTCCCGCGCTCGGCGGGCTGCGTGGTCTCCGAGCTGGGCGCGGTGATCGGGGCGCACACCGGCCCCGGGGTGCTGGGCGTGGTCGTCCAGCGGACGGTCCCGCGCTAGCACACGGGTACGACGGAAACGCCTGGTCCGGGCCCGGCCCCGGCAATCCATCCACAACACCCCGGTTGTCCACAGGACGCGGCGGCACCCCTGTCGGACGCCTCCCCGCGGGCCCTAACGTCGATCGTGTGTTCGAGCAGTCCGCCCGGGATCCGGGCTCATCCGTCAACGACCGGCTCTCCTGGCTGGCCGACCAGCTCTCGCCCGATGCGAGCACGGTCGGCCCGGGCGGCCGGCTGATCCGGCGCTGGCTGCCGGCCGGACCGGCCGGTGCCGGCCGCCGCCGGTGGGCGCTGGCCGGCGTCCTCGCGGCTGTCGTGGTGATCGTGCTCGGCGCGGTCGCGCTCGTCGGCGGCCGCCCGGCGCCCGAGCCACCACCCGCGCTGCCCAGCGCGAAACCGGCGGCGGAGGCGCGCGCCTCGCCCCAAGCCGGTCTCGTCGTGAGCGTGATCGGGCGCGTCCGCTCGCCGGGCCTGATCACCGTCCCCCAGGGCGCCCGGGTGGCGGACGCCCTTCGCGCGGCCGGCGGCCCCGAGCCGGGAACGGACCTCGGCGCGCTGAACCTGGCCCGCAAGGTCGCCGACGGCGAGCAGCTGGCGGTCGGCATCCCGGCGGCCCCACCGGACCCCGAAGCCCCGTCGGGCGGCGGAAAGGTCGACCTCAACACGGCCACGGCAGACCAGCTGGACACGCTGCCCGGAGTCGGCGAGGTGATGGCCAAGCGCATCGTCCAGTGGCGCACCGACCACGGCAGCTTCACGAAGGTCGAACAACTCAGGGACGTCGACGGCATCGGCGAAAGCAAGTTCGAACGCTTGAGGGAGAAGGTGACGGTCGGATGAGCACCCTGACCGCGGCCGCCCACCGTCCGGCCCCGGTGAGCACCTTTCCTACGACCGGCACCTGCCTGATCCCGGCGGTCTCGCCGGCGGCGAGCGGCGTGCGGCCGCAGGAGGCGGTCCGATGAGCACGTTCCCCGCCACCGACACCCGCCAGGACATGCGCTTGGTCCCGGCGGCATCCGCGTGCTGGCTGGCCGCATTGGCCGGCCTGCTGCTCGGCTGGTGGACGGCCGTCGCAGCCGGGCTCGTCTCGGCCGTGCTCGCCGGGCTGGTGCTGTGGCGCGCCCGCGGCCGTCCCCGTGCGCGCGACGCGGCGGCAGCCCTCCTGGTCCTGGGCCTGCTCACCGCCGGACCGGTCGCCTGGCGGATCCGCGACGCGCAGCGTGACGAGCTTCGCGTCCCAGCGGCGGAAGGCCTGCCGGCGGCCTTGCGAGTCGTCGTCGCCGAACGCCCGAAGCCCGTGCACAGCGCGGGGTACGCCGACCGGCAGGCCGGCGCCCGCTCGGTCGTGCTGGCCGCCGACGTGCGCACTGCCTCGGTCGACGGACGGCCGGTCCCGTCGTCCGGCCGCGTCCTGCTGCTGGCGCCGGTCGCGCCCTGGGCTTCGCTGCTGCCGGGCCAGGAGGTCACCGCGGCCGGTCTGCTGATGCCGCCGCGCGGTTCGGACCTGACCGTGGCTGTCCTGTCGGTGCGCGGCCCGCCGGGGGAGCCCGGCCCGGCACCGTGGTGGCAGCGGGCGTCGGCCGGGCTGCGCGCGGGCCTGCACGACCTGTGCCAGGTCCTGCCGGAGGAACCGGCGGGCCTGCTCCCGGGGCTGGTGCTGGGCGACACGAGCGCGTTGTCCCCACGCGTCGAGCAGGAGTTCGTCTCCGCCGGCCTCGCGCACCTCACCGCGGTCAGCGGCGGGAACCTCGCGGTGGCCTGCGGAGCGGTGCTGCTCCTGCTGCGCCTCCTCCGGCTCGGGCCCCGGCTGTCGGCCGCGGCGGCGGGGACGTGCCTGGCCGGGTTCCTCGTCCTGGTCGGCCCGGAGCCGAGCGTGCTGCGCGCGGGCGTCATGGCGGCCGTGGCGTTGCTCGCCTTGGCCTTGGGACGGCGGGGTTCGGCGTTGCCGGCGCTGGCCTTCGCGGTGTGCGTGCTGGTGGTGGCGGATCCCGCGATGGCCACGGACTTCGGGTTCGCCCTGTCGGTGTGCGCCACCGGCGGGCTGGTGCTGCTCGCGCCTCGCTGGGCCGGCGCACTGGTTCGCCGCGGGGTCCCGCCAGGCTTCGCGGAAGGGCTGGCGATCCCGCTGGCGGCGTTCCTGGTGACGGCGCCGGTGCTCGCCGGCATGGCGGGTTCGGTGAGCCTGGTTTCGGTGCTGACCAACATCCTCGCCGCGCCCGTGGTGGCTCCGGCGACGGTGCTCGGCGTGCTGGCGACGGTCACCGGGCCGTGGTGGCCGGGCGCCGGGAAGGTCCTGGTGCACCTGGCGGACCCGGAGGCCGAGTGGCTGATCACGGTCGCCCGGCACGGCGCGCGGGCACCGGGCGCCGTCATCGCCTGGCCCGGCGGCTGGGTGGGCGGGCTCCTCGCCGCGGCTGTGCTGGGTGTGCTGGTGCTGGCGGCTCGGCACCGGCGCGTGCGGGTGCTGATGGCGCTGCTCGTCACCGGCGTGCTGCTGGTGTTCGTGCCGGTCCGGGTGCTGGCGCCGGCGTGGCCGCCGCGGCACTGGGCGATGGTCGAATGCGACGTCGGCCAGGGCGACGCGGTCGTGCTGGCGACCGCGGAACCGGGACGGGCGGTCGTCGTGGACGCCGGGCCCGAGCCGGGCCCGGTCGACGAGTGCCTGTACCGGCTCGGCGTCGACCGGATCCCGCTGCTGGTGCTGAGTCACCTGCACGCCGACCACATCGGCGGCCTGGCCTCGGTCTTCGACGGCCGCGCGGTCGGCGCGATCGCCGTCGGCCCGGGGCGGTCGCCGGGGTGGGCGTGGCGCCAGGTCGCCGCCGAGGCCGCCCGGCGGGCGGTGCCGCTCGTGGAGCTGAACCCGGGCGAGCGGCTGGACTGGCCGGGACTGGCGCTCGACGTCCTGGGGCCGCGCTACGTCCCGGCGCGGCAGACCGGGCCCCAGGACGGCACGACGATCAACAACAGCTCGGTCGTGCTGCGCGCAGAGACCCCGGCGGGCCGGGTCCTGCTGACCGGCGACGTCGAACTGGCCGCGCAGGCCGACCTGCTGGCCGACATCGGAAATCTGACGGCGGAGGTGTTGAAGGTGCCCCACCACGGCAGCCGCTACTCGCTGCCCTCGTTCCTCGCGGCGGTGGCCCCGCGGGTGGCGTTGGTGAGCGTGGGCGCGGGAAACACGTATGGCCATCCAAGTAAATCCACAATGGACACCCTGGGAGCGCTCGGCGCGCTCGTCACCCGGACCGACGTGGACGGCGACACCGCGGTCGTCGGCGACCAGGCGGGCCCGGCGATCGTCCGCCGGGGCGAGCCGCGTGGCCCGCCTCGACAGTGAAAAGAACGGTCAATTCACGGTGGACTTCTGGGAGCTCTCGTCGGCTTGGCGACTGCGCTCGACGGTCAACCGGCGTCGGACCCATTGTTGGCCGCCCTCGTCGGCGATGGTCTCGACCCGGGCGACCAGCACCTGGATGGCGTCCGCGCCCTCGTAAGGCGGTGACGAATGGAGGAACAGTGCGGCTTCACGCTCGATCGCATAGCCGACCTGGCTGTGCTCCACCCAGTTCTCGTGCAGGCCGAAGGTGGTCCGAACGCCGGTGGCGACCAGGACGAAGGCGCCCAGCGCGGCGATGACGACGGAGTCGAGGTGGGCCGCGGCAGCCACCGGAATTGCGGCCGAACCTGCGAGGGCGGCGATTTCCATGGCGCCGTACCTGAGCCGGTCTCGCCGAGACCCCTTCTTGTACCACCGCCACCTCGCGATGACGGTCACCGGCAATGCGTGGCCGTCGCGCTCGGCAGTGACCATCCAGTGCTTGCCGAGATCGCCGGCCGTGTCCGCAGCCCACTTCATACGTCGAACCTCCGCGATCGAGTCACAGCCCTGGCGGGTGTCGACCCTAGCGGCACGGAAGTGCGGAAGGAGGTCTTGCCGTCAGGGGCGAGCCACGCGTCGCTCGCCCCTGACAGCGGAAGCTCAGTAGCCGAGTGCCTTGTTCACCGCGGCGGCGGACGGCGGCAGCGTCGCCTTGGGGCCGACGTGGTTCTCGATCGCGTCGAGGGTCTTGAGGCCGTCGCCGGTGATCAGCAGGACCGTCTCGGCGTCCGGGTCCAGCTTGCCCGTCTCGACCAGCTTCTTCGCCGTGGCGACGGTGACCCCGCCGGCCGTCTCGGTGAAGATGCCTTCGGTGCGGGCCAGCAGGCGGATGCCTTCGACGACCTCTTCGTCGGACACGTCCTCGATCGCGCCGCCGGTGCGGTTGACGATGTCGAGCACGTACGGGCCGTCGGCCGGGTTGCCGATCGCCAGCGAGCGGGCGATCGTGTCCGGCTTCACCGGCTGGACCACGTCGTGGCCCTCGCGGAAGGCGGCCGACACCGGCGAGCAGCCGGTGGCCTGCGCGCCGAACACCTTGTACGGGCTGGCGTCCACGAGACCGAGCTGACCCAGCTCGCGGAAACCCTTGTCCACCTTGGTGAGCTGGGAACCGGAGGCGATCGGCACGACGATCTGCGGCGGGATGCGCCAGCCGAGCTGCTCGGCGACCTCGAAGGCCAGCGTCTTCGAGCCTTCCGAGTAGTACGGCCGGACGTTCACGTTGACGAACGCCCACTTCGGGTGCTCGCCGGCGAGCTCGGTGGCCAGGCGGTTGACGTCGTCGTAGTTGCCGTCGATGGCGAGGAGGTCGCCGTCGTACACCGCGGTGGTGAGGATCTTGGCGCGCTCGAGGGTCTTCGGGATCAGCACGACCGACCGCCACCCGGCGCGGGCCGCGGCGGCGGCCGTCGCGTTGGCCAGGTTGCCGGTCGACGGACACGCGAGCACCTCGAAGCCGAACTCGCGGGCCGCCGCCAGCGCGACGGCGACGACGCGGTCCTTGAACGAGTGCGTCGGGTTGCCGGTGTCGTCCTTGACCCACACGCGCTTGAGGCCGAGTTCCTTGGCGAGGCGGTCGGCGCGGACCAGCCGCGTCGCGCCCGGCTCGGTGTTCGGGATCTCTTCGACGTTGGACGGAACGGGAAGGAGCTTCTTGTAGCGCCAGATGTTCTTGGGGCCGGCCTCGATGTCCTCGCGGCGGACGCGGCCGAAGTCGTAGGCGACCTCGAGCGGCGAGAAGTCTTCGGCGGAGACGAATTCCGGAGCGAGCGGCTGCCGGTGGCCCTCTTCCTTCGACACCAGTTCGACGGCGGGTCCGAGATCCGGGGTCTTCGTGGTGGAGGTCGTGCCGAGGGTGGCGGTCATCGCGAGGTTCCTTTCCTCATCTGCCCCGCCGAAGCGGGCCGGAATTGGCACCGTGGTCGTCAGCTATTCCGCGATCGCGGAAAGACGGGCTGTACGCCGGTTGCCGGGGCTTCGTCGGGCCGTTCCCTCTGCCCCTCTGGATGAGCGGTATTCAGTTGTCGGTGCGCGCACGCCGGATCTTCCGGGGCGGGCTGCCTCGGCTACACCGTACGACATCGTGCTCGGACCGTGCCACGGTGGCCGCTCGACATCACCGGAGCGGGGGCACGGCAGCGCAAGTGAGAGGATTCCCGGGTGACCGCGCAAGCCACCGCCCCGGCCCCGCTGCAGCTGGTGCTGGGGGAGGAAGAACTGCTGATCGAGCGGGCCGTCCGCGAGACGCTCGCCGCCGCCCGCGCGACGGACGCGACCGCGGAGCTGACCCGGGTCCGGGTGTCCGATCTCACAGCCCCCGAGCTGGCCGAACTGGTCAGCCCGTCGCTGTTCAGCGAGGGCCGGGTGATCGTCCTCGAGTCGGCGCAGGACATCTCGCAGGAGCTGTCCGACGCCGTGGCGGCGTACCTGAAGGACCCGGCGGACGGCGTCGTCCTGGTCGTCGTGCACACCGGCGGCGGCCGCAGCAAGGCGGGCAAGTCGCTCCCGGCGGTGCTGAAGAAGGCCGGCGCCGAGGTGACGGAGTGCCCGAAGCTGACCAAGCCGGCCGAGCGGGAGCAGTTCGTGCGCCACGAGGTGCGCCGGGTGGGCGGCAAGATCGACCCGGCGGGCGTCGCGGCCCTCCTCGACGCCGTGGGCTCCGACCTGCGGGAACTGTCCTCGGCGGCGACGCAGCTGGTCGCGGACACGGGCGGGACCGTCGACGCCGACGCGGTCCGCCGCTACCACCGCGGCCGCGCCGACGTGACGGGGTTCGCGGTCGCGGAGAAGGCGGTCAGCGGCGACCGCGCGGCGGCCCTGGAGTCGCTGCGCTGGGCGATGCAGCTGGGCGTCCCGCACGTCCTGGTCGCCGACGCACTGGCCGACGCGGTCCGCACGATCGCCCGGGTCGCCGGCGCCGGTCGCGGCAACCCGAACCAGATGGCGGGCGAGCTGGGCATGCCGCCGTGGAAGATCCGCAAGGCCCAGGGCCAGTCCCGCGGCTGGAACCCCGACGGCCTGGCAACGGCGATGCGCGTGGTCGCGCGGCTGAACGCCGAGGTCAAGGGCGTGGCGGCCGACCCTGGCTACGCACTGGAGCGAGCGGTCCTCGAGGTGGCCGCGGCCAAGGGCGACCGCTGATCACCACGGGACGAGTGTGGCGCGCGCCGCTCGGACCGGCGCGGCCGCCTGCGCTCTGCCGCCGACCTCCGCGGCCGCACGCCCATCGCGGGCCACCTCCGCACGAGCCCGGCGGTCCTCAACCCACCCCGGACACGAAGAAGGCCCCGGCCGAAGCCGGGGCCTTCCCAGAAATCAAGCAGCTCAGAGCGCGTTGACGCGCTTGGCCAGCGCCGACTTCTTGTTGGCTGCCTGGTTGGCGTGGATGACGCCCTTCGAGACGGCCTTGTCCAGCTTCTGGGCGGCGTCGCGCTGCAGCTCGACGGCCTTGGCCTTGTCGCCGGCCTCGGCGGCTTCGCGGACCTTGCGGATCGCGGTCTTCACCGAGGACCGGATCGCCTGGTTGCGCTGACGCGCCTTCTCGTTCGTGGTGATGCGCTTGATCTGCGACTTGATGTTGGCCATAGGGCAACTCCTGCTTCACTCGGTGAGATTCGCCGCCGCGCTGAATGTGGCCCCGCTCGCGAGAACGGGCTTCCTCCATGACGGAATGCCGCACGGCAACGAGCGCTCACTCTAACAGCCCAGCTCGCGGCGGCCGTCGCCGGGATGGGCGGTGGTGCGATCACCTGGAGTACGGTGGAGCGTGGTCAGTGCCTAGGGTTCCGCCGCCGGTCCGCGCGCCCGGGAATCACGCCCGGTGGCCAGCAGCACCACACAACCAGGGCCGGTGGGACTGGTCCGAGCGGCACCATCGGCGGGCCCGGACGGCCGGTCGTTCATCTGACGGGGCAAAAGCCTGGAGGACCCGGTTTTCGCGCGCGCGAAAACCCGAAGGGATCCCGTGAACGCCACCGCACTGTCCCTCGTCCTCGTCGCCGCCGTCGTGCACGCCGCTTGGAACCTCGCCGCCAAGCGGGTCTCCTCCGGGGGCACCCAGTTCGTCTGGCTCTACTACACCGTCGGTGCCGTCCTGCTGCTTCCGGTCACCGTCGTGCTGCTCGTCGTGGCAGACGACCGTCCACAATGGAGCTGGCTGCTGGCCGCGGTCGGCACGTCGCTGCTGCACATCGTGTACGGCGTCGTGCTGCAACGCGGGTACCGCGTCGGCGACCTCTCCGTTGTCTACCCCGTCGCGCGCGGCACCGGGCCGCTGCTGTCCGTGCTCGCCGCCGTCCTGGTGCTCGGCGAACGGCCTGGTCCGCTCGGCTTGCTCGGGGCGTTCCTGGTCGTCGCCGGGGTGCTGGTGATCAGCACCGGCCGCACCGCCGACGACCCCCGAGCGGTGCAGGCCGGCATCCTCTACGGCCTGCTGACCGGCGCCGTCATCGCCGGCTACACGCTCTGGGACGCGCACTCGGTGACCGGCATCGGCGTGCCGCCGGTCGTCTACTTCGGGCTCGGCTCGATCCTGCAGAGCGTGCTGCTCGTGCCCGGGGCGCTGGCCGATCGCGCCGAACTCGCGCGGGTCTGGCGCGAACAACGCCGCGAAGTCTTCCTCGTCGCGGTGCTGTCGCCGATCGCCTACATCCTCGTGCTGTTCGCCCTCACCATGGCGCCGGTCAGCCTGGTCGCCCCCGCCCGGGAGCTGAGCATCGTGCTCGGCGGCCTCGCCGCGTGGCTGGTGCTGGGCGAGCACAACGCCGTGCGGCGGCTCGCCGGGTCGGTGATCGTGCTGTCCGGCATCGCCGCGATTGCGGCCGCCTGAGCCCGTCCGGTAGGGATGGGCGGATGGAGATCCTGAAGAGCCGGCTGCTGATCCGCCCGCGCGACGCGGCCGCGTCCACGGCGTTCTACCGCGACACCCTCGGCCTGGCCGTGGAGCGGGAGTTCCCCGGCGGCACCGTGTTCTTCCTCGGCCACGGCTCCCTCGAGGTCTCCGGGCGGGGCGAGACGGGTTCGTCGCCCGACCTGGTGCTCTGGCTGCAGGTCCGGGACCTCGCCGGCACCCTGGCCGGCCTCAAGGCGAAGGGCCTGGTGCCGGTGCGCGACGCCCAGCGCGAGCCGTGGGGCCTCGACGAGGCCTGGATCGCCGATCCGGACGGCACGCGCATCGTGCTGGTCGAGGTGCCCGAGGGCCACCCGATCCGCACGGACACCCGCTAGGACGGTCAGGCGGGTTTGACGGCGCGCAGCTGCGCGGCGAGCGCGGCGAAGCCCGGGGGCTCCCAGGTCCAGGTCTGCAGGTCGGCGAAGCCCGCGGCGGCCGCTTCGTCGGCCAGGACGTGCCTGCTCACGGGCAGCCACTTCTCGTGCGCGGACAGCAGCAGCCTGCCGCCGGGCCGCAGCACCCGGAACAGCTCGGCGAACCCGGCCGCGCGGTCGTCCCACAGCATGACGTTGTTCACGGTCAGGACGACGTCGACGGACTCGTCGGGCTCGCCGGTGTGCGCCGCCGACCCTTCGCGGAGTTCGGCCCGGTCGCCACAGCGCTCGTGGCACAGCGAGAGCATCTCGAGGGAGGGGTCGACGCCGACGGCGCGCCCGGCCAGGCGCGCGGCCGCTTCCAGGCCGACGCCAGGGCCGGGGCCGACGACCAGGACGGTCTCGTCCGGTTCGATCTTCGCGAGGTCGACGATGCGGTGTTCGGTGGCGGCGTTGCCCCGGGCCATGACCCAGCCGCCGAGGCGGCCGAGCACGCCGGAAGGGTGACCGAACGTCCGGTCGAGGACGCGGGCGAAGCCGCTGGTCTCCGGCTGGGGAGGGGGTGCCGGCTGGTGCGGAGTACTCATACTTCGAGGGCACCACGGATGACGAAATGCCGCATCGGGGATGACCCCCACCCGCACCCGGAGGGCCATGGGACCATAGAGGTGGCCATCCCCGACTTTCCGAGGACTCATTCGAGTGACGACGTTCGCCGACACCACCTTCACGCCTCCGGAGCTCATCCGGAACTTCTGCATCATCGCGCACATCGACCACGGCAAGTCCACCCTGGCCGACCGCATGCTGCAGCTCACCGGCGTCGTGGAAGAGCGGGCCATGCGCGCTCAGTACCTCGACCGGATGGACATCGAGCGCGAGCGCGGCATCACGATCAAGGCGCAGAACGTCCGGCTGCCCTGGAAGGTCGACGGGCAGGACCACGTCCTGCACATGATCGACACGCCCGGCCACGTCGACTTCACCTACGAGGTCTCCCGGGCCCTGGAGGCGTGCGAGGGCGCCGTCCTGCTGGTCGACGCGGCGCAGGGGATCGAGGCCCAGACGCTGGCCAACCTGTACCTGGCGCTGGAGAACAACCTCCAGATCATCCCCGTGCTCAACAAGATCGACCTGCCTTCGGCCGACCCTGACAAGTACGCGGGTGAGCTGGCCCACATCATCGGCTGCGAGCCGGAGGACGTGCTGCGGGTCTCGGCCAAGACCGGCCTGGGCGTCGGCGAGCTGCTCGACGAGGTCGTCAAGCAGGTCCCGGCCCCGCAGGGAGACGCCGACGCGCCCGCCCGCGCGATGATCTTCGACTCCGTGTACGACACCTACCGCGGCGTCGTCACCTACATCCGCGTCGTCGACGGCAAGATCACGCCGCGCGAAAAGATCAAGATGATGTCCACCGGCGCCACCCACGAGCTCCTCGAGGTCGGGATCATCTCGCCCGAGCCGAAGCCCAGCAAGGGCCTCGGCGTCGGCGAGGTCGGCTACCTGATCACCGGCGTGAAGGACGTCCGGCAGTCGAAGGTCGGCGACACCGTGACGTCGGAGCGCCAGGGCGCCAAGGAGGCGCTGGCGGGCTACCGCGAGCCGAAGCCGATGGTCTACTCCGGGCTGTATCCGGTGGACGGTTCGGACTACCCCGAGCTGCGCGAGGCGCTCGACAAGCTCCAGCTGAACGACGCCGCGCTCGACTACGAGCCGGAGACGTCGGTGGCGCTGGGCTTCGGCTTCCGCTGCGGCTTCCTCGGCCTGCTGCACCTGGAGATCACGCGCGACCGGCTCGAGCGCGAGTTCGGCCTCGACCTGATCTCCACCGCGCCGAACGTGGTCTACGACGTGGTGCTGGACGACGGCAAGGAAATCCACGTCACCAACCCGTCGGACTGGCCGACCGGAAGCAAGATCGACAAGGTGCTGGAGCCGGTCAGCAAGGTCAGCATCCTGGCGCCGTCGGAATTCATCGGCACGATCATGGAGCTGTGCCAGAACAAGCGCGGTCAAATGCTCGGGATGGACTACCTGTCCGAGGACCGGGTCGAACTGCGGTACAACATGCCGCTGGGTGAAATCATCTTCGATTTCTTCGACACGCTGAAGTCGCGTACGCGTGGGTACGCGTCCCTGGACTACGAAGAGGCCGGTACGCAGGCGGCGGACCTGGTCAAGGTGGACATCCTTTTGCAGGGCGAGGGCGTGGACGCGTTCTCCGCGATCGTGCACAAGGACGACGCCTACAACTACGGCAACCGCATGGTGAACCGGCTCCGCGAGCTGATCCCGCGGCAGAACTTCGAGGTGCCCATCCAGGCCGCCATCGGCGCCCGGATCATCGCCCGCGAAACGATTCGGGCCATTCGCAAGGATGTTCTCGCCAAGTGCTACGGCGGTGACATCTCGCGGAAGCGGAAGCTGCTGGAGAAGCAGAAGGAAGGCAAGAAGCGGATGAAGACCGTCGGCCGGGTCGAGGTCCCGCAGGAGGCTTTCGTTGCCGCGTTGTCCACTGAGGACTCCGGGAAAAACAAGAAGTAAGCTGTTCCATTGATGTGACACCGGCGCCCATATTCACGCCACCGCGTGAATATGGGCGCCGAACCCGTGTTCGACGCGGTTTCTGTCGGTGCTCTCTGGTTTCCTCTGGTGCGAAGAGCGAAAGGAGAGCACCATGACTGTCATGGCAGACATCGAGCATCCCGCCGATTCGGGCCCCCTGACGGTGCACGACCTCGAGGGGATGCCGGACGATGGCCGACGCCGTGAACTCATCGACGGGGTGCTCATCGTGAGCCCCGCGCCGGGAAGAAGACATCAGAACGTCGTGGTGAGGCTCTGGAGAGTCCTGGAGGATGCGTGCCCGCCGGAGTACGACGTACTCGTCGCACCGTTCGCGGTGCACTCGGGTGACGATACGGAGCTGCAGCCCGACGTCGTTGTGGGCCGGGATGAAGACTTCACCGAGAAGGATCTCCCGGCGCCGCCGGTGCTGGCCGTCGAAGTGCTGTCGCCCAGCACGGCGATCTACGACCTGAACCTCAAGAAGGCGGTCTACGAACGGTTCGGAACCGGCAGCTACTGGGTGATTGATCCGAAGGAGCCCGCGCTGACGGTGTTCGAGCTGGACGCGGACGGCAACTACCAGCAGGCGGCCAAGGCTGCGGGCGACGAGGCGATCGAGCTCGAGCGGCCGTTCCCGGTGCGGATCGTGCCACGGGAGTTGCTGGGCCGGCTCGGCTGAGCCTGGCCGCCGCCGGGCTTGCCGGTCGGCGTCGCGGTGTTCGCGGTCGGCGCGCCGGTCAGTGCGGCCGGAAGCGGGGTGTGCCGCGGAGCTGGGCGTGCAGCTGCCGGTGGCGCAGTTCCTTCCGGAGCCGGTCGAGCACGGCATCGAACAGGGCCGGCGTGAGGATCGCCGTCTGCTCGAACTGCCGCCGCTCGGGTGGTGCCGGCTGGAGTTTGCTTCGCGGCGCGTAGCGCTGCACCGAGCTCTCGACGCCTCCGCCGGTGACCAGGTCGACCCAGAGGGCGTCGCGCAGGTAGCCGTCTCCGAAGCGGGCTGACCTGCGGACGGTGACCTCCGCGATCTCCGGCCAGGGGACCAGGCGAGTGCTGAGGGTGCCCGCGGGGAGGCGTAAACCTTCGTCGCTGACGGTGAGGTCGTGCAGGGCTTCGAACCCGCGCTTGAGGTCGCGGGCACGGGACACGCGGTAGGCCAGGACAGCGGCGAGCACGGTCGCCGCGTAGGCGCCGCCGATCAGCCACGGCGAGAGGCCGCGCACCAGCCCGGTGGCGAGCGCCACGCCGAGCCCGGCGTCGGCGAAGACGAGCAAGCCGACGAGGACCTTGACCGGCGTGGTGACGCGGGGCGGTGACTCGGACAACGGGACGGCTCCTGGGGGCGGCGGGGTCAGGGATTGCCGATTATCCGGTCTGCCCTCACGAACACCGCGACCCGGCGCTCTTCGGCCATGACGCGGTCGTACTCGGCCCAGTCGTCGTGGGTTCCGGTGGCGGCGATGAAGACGTCCCGCAGCAGCTGCGGCAGGCCCGCGGGATCGAAGGCGGGGTCGGGGTCGTCGGGCCCGACGAGGTGGGTGGCACCGGTGACCGACAGCCAGTTCCAGCCGCGCCGGAAGGTCACGGTGGCGTGCCCGGCCCGCCGCAGCAGGGCGAGCTTGTGCGCCTTCCCGACGGCGACGTACGCAACACCCGGGGCACCGGTGACCGGATCACCGAAGACGCCGGCGTTGACGACGGAGGCGTGCACGGTGCCGTCCGCCCGCGTCGTGGCCACGGTGGCCAGGCCGTGCTCCTGCAGCGACAGGGTGCGAACCTGCTCCAGATCAGCGCTCATGGCCCCAACCTAACCCGCCACCCGGCCCGGCTGACCGATATTCACCGGACGAAGTACGGCGCTAACCGTCCGCACAGGAGTCCGACATCCGCCCGAGGCGCACCGGGCCAGTCGACGTCCATCCACCCGAGCTCGGGTGGAGTGCCGCGGTGCCGCACGAAGACGTGCTGGTGGAAGTGAGCCCGCGCTGGCCCCCGCCCGGCGATGGCCGAGTGCACGGACTCAGGCTCGAGTTCGGCCCGCAGAGCGCAGGCAGCCACCCAGGCGGCCCGCGCAACACCCAGCGCCTCGGCTTCGGTGAGCCCGTCGAGGTTCGCCACGTGCCGCCGAGTCTCGACGAAGAGGTACCCGGGAAAACTCCCACCCCGATGACTGACGACGACAAGGTCGTCGGCCCAGACCACCGGCCCCACCAATGGCCCGGCACCCCGGTGCTTGGCACAGACAGGACATGGCTCCGGCATGGCCGCAGAGTAGCGGTTGCCGAACGTTGCATCGAAGACGGAGCCGACCGGTGGCCGGTGCGCTCAAGGTACGAGCTTGTGCAGCACTTCTCCCCAGGAATTCAGCACCTTGCCGAGTTCGCTGCCCGCTGTCGCCGCGCCGGTCAGCACCCCGAGGGCCAGCTTGAGGATTCCTCGATTGCGTTTCTCTGGAGGCTCCGCGGCCGCCTCCTCGAGGTATTTGGCATGGTCGATCAGGTCTCGGCGCTTTTCGCAGCTGAGGCTGTCGTCGGAAAGAAGGGCTTGTTTGAGGGCTGCCAACGCGGCGGCTGTGTCTGAGCTGCCCTGGTTGATGCCCCCTGTGATCGTCGAGTCCGTGTTCGCGATATTTGCCGCGAACTGCCCGCCGTAAAATGTCCCGTCCTTGAAGGACATCGAAATCCGCGGCTCCGAAGGCCGCTGTCCGGATGCCTCCGCGTAATCAGGCATGCGTTCTCGTACCTCTTCCAGATAACCCAAACCCAGTACCAGATAGGCATGTGCCAACCGGGCCGGCGAGGCGACGCCCGGGCAAGTGCACGCTGTCGAACCCGAGGCGAGCCGAGTGAAGCCCTGCAGCACCTCCGGGCTCAGGCCTCGGAGGATGCGGCCTGCTTCGACAGTCCAATGCTGTATGGACGGTGACATGGAGCCAAGCGACGCCGAGACCCTTTCCATTTCACGTCCGGCCCTGATGTGAGCTTCGAGATCTTCGGCGATCAGGCGCGCAAGAATCCCTTGGCTGAGCTGGGCAAAGCGAGGTGGGTGCACAACGTCCGGCACGTCGACGAGGGAGCTCGGTATCGGGAAGGCTTGAAGACTCGCGCTGATCGCGTTCAGCGCCTTGCGGATGTCTTCGACCTTGGCTCTCAGATATGCCGGGCTGTAAGTTGCTCCAGGTTCGACCGCCTGGCTCAGCAAGTAGCCGCACTCGTCGGTCGCTTTGGCGCCGAAGCTCGCCCAGCCGTCGAAGTTCTTCAGTCCACTCCAGCGGTCTGAGAGAGTACGGGACTCGTCCAACCAGGTGTGGGCGCTCACCAGTAGCTGACGAAGATGCGGATCGACGGGTACGGGAACTGTCGCGGGATCGGGAGGTGGCGGAGGCTTGAACCTCGCCCGTTGCTTGGCCATCACTGCTTCGTAATGCGCCACGGCGTCGTAGAAATCGGCGGGGCCGCCCCTCGGTGGTGGGGTGCGTCGCGCGTGGGCCCGCTCTCCCGCCCACGGGGCGAGGCTGGCACCCGCCTCGCGGGCTCGCTGACTCAACTGGCTGGTGAACAGCGCCAAAGCCTCGCGAACTTTCTCGTTCTGCTCGGCCATGACGGTTCTGGCTGCGACCCCGTCCATGGACATAACTCACCGGCGGTGAGGTCCGGGCCCACCGCGCGGGTGGGCCCGGACCTCACCTCAGCAAACCCCGTTGTCCTTCCACACTCCCCACTGGCCCGTCGTGCCCGGCTCCTCGCCCTGCGTCCACCACTGCGCCGTCCACTTGTGACCGTTGTGGGACACCACGTTCCCGCCCGTGTACACCTGCGAAGCGCTCCACGCCGGGTCCGTGCACGTGCCCGGGTTCGTCGTCCCGCCTGTGTCCCACGCGACCTGTGACGACCGGTAGAAGGTGATGCCCTGCGCCACCCACCGCGGCGCCTGTGCCCCCAGCCGGGTCCGGAAGGCCGTCCAGTCGTGCGTGGACCACGGTGACCAGCCCAGCTCCGCGTGCGCCGCCAAGCGGGGGAACGCCAGGTAGTCGATGTCGGCCGGTTTGACCACCGTTTCCGTCCACAGCGGCGATTCCACGCCGCGGACCGCCGATTCTCCGACGCCCGACAGGTACGACCCCGGGTTCCAGTTGTACGCGTCCTGGACCTCGATGTAGCCCGCCCACGACAACCCGATGGGTGTCGAGCTGTTGTACTTCATGTCCAGGTACGCCTTGTTCGCCGGCGACAGGATCACCTTGCTGCCGCGGGAAACCGCCGTCGACACGCCCGCGTCCGACGTGGAAGTTCCCCAGAACTGCGGACTCGCCGAAGCGGGCAAGGACGCCTTCGCGATGTCGTGCCAGCCCACCGCCGACTTGCCCGTCGCCGCCACCAGCGGCAGCACCTTGTTCATGAACGCCAGGTAGTCCGCCTGCGAAGTCGCCGAGGCTTCGTCGCCGCCGATGTGCAGGTACGGGCCCGGGGTCAGGGCGGCCAGCTCGCGCAGGACGTCCGCGACGAACGTGTACGTGACGTCCTTCGAGATGCACAGCGAGCTGTAGCCGACCGCGGTGTCCGTGCGCAGGGCGGGTGCCACGCCGTTGCAGTTCAGCTCCGCGTACGACGCCAGTGCCGCGTTCACGTGCCCCGGCATGTCGATCTCCGGGATGATCGTGATGTGGCGGGAAGCCGCGTAGTTCACGATGTCCGTGTACTGCGCCTTGGTGTAGTAGCCGCCCGCGCCGCCGCCCACCTGGGTGCTGCCGCCGTACGTCGTCAGGCGCGGCCAGCTGTCGATCTGGATGCGCCAGCCCTGGTCGTCCGCCAGGTGCAGGTGCAGGTTGTTGATCTTGTACTGGGCCAGCTGGTCGAGGTACCGCTTGACCGTCGACACCGGGTGGAAGTGCCGTGCGACGTCGAGCATCGCGCCGCGGTAGGCGAAACGTGGGTAGTCCACGACCGTCGCCCCCGGCACGCTCCACGGGCCCGGCTGGGCGGTCGGGCTTTCTACGCGGCCCGGCAGCAGCTGCCGCAGCGTCTGGACGCCCGCGAAGAGCCCGTCGGCGGTCGTGGCCCGCACGGTGACCGAAGACGCCGTCGACACCAGCTGGTAGCCCTGCGCGCCGACGGAGACGGGCGCGCCGCTCAGCAGCAGCGCGATGCTGTCGGACGGCACGGACGCCGGCGCGTCGGACACCGGCAGTGCGAAGCCGGTCGACGGCCGCAGCACGCCGGCCAGGTAGTCGCCGACCTGCCGGGCCGGCGCCGAACCGGCCTCGGTGACGATTTTCGTGGTCGCGACCAGCGGGAACGCGACGCCGGCCGCCGGGGTCACCGAGACCGGCGCCGGCACGATCGACTGCAACGCCGGCGTGGCCGCGTCGGCCTGCGTGAGCGGGGTGCCGGCGCCGATCAGGGCCAGCACGGCGAGCGCGCGGCCGAGCCGCCGTGCGAAGAGTTTCTTCACCGGGGGACCTCCTGGCGGGAAGGGCGCGACCTCGCCGTCGCACCTGCCCGGATCGTCGCACTTCCGGCGGCGATGGTCTAGACCAGCTCGGGTAGTCCTGGTACCCGAGCCGGGACTACGCTCGGTGGCATGTTCGACGAGCTGACGTTCCCGGTCGTCGCCGCGCCGATGGCCGGCGGTCCCACCACCCCGGAGCTGGTCGCCGCGGTGTCCGAGGCCGGCGGCTTCGGCTTCCTCTCGGCCGGCATGCTCACGCCCGCAACGCTGTCGTCGCAGATCGACCGCACCGCCGGGCTCACCGGGCGGCCGTTCGGCGTCAACCTCTTCGTGCCGCAGCCCGACACCGGCGCCGACCTCTCGGACCACAGGAACCGCTTGCAGGAGTTCGCCCGCGAGTACGACGTCGAGCTCGGCGAACCGAGGTGGGACGACGACGCCTACCCGGCGAAGCTGGAGGTCGTGCTCGAGAAGCGCGTCCCCGTGGTGTCCTTCACCTTCGGCCCGCCCACGCCGTCGGACGTGGTGCGGCTGAAGGAAGCCGGGAGCAAGGTCGTCGTCACGGTGACCACGCCGGAGGCGGCGCAGCGGGCCGCGGACCTCGGCGCCGACGCCCTCGTCCTCCAGGGCTTCGAGGCCGGCGGGCACCGGTCGCTGTTCACCGACGACCCGCGCCTGCCGGGCGGCGGTGCGGAGTACGGCGTCCTCGCGCTCCTGAGGCTCGTTGCCGCCCGGGTCGACCTGCCGCTGATCGCCGCCGGCGGCCTGGTGCACGGCGCCGACGTCGCGGCCGTGCTCGCCGCCGGCGCCGCGGCCGCCCAGCTGGGCACCGTCTTCCTGCGCGCGGACGAAGCCGGGACGTCCGAGGCGCACCGCAAGGCCCTCGCTCTCGCCGAGCGCGAGACGGCGTTCACGCGCGCCTTCAGCGGCCGCCCGGCGCGGGGCCTGGTCAACAAGTTCATGGACGCGCTTTCCGAGGGCGCGCCGGCCGCGTATCCGCAGCTCAACCACCTGGCCGGCCCGGTGCGCAAGGCCTCGGCAAAGGCGGGCGACCCGGAAGCGATCTCGCTGTGGGCCGGCCAGACCTACCCGCTCGCCTACGACGCCTCGGCTGCCGTGATCATCGAACGGCTGAAGGTCGAGGCGCGCGAAGCCGCCGCACGCCTCGACCGGATCCGCTAGCGGTTCAGCACCGAGTGCCGCTTGCTGTAGAGGAAGTAGATGATCAGGCCGATGACGAACCAGACGGCGAACCGCAGCCAGGTCGCCGGCTGCAGGAACGTGATCAGCCAGATCGAGAACACGATGCCGATCGCGGGCACCACCGGCATGCCCGGCGTCTTGAACGTCCGCGGCAGGTCCGGCTGCTTGTAGCGCAGCACGATCACCGCGACGCAGACGACGACGAACGCGAGCAGGATGCCGATGTTCGTCAGTTCGGCCGCCTCGCCGATCGGCAGCACCCCGGCGATGATCGCGGCCGCGCCACCGAGGATCCACGTCATCCGGCTCGGCACCTGCCGCGTCGGGTTCGTCTTCCCCAGCCACGGCGGCAGCAGCCCGTCGCGGCTCATCGAGTAGCCGACGCGGGTGGCGCCCATCAGGAACGTGAACAGCACGGTGAGGATGCCGACGATCGCGCCGATCGCGATCACCGTGGCCAGCCCGTCGAGCCCGACGGACTTGAACGCCGTCGAGAACCCGCTCTTCGGGTCGATCTCGGTGTACTTCTGCATGCCGGTCAGCACCAGGCAGGCCAGCACGTACAGCACCATCGAGATGGCCAGCGAATACAGGATCGCCTTCGGCATGTGCCGCTGCGCGTCCTTCGACTCCTCGGCAGCCGTCGACATCGCGTCGTAGCCGAAGACCGCGAAGAACACCGTCGCGGCGCCGGTCACCGCGCCGCCGAAGCCCGCGGGCGCGAACGGCGTGTAGTTGCCGGTCTTGACGTAGAAGAAGCCGACCAGGATGACCACCAGCACGATCAGGACCTTGATCCCGACCATCGCCGTCTCGAACCGGGCGGCGCTGCGGATGCCGCGGTTGAGCAGGTACGCGATCAGCAGGCACAGCAGCGCGGCGAACAGGTCGACCTTGTGGCCCGGCCCGGTGCCGGGCGCGCCGAGCATCCACGCGGGCAGGTCGAGGCCGATCTGCCCGAGCAGGAAGTTGAAGTAGCCGGAGATGCCGATGGCCACCACCGCCACGATCGCGGTGTACTCCAGCAGCAGGTCCCAGCCGATGAACCAGCCGACGATCTCGCCGAGCACCGCGTAGCCGTAGGTGTAGGCAGAGCCGGCCTTCGGGATCAGGCCGGCGAACTCCGCGTAGGAGAACGCCGCCGCGGCACTGGCGACGCCGGCGATGAGGAACGAGATCAGCACGGCCGGGCCGACGCCCGGGATGCCCGCCGCGTCGTCGCCGTGCGCGACGCTGCCGGCGAGGGCGAAGATCCCGGCGCCGATGATGCCGCCGATGCCGATGGCGGTCAGCTGCCACAGCCCCAGGGTGCGTTGCAGCCCGCCGTTTTCCGTCGTGTCCTGGATCTGGTCGATCGGCTTGCGCCGGAAGATGCCGGAGCTCGAGCCCAGGCCTTCTGGAGCGGACATCGTCTTCTCCCGAACGGTCGGTGGTAAGGCCCGGGTCACGGACCCTCGCCGGAACCTACCGCCAACTCCGCGGCCCTACAGCCTGAGCGCGTCAGCCCGCCGCGGTGTCCTCGCTGACCGCCTTCGGCGCCGTCGCGGCAGCCCTCTTGGCCTGGGTGGTCCGGACCGCGCTCGCGGCGAAGTAGGTGAGCAGTTCCGCGATCTCCACCGGGTCGTCCAGCTGCGGGCAGTGGCCCCAGTCCTCGCGGACCAGCAGCCTGCTGTGCGGCACCAGCGTGTGCAGCTGGCGCCCGGACGCGGCGGTGACGAGCTTGTCCTTGCCGCACACGACGACCAGCAGCGGGACCTCGACCGAATCGAGGCGGTAGGCGTCGGCGAGCTCCGCGACGAGCTGCCGGGCCTGCTCCAGGCGGCTCTTGGTCGCGCGGTAGTCCGGGAAGAGCGCGGTGAAGCGCTGCACCTGGGTCGCGTCGGCCGCGCCGGAGTCCGCGTACAGCAGCCGCGGGACGACCTGCTCGGCGACCTTGCGCACCAGGAAGCCCGGCACCGGGACGGGCAGGGACGAGTACAGCCGCAGCGGCAGCGGGTAGCGGGCCACCGCGCGGATCAGCCACGAGTCGACGAAGCCCGGTGCGGCGATCGACACGACGCCGGAAATCGGCAGCCTGCTGTTCTGCGCCGCGCGCAGGCTCATGGTGCCGCCGAGGGAGTTCCCGGCCAGCACGACCGAGCCGAGCACCGCCTGCTCGCGGACGACGGCGGTGGTGAACGCGTCGAGCTGCGGCAGCATCGGGCCCGGCCGCAGCGGCTGGGCGTCGCCGAACCCGGGCAGATCGACCGCGACCGCCGGAATCCCGGCGGCCGCGAGCTGCTCCAGGGCGGGGCGCCAGGTGTCGGCGCTGTCGCAGTAGCCGTGCAGGAGCACCAGCCGGGGCGCGGTGGGCCGGACGTGCGGTGCCGCGGCCCGGCGACGCAGCGAGCGGCGCGGGACGTCCGGATCGGGGCCGGGGTCGCCGACCTCGAGCACACGGGTGCGGACACCGGCGTAGCGCCGGAAGGAGACCCGGATCGGGTCCTCGTCACTGGGCCGGCCGCCCGGTACCGCCGGCGCGGGCCGCTTCGTCGCGGTCATGACTACAGATTACCTGGCCGGGCTTGGGTTTTGGTGGAATTTCGGTGCTAACGACCAGGTCTCGAACTGAAGACGTCAAAGATTCACGAGATGTCGGACGAATTTCCGCGCTGGGCGGATTCTCGGGATCCGCCCAGCTCACGGCCGTCTAGCGGGTGAAGACGATCTTGCCCGCGGTGTCCCCTTCGAGCATCGCCTGGAAGCCCTTGGGTGCCTCGGAAAATGTAAGTTCCGCGCCGATCTGGGGCCGGACGCCGGTCAGGTCGAGGTAGGCGAGGAGGTCCGCGAGCTCGTCGCGGGTGCCCATGGTCGAACCGGCGACGCGCAGCTGGAGGAAGAAGACGCGCTGCAGCTCGGCGTGCGCGTCCGGGCCGCTGGTCGAGCCCGAAACCACGATGATGCCACCCGGCTTGAGCGATTTGACCGAATGCGACCAGGTGGCCTTGCCGACGGTCTCGAACACGGCGTCGACGCGCTCGGGCAGCCGGGCGCCGGATTCGAACGCCTGGTGCGCGCCGAGGCTCGTGGCGAGGGCTCGCTTCTCCTCGGTGCGGCCGGTCACCCAGACCCGGAAGCCGGCCGCGCGGCCGAGCTGGACCAGCGCCGTCGAGACGCCGCCGGAGGCGCCCTGCACGAGCATCGTCTGCCCGGGCCGCAGGCCGGACTTCACGAAGAGCATCCGGTAGGCGGTCAGCCAGGCCGTGCCCATGACGGAGGCCTCGGCGAAGCTGAGCCCGGCGGGCTTCGGGACGACGTTGCGGGCCGGCACGACGACCTGGTCGGCGAAGGTGCCCTGGTGCTTCTCGGTGAGCAGCGTGCGCTTCGGGTCGAGGGTGTCGTCGCCCTGCCAGCCCGGCGCGTTGATCACGGAGTGGAGGACGACCTCGGTGCCGTCGTCGAGGGTGCCCGCGCCGTCGCAGCCGAGGATCATCGGGAACTGCTCCGGCTTGATCCCGACGCCGCGCAGGGTCCAGAGGTCGTGCATGTTGAGGCTGGCCGCCTTGACGTGCACGCGGACCCAGCCGTCGGGTACTTCGGGTTCGGGGCGCTCGCCCACGACGAGCGCTTCCAGGGGGCTGTCGGCGTTGGGCTCCTGCGCGTACACGGCGAACATGTTCAGCAACGTACAGGCCCTACGGCGCGCGGGCAGCAGAGCGCGCGTAGGCTCACACCGTGTTCAACGGGCTTGCCGACTGGTGGGACGGGGTCGAGCTGTGGCTCGCCCAAGCCTGGTTCCCGGTGCAGTTCGCGCTGGTCATGGTGGTCGTCGTGCCGCTGTGCCTGGCCGCCGCGTGGGTGCTCGACAAGGTGGTCGGGCTGTTCGCCCGCCGGCTGGCTCCGGGGCGTGACGACGACTCCGACGGGTCGGCATAGGCTCGCGCACCATGTTCAACCGAAGGCGGATCACCGCCGCGCTGATCGGGCTCCTCGTGCTGGTGCTGGGGGGCTGGCTGGTCAAGGACAACCTCGGCAGCGGCTCGACGTCGGCCCCGAGCACTCCGGCGAGCACGCCCGCCAAGGGCGGCGCCGCCGTGCCGGGCGCGGACTCCGGGCTGCCGGTGAAGGCGCTTTCCGCGCTGCCCCCGCAGGCCTCGGACACGTGGAAGCTGATCCAGGCGGGCGGCCCGTACCCCTACCCGCGCAATGACGACGTCGTGTTCGAGAACCGCGAGAAGAGATTGCCCGGCAAGAAGTCCGGCTACTACCACGAGTACACGGTGAAGACCCCGGGCAGCGCCGACCGCGGCGCCCGGCGGCTGATCACCGGGCAGGCGCGCGAGCTGTACTACACCGGCGACCACTACGCGTCGTTCGTCGTCGTGGACCCGGCCCGATGAGCGCCGGCGAGCAGGCGAAGGCCGCGGCGGAAGAAGCTTTCGCCCGGGGCGCGTACCCGCACCTGGTGAACTCCCGGCCGACGGTCGACAAGACCAGCACGCTCGACGCCTTCGCCGAAGCACTGTCCTTTCCGGACTACTTCGGCCACAACCTCGACGCGCTCTACGACTGCCTGACCGACCTCTCGTGGCTGCCGCCGGGCGAGCACGTGCTGATCTGGCCGGGCTCGGACGCGTTGCGCAAGGCCGAACCGAAGACGTACCTGGCCATCCGCAGCGTGCTTTCGGACGCGCAGCGCGCCCTCGGCCCGAGCGGCCGCAGTGCCGGCTCGTGGCGGCTCACGGTGGTGCTGCCGGACGCCTGAGCGGCGTCCGGCCCGCGTCCCGGCTCAGTCCTGCGGCACCCAGTTCGGCTTGCGCTTCTGCGCGAAGGCCAGAATGCCCTCCTGGCCTTCCTCGCCGGCGAAGAACTTCGCGGACAGGCCGAGCATTTCCTCGAAGCCGTCCGAAGGCGTGGCCGGGCGGGGGCGGCTCAGCAGCGCCTTCGTCTCGGCCAGCGCCTTCGGGCCGCCCGCCGCGAGTGCCTTGACGTACCGGGCGACCTCGCCGTCCAGGTCTTCGGATGCCGAGTTCAGCAGGCCGATCTCGACCGCGCGGCGGGCGTCGAACGTGTCGCCGGTCAGGAACAGCTCGTGGGCCGCGCGCGGGTTCAAACGCGGCAGCACAGTCAGCGAGATGATCGCCGGCACCACGCCGATGCGGACTTCGGAGAAGGCGAACGTCGCTTTCGGCACCGCCACCGCGATGTCGCACGCCGCCACCATGCCGATGCCGCCCGCGCGCGCCGGGCCCGCCAGGCGGGCGACGACCGGCTTCGGGCTGGTCCACAGCTGCTCCAGGATGCGCGGGAACTCGTTCACGCCCTGGTCGCCCGCGCCGGCGCCGCGGGCCTCCTTGAGGTCCATCCCCGCGCAGAACACCGGGCCGGTGTGGGTCAGCACGATCACGCGCACGGCGTCGTCGGCGGCCGCCTTCGTCAGCGAGTCCGAGAGTTCGCGGCGCAGCTGCGCCGACAGCGCGTTGCGGTTGTGCGGGGAGTCCAGGGTGACCGTGGCAGTGCCGCCCACCACGTCGTAGTGCACCAGTTCGTCAGCCATGCCCGTCACCTTCGCACATCAGCCCCGGACGGCCGGTGTTACGCGGGGCACAGCCAATCGGGATCCCCCTGCCGGGCAGCGGCGGCCGGGGAGAAGTGCTGCTTCAGCGTGAACGCCTCCGGCGTCGGGCCGTAGACGCGCAGGTGCTTGATCTTCGCTTCGGCGTCCACGGTCGTCGGCCGGTACCCGGCGGGCACCCACCACAGCGCGGTCATCACGTCCTGGACGCGGTGGAACCATTCGCGGCGGCGCTTGAGGACCGCCAGGTGCTCGCCGGAGAACACGAAGTCCGCCAGTGCTTCCACCGACGTCCACACGGACATGTTGACCAGGATCCCGGACGTGCCGCGGACGTCCCACTCGAAGGCGCGGATCGAGGTGGCGTCACCGTCCTCGGTCTGCAGCCGCCAGACGAAGCCCGGCGCGCGGTCGGCGAGCGCGTTCACCGGCTCCAGTGCGCCGACGAAGTCGCGGAAGGACTCGTCGTCGAGCGGTGCCTTCATCCGGCTGATGTTGACCTGGGCGAGTTCGAAGTTCCCCATGCGGTCACCCTACGGGCGGAGGGCCCGCCCGCAGGGTGATTCGCTCAGCCGATGGTCGTCGTGGTGAAGACCGGGCTCGGGTTGGGGAAGCAGGCCGTCGGCGCGGTGAGGTCGCCGATGATCGTGCTCGCCACCGCCTTGAACGTCAGGCCAGGGTCGCTGTAGCTGGTGCCGCCCAGCTTCGTCTGGATGGTGCCCGACTGGCCCGCGGTCAGGTGTGCCGTCACCGTGGGCAGCTCGAACGTGGCGCCACCCGCGATCGGGCCGGGGAAGCTCAGCGTGGCGACGCCGTTCGCGACGGAGATGGTCGGCGGGGTCGAGCCGAGGCCGGACCCGCCGGTGAGATCCGCGCCGACGTACGACGAGTTGGCGGGGATCGGGATCTTGAGCGCGAACGTGTTGATGTTCTTGACCTTGTTCCCGCTCACCGTGCCCGGAACGGTGTTCGGCGCCGGATCGATGACGACGTCGAACGCGGCACCGGGCGCCACTGTCGGCGGGGCGGTCACGTCGGCGTCCTGGTTCAGCGCGACCTTCTGCGGCCCGACGATCGGGGCGTTCGCCTGGCAGTCGAAGGTGACGCTGGTGGCCGCCGACGCCGGAGCGGCGAGGGCGATCGGAAGTACCGCAGCCGCGGTCAGCGCGGCGAGCCGGGAGAAGTGAAGAGCTTTCATCTATGTCCACCTACCTGCGGTTTCACGAGGGGAGGGAGGAAAGCTGCGCAGCCGTTCAGATTGTTACCGGCGAGTTAAGTAGCATGTCAAGAATTTACCGTTCCCATGCGCGTTGGGTAACAGAAATGTGAATGGGTCTCACCTTTTGGCGGTGGTGCGACTGCCTCGGATACGCACGGTGGCCATTAGGCTGCGAACATGGCCACGACTCGCCGCCAGGCCGCTGTGCGTGGCCTGGCTTCGAATCCCGCTACTCCCGACGACCTCGCGATCCGGCTGATCCAGGATCCCGACCTGGTTTACGCCGTGGTCGGGACGAGGCCGCGGGTCAGTGAGCGCTTCGTGGACGCGGTGCTCGAACTGGGTGCCGACGGCGCCCGGTGCCTGGCCGGCAACGACTCGACGCCGCAGAGCGTGCTGCTTCGCCTGTCCGAACACCCTTCGGCCGAGGTGCGTGCTTCCGCGGCTCTCCGGATCACCGACGAGCAGGTGCTCGTCCGGCTCGCCGCCGATCCCGCGGCCGAGGTGCGCAAGACGCTGGCCGAACGCTGGCGCACCCCGCCGCCGGAGGTGCTGCGGGCGTGGCTGACGGACGAAGACGCCGACGTCCGCTACACCGCACTGCACTGGTGCGCCGTCCCGCCGCCTGCCGACCTTCTCGACGTGCTGCTCGCCGACCCGGCGACGAGCGCGGACGCACTCAGGTACGCCGACCTCACACCGGAGCTGATCACCCGCTTCACCGAGTCCGACGACGACGAGGGGCACTTCCGCCTGGCGGTCCACCCGGCCCTGCCGTCCGGGACGGTTCGATCGCTCGCCGAGATCGAGAACGAGATGTTCATGGTCGGCCTGCTGCTGAACCAGGCCACCCCCGACGACGTCCGGGCCACCCTGTTCGCCAAGGTGCCCGACCTGCACCCCATCCGCCGGTGGACGGTGGACTACTACCTGTCCAACTTGTCGCTGGACGTCAGGGAAGTGGGGTGGCTCCGTAAGCTGCCCCTCGCCGGACGGGTGGAGTACCTCGGCTCCCCGTACCAGTTCTTCCGGGTGGTCGTGGCCGGCAGCGGGGACCTTCCCCAGTGGGCGGTCGACCGCCTGATGGCCGACGAGTCGGCGTTGGTCCGCCGCACCACCGCGGTGCACCACGATTCCGTGTCCGGCGCCGCACTCGAGGAACTGGTGCTCTCGTACGGCAAGGACAGGGAGTTCCGGCCGCTGACCGAGCACCCCCGCTTTCCCCGGGCCGCCTTCCTCCGGTTCGCGCACAGCCGCGACTCCGGCCTGCGGGCCGTCGCGTGCTCGTACCCCGAGCTCCCCGCGTCGCTGGTCGCCGAGATCGCCACGGATCCCGTGGCCGGCACGCGAGAAGCCGCCGCTCGCCACCCGAACGTCCCTTTCCCGACGATCCGGCGGCTGCTGTCCGATGAGGACCTGAGCGTGGTCACCGCGGCAGCGTCTTCACCAGCGCTGCCCAAGGCCGACATGTACGCGATCTTGGATGCCTGGACTACGCGTACTGGCGAAGCAGGCCGCTGACCGCGGACGCGTACCGGCTCACCACCACGTCGGCCACGCGCGGGTCGTCCGCCAGCGGCTCCGCGATGAACGCCTCCGGATCCGCCTCGCGGGCCAGCCGGGCGATCCGGTCCGGCAGCAGCCCCGGCGCCAGGAACCATGACGCGACGACCAGGTGCCGCGCACCCCGCGCCCGCAACGCCGCTGCCGCCGCCGGGATGTCCGGCTGGGCGGCGGACGCGAACGCCTCGGTCACCGGGACACCCAGCCGCTCTTCCCAGCGGGTAGCCAGCGAAGCGACGACGGCGTTGGCCGTGGCGTTCGACGAGCCGACCGCGCTGACGATCACGCCCCGGCCGGAAAAGCGGGGCGCCGCGGCCAGCCGGTCGAGGGCGACCGCCTCCAGCGCGGGGTCGGCACCCAGCACGTCCGACGTCCGCACGACGAACCCCGGGCAGTCCGCGACGACCGAGTCGATCAGCGCCGGCAGGTCGACCCGGGCGTGGAACGCGCTGCCCAGCAGCAGCGGCACCACGACGGCCGTCCGGTGCCCGTCGGCGTACAGCGACCGCAGCACGTCGGTGACCAACGGCGACGAGAGGTCCAAAAAGGACTCGTACACCGAAACGCCCGGTGCCTGCGCGCGGACGACGTCGACGAGCGCCCGCACGGTCGCGGCCGAGCGGGGATCACGACTGCCGTGCGCGACGGCGACCAGGGGAGGCGTCACGAGAAGCGCTCACCCACCAGTCCGGCCGCGAGGGTGTCGCCGTCCTTCGGGTCGATCACCAGGAACGCGCCGGTGCGCGGGCTGACGCCGTAGTCGTCGACGCCCAGCTCCTCGGCCAGCCGCAGCGTGACCAGCCCGATGTCGTTGAGCTCCAGCGACGCCGGCGAGTCCACACTGGACAGTTTCTGCTCGTCGAACCGCGCGTGCAACTCGTCGGCCAGCGCCTGCACCGTCCGGGCGCCGTGCTTGACCAGCACGCGCGCGCCCGGCTTCAGCGGCTTGGACGACAGCCAGCACAGCGTGCCGGTGATCTCGTCGGTGACGCGCGGCGGCGCGTCCGCGGCGGCGATCAGGTCGCCGCGGGAGATGTCGATGTCGTCGGCGAGCAGCAGCGTCACCGACGTGCCGGCGCCGGCTTCCGCCAGGGGGCCGTCCGCGGTGTCGATCCGTTCGACGCGGCTGCGGATGCCCTGCGGCAGCACGACGATCTCGTCGCCCGGCCGCACCGTCCCGGCCGCGATCTGGCCCGCGTAACCGCGGTAGTCCGGGTACTCGGGCGTGCGCGGGCGGATCACGTACTGCACCGGGAACCGCAGCGCCGAGTCGTGCGGGTCGGGCGCGACCGGCACGTCCTCCAGGTGCTCCAGCAGGCTCGGCCCGGTGTACCACGGCGTCCGCTCCGAGCGGCTCGCGACGTTGTCGCCTTCCAGCGCCGAGACCGGGATCGCGAGGACCGAACCGCGCTCGTAACCCAGCGAGAGCGCGTGCGCGGCGAACTCCTCGGCGATCACCGTGAACGTCGCCTCGTCGTAGCCGACCAGGTCGATCTTGTTCACCGCCAGCACCAGCTGCGGCACGCCGAGCAGGGCCAGCACGGCCGCGTGCCGCCGGGTCTGCTCGATCACGCCCTTGCGCGCGTCGACGAGCAGCACGGCCAGCTGCGCGGTGGACGCGCCGGTCACCGTGTTGCGCGTGTACTGCACGTGCCCCGGCGTGTCGGCCAGCACGAACGACCGCTTCGGCGTCGCGAAGTAGCGGTAGGCGACGTCGATGGTGATGCCCTGCTCGCGTTCCGAGCGCAGGCCGTCCACCAGCAACGAGAGGTCCGGTGTGGACAGTCCCTTGTCGACGGACGCGCGGGTGACCGCGTCCAGCTGGTCGGCGAGTACCGACTTCGTGTCGTACAGCAGCCGGCCGACGAGGGTGGACTTGCCGTCGTCGACGCTCCCGGCGGTGGCCAGGCGCAGCAGCGAACTCATCAGAAGTACCCCTCACGCTTGCGGTCTTCCATGGCCGCTTCGGACATCCGGTCGTCGGCCCGGGTGGCACCGCGCTCGGTGAGCCGCGAGGCCGAGACCTCGGCGATGACGTCTTCGACGGTGGTCGCGGTGGACTCGATCGCACCGGTGCACGAGCCGTCACCGACGGTCCGGTAGCGGACGGTCAGCTCACGGACCTCTTCGCCCGGCCGCGGACCGCCCCACGGGCCCTCTGCCAGCAGCATCCCGTCGCGCAGGTACACCTCGCGCTGGTGCGCGTAGTAGATCGACGGCAGCTCGACCTTCTCGCGGGCGATGTAGTTCCAGACGTCGGCCTCGGTCCAGTTGGACAGCGGGAAGACGCGGACCTGCTCGCCCGGGCGGTGCCTGCCGTTGTAGAGGTTCCACAGCTCGGGCCGCTGGCGGCGCGGCTCCCACTGGCCGAAGGCGTTGCGGAGGCTGAAGATCCGCTCCTTGGCCCGGGCCCGTTCCTCGTCCCGGCGGCCGCCGCCGAAGACGGCGTCGAACTTGTTCTCGGCGATCGTGTCGAGCAGCGGCGTGGTCTGCAGCGGGTTGCGCATCCCGTCGGCCCGCTCTTCGAGACGGCCGTCGTCGATCCAGTCCTGCACCTTCGCGACGACCAGGCGCAGGCCGTGGCGCTCCACGACGCGGTCGCGGAACTCGATCACCTCGTCGAAGTTGTGCCCGGTGTCCACGTGCAGCAGCGGGAACGGCACCGGCGCCGGCCAGAACGCCTTGATCGCCAGGTGCAGCAGCAGCGTCGAGTCCTTGCCGCCGGAGAACAGGATCACCGGCCGGTCGAACTCGCCGGCCACCTCCCGGAAGATGTGGATGGCCTCGGACTCCAGTGCCGCGAGGTTGTCCTGTGCCGCATCGGTCGCGGGCTCCAAGGTCGTCATGCGTCCCTTCCTCAGCCGTGCAGTCCGCACTCGGTCTTGCTCTGCCCCGCCCACCGGCCGCTGCGCGGGTCCTGGCCCGGCTCGACGCGAGCCGTGCAGGGTGCGCAGCCGATCGAGAGGTAGCCGATCGAGACCAGCGGGTTCTCGAGGATGCCGTGCTCGCGGATGTAGCCGTTGAACTCGTCGTCTGTCCACGCCGCGATCGGGTTGATCTTGACGAGGCCGTTGCGGTCGTCCCAGGTGACGATCGGGGTGTTCGCGCGGGTGGGCGCGTCCACGCGGCGGACGCCGGTGACCCACGCCGAGTACTGGGAGAGGGTTTTGCGCAGCGGCACGACCTTGCGCAGGTTGCAGCACAGCGTCGGGTCGCGGTCGTGCAGCTTCTCGCCGTACTCCGCGTCCTGCTCGGCGACGCTCTGTTCGGCTTGGGCGTTCACGATGCGGACGCCCGGGTACACGGCCTGCACCGCGTCACGCGTGCCGATCGTCTCCGGGAAGTGGTAGCCGGTCTCGAGGAACAGGACGTCCACATCGGACTTGACCTTGGTGGCGAGGTCGACCAGGACGGCGTCCTGCATGTTGGACGCGACGATGAAGTCGTCGCCGAACGTGTCCACGGTCCAGCGCAGCGCCTCTTCGGCGGTGGCGTCGGCGAGCTCCTTCGAGGCGCGCTCGGCGAGGGTCTTGTAGTCGGCGGTGGCGGTCATCGGGAAACCTCCGGAAGGGACAGGCCGAGGAACTTGACCGAGAAAACCCGGCGACAGCTGGAACACAGCCAGCCGCCGTTCTCTTCCGGCCTGAGATCCTCGTCGCCGCAATAAGGGCAGTAGTACGGCGCCGCGCGCTCGGTCACTGCAGCGCGCTTTCCTCGGCGCGGGCGGCCCATTGCGGGAACCGTTCGCCCGGTTCGCGCCCGGCGACGTAGTTGCGCACGACCCGCTCGACGTACCCGGTCAGCTCGCCCGAAGTCACCTTGTGCCCGCGCAGCTTCCGGCCGAACCCGGCGTCGAGGCCGAGGCCGCCGCCGAGGTGCACCTGGAAGCCTTCGACCTGGTTGCCGTCGCCGTCGGTGACGATCTGGCCCTTGAGCCCGATGTCCGCGGTCTGGATCCGCGCGCAGGAGTTGGGGCAGCCGTTGAGGTGCACGGTCACCGGCGTCTCGAGGCCGTCCTGGATGTCGGCCAGGGACTTCTCGAGGTCCGCGACGAGCTGCTGCGCGCGGGCCTTCGTCTCGACGATGGCGAGCTTGCAGAACTCCAGCCCGGTACAGGCCATCACCCCGCGCCGCCACGGCGACGGCTTCGTCTCCAGCCCCAGCTCGGCCAGTTCGGCCTCGAGCGCGGGGACCTGGGCCTCGGGGACGTCGAGCACGACGAGCTTCTGCTGCGGGGTGAGCCGCACCCGGCCCGAGCCGGCCCGCTCGGCGGCCTTGGCGACGGCGACGAGCGTGCCGCCGCTGGACCGGCCGGCGATCGGCGCGGCGCCGACGTAGAACTTGCCGTCGACCTGCGGGTGCACGCCGACGTGGTCGATCGGGACGGCCGGGTCGGCGGGCGGCGGGCCGTCGATCAGCTCGCGCTTGAGGTACTCCTCCTGCAGCACCTGCCGGAACTTCTCCGCACCCCAGTCCTTGACAAGGAACTTGATCCGCGCCCGCGAGCGCAGCCGCCGGTAGCCGTAGTCGCGGAAGATCGAGATGACGCCTTCCCAGACGTCCGGGACCTCGTCCAGGGGCACCCAGGCGCCGAGGCGCTGCCCGAGCATCGGGTTGGTCGACAGGCCGCCGCCGACCCAGACGTCGAAGCCGGGCCCGTGTTCCGGGTGGTCGACGCCGACGAAGGCGACGTCGTGGATCTCGTGGGCGACGTCGGACTGGCCGGAGATCGCGGTTTTGAACTTGCGCGGCAGGTTGGCGAACTCGGGCTTGCCGATGTAGCGGCGCTTGATCTCGTCGATCGCCGGTGTGCCGTCGATCACCTCGGCCGCGGCGATCCCCGCGACCGGTGAGCCGAGGATGACGCGCGGGCTGTCGCCGCAGGCCTCCATCGTCGTCATGCCGGCGTTCTCGAGCTTGGCCCAGATCGTCGGCACGTCCTCGATCCGGATCCAGTGGTACTGGATGTTCTGCCGGTCGGTGATGTCGGCCGTGTCCCGCGCGTACTGCTGGGAGATCTCGCCGAGCACGGTCAGCTGGCCGGTGGTCAGCGCGCCGCCGTCGAGCCGGACCCGCAGCATGAAGTAGCGGTCGTCGAGCTCTTCGGGCTCCAGCGTCGCGGTGCGGCCGCCGTCGATCCCGGGCTTGCGCTGGGTGTAGAGGCCGAACCAGCGGAACCGGCCGCGCAGGTCGCCCGGGTCGATCGCGTCGAACCCGCGGTGGGCGTAGATGTTCTCGATGCGCGCCCGCACGTTGAGCGGGTGGTCGTCCTTCTTGGACCGCTCGTTCGGGTTCAGCGGCTCCCGGTAACCGAGCGCCCACTGCCCTTCGCCGCGCTTCTGCTTGGTGCGCGCGGGGCGGGCTGGGGTTTGGGGCGTGGCCATGGCGGCGTCCTCCGAGAGGCTTTCGTGGCAGCGGAGGCCCCGTCGGCTCGCACGGGGTTCCCTCCGGCGCCGGCTGTCCAGAATTCGTGGCAGGTGGTGGCGATCGGGGAGTCAGCGAACGGGTACGCAGAGGGCGCTGGCGACCCGCAGGAGGTCGACGTGGCGGCGGGCCACGAGGAGAACACCGGCATGAGTCACGGCGTCAGCGTGCCACGCGTCCACAATGTGGTCCAGGCCTGCCCGCATGGTGGGAGAAGGGTCACTCACCTGCGAAAACCGTGTCAACCGCCTTGCGGAGGCCCTCTTGCGCAGTCAAACCACTACATGTAAAGTACTTCAAGTACAGTGATTTGAGTGAGAGGAACTGGGGATGCAGGTCAAGGGTTTCGGGGCGGGTTACCTGGTCGACGACGTCGCCGCGACCACTCGCTTCTACGCGGACGTCGTCGGCCTGCCGGTCACCGTCGAGCTCGACTGGTTCGCCAGTGTCAACGCCGGCGCGCCGGGCTACGAGATCAGCTTCGTGCAGCGCGGGCACGAGTCCGTGCCGCCGGCCTACCGCGCGCAGGACACGGCCGGGCTGATGTTCGGGCTCGTCGTCGAAGACGCTCGCGCCGAGGCGAAACGGCTGGAAGAAGCGGGGGTCGAGCTGGTGACCCCGGTCGTCGACGAGGTCTACGGGCAGCGGCACTTCTACGTCGCCGACCCGAACGGCGTGCTGCTCGACGTGATCGAGATGATCCCGGTCGACCCGGACTGGGCGGCGGCCAACCTGCCGGCGTCGTAACAGGTGTTAACCCGATCGGCCCCTTGAGGCGACCGGGCGTGACGGGGTGGACAATTCGAGCGTGCCCCAGCTGCGTCCCGACCCCGCCACGCCGATCGATCCGGCGTTGCCGGAAAGCGCGCTGAAGGGGCTCGGCAGCAGAGCGTTCGGGGTGTACGTGCACGTCCCGTTCTGCGCCACGCGCTGCGGGTACTGCGACTTCAACACCTACACCGCGGGGGAGCTCGACACCGGCTCGTCGCCGCAGTCCTGGCTCGAAGGGCTGCGCCGCGAACTGGAGCTCGCCGCGCGCGTGCTCGTCGTGCCGCCCGCCGCCGACACGGTGTTCGTCGGCGGCGGCACGCCTTCGCTGCTGGGCGCGGACGGGCTGCGGTCGGTGCTCGACGCCGTCCGCGACGTCTTCGGGCTGGTGCCCGGCGCCGAGGTGACGACGGAGTCGAACCCGGAGTCGACGTCGCCGGAGTTCTTCGCCGGGATCCGCGAAGCCGGCTACACGCGGGTGTCGCTGGGTATGCAGTCGGCCGCGCCGCACGTGCTGAAGATCCTCGACCGCGTGCACACGCCCGGCCGGCCGGGGAAGGCCGCCGCCGAAGCGCGGGCGGCCGGGTTCGACCACGTGAACCTCGACGTGATCTACGGCACGCCGGGGGAGCGTGCCGACGACCTGCGCGCGACGCTCGACGCCGTGCTGGAGGCCGGCGTCGATCACGTCTCGGCGTACGCGCTGATCGTCGAGGAGGGTACGGCGCTGGCCCGCCGCGTCCGCCGCGGCGAGCTGCCCGCCCCGGACGACGACGTGCTGGCCGCGGACTACGAGATGATCGACGCCACGCTGTCCTCGGCGGGGCTGCGCTGGTACGAGGTGTCGAACTGGGCGGCGTCCGACGCGGCCCGGTGCCGCCACAACCTCGGCTACTGGCGGGGTGACGACTGGTGGGGCGCCGGTCCGGGCGCGCACAGCCACGTCGGCGGGGTGCGCTGGTGGAACGTCAAGCACCCGGCCCGGTACGCCGCGCTGCTCGCCTCCGGTGATTCGCCCGCGGGCGGGCTTGAGGTGCTCACCGACGACGACCAGCACCTCGAGCGGATCATGCTCGAACTGCGCGTCGCCGAAGGACTGCCGCTCGACGTGCTCGACGAGCCGGGGCTGGCCGAGGCGCGCGCGGCCGCGGCCGAGGGTCTGCTCGACCCGTCCGCTTTGGACTCGCGGGGCCGCGCGGTGCTCACCGACCGCGGGCGGCTGCTGGCCGACGGGGTGGTCCGCCGGCTCGCCGGTTAGGGATTAAACCCGGGGGTCGTGTCGTTGCTTGTATTCAGCAACGACTTTCGAGGAGGCCCCATGGCGCGCGCGATCAGGTTCGACGAGTACGGCGACGTGGAGGTCCTCCGGGTCGAGGACGTCCCCCGGCCGGTCCCGGGACCGGGGCAGGTGCTCGTCGAGGTGCGGGCCGCGGGGATCAACCCCGGCGAGGCCGCCATCCGGCAGGGCTTCCTGCACGCGCGTTTCCCGGCGACGTTCCCGTCCGGCCAGGGCAGCGACTTCGCGGGGGTGGTCGCTTCGCTCGGTGAAGGCGTTTCGGACATCGCCGTGGGCGACGAGGTGATCGGGTTCGTCGAGACTCGGTCGAGCCACGCCGACTTCGTCGTCGCGGAGGCCGCGAACCTCACGCCGCGGCCGTCCGGGGTGCCGTGGGAGGTCGCCGGCTCGCTGTTCGTCGCCGGCACCACCGCGTACGCCGCGGTGGGCGCGGTGTGCCCGCGTGAAGGCGAGACCGTCGTCGTCTCGGGGGCGGCGGGCGGCGTGGGCTCGCTCGCGGTGCAGCTGGCTCGCCTCGCCGGCGCCACCGTAATCGGCTTGGCCGGCGAAGCGAACCACGAGTGGCTGCGTGAGCTCGGCGTGATCCCGGTGTCCTACGGCGAGGGCGTGCTGTCGCGGATCCGCGAAGCGGCGCCTTACGGTGTGCACGCGTTCGTCGACACGTTCGGCTCCGGGTACGTGGAACTGGCGCTGCACCTGGGCATCCACCCGGGGCGGATCGACACGATCATCGACTGGGCCGCAGCCGAGAAGTACAACGTCAAGACCGACGGCAACGCGGCCGGCGCGTCGGCGGACGTGCTGCGCGAGCTGGCGCTGCTGCTGGACAAGGGATTGCTGACGCTGCCGATCGCCCGGGTGTTCCCGCTGGAGGAGGTCCGGGACGCCTACCGCGAACTGGAGCAGCGGCACACGCGCGGCAAGATCGTGCTGCGGCCCTAGTTCTTCGCGATGACCTTCAGTCCGGCGAGGTACGCCTCGAGCGCGAACTCGAGGCGTTCCCTTGCCGTTTCCGCCGAGAAGAACTCGCCGACCTGCAGCATGTTGGGGAACGATTCGGCGGGCAGTGACTGCATGTACGCGACCATCTGCTTGCCGCGTTCGCCGGCTTCGGCCTGGTCGATCTCGCCCCACGTCCAGCTGCTTGCTTCGTACGCGTACGCCTTGGCGTAGAGGGAAAGGGCGTCGCCGGCGAAGGTCGCCTGCTTGAGCGTCAACCCGCCGGCACGAAGCAGGGCGAGCATCCCCTCGCCCTGCTTCAGCGTGTTGGGCGTGACCGGGACGGCGATGTCCCACGCGATGCGCGCGATGCCGCGGTGCGCGGCCATCACCTGGATCTGGTCGCGGACGAGGTCCTTGACCTGCTCGTCCCAGCGCGCCGGGTCCGGCTCGGGGACCTCGATGTCGGCCAGCACGGCGTCGAGCATCAGTTCCGCCAGCTCGTCCTTGTTGGCGACGTGGGCGTAGAGCGACGCGGGCCCGGTCTCCAGCTCCTGGGCGATCCGCCGCATGGTGACCGCGTCGAACCCCTCGTCGTCCAGGACGATCAAAGCCGCTCGCACGATCGAGGCCTGGGAGAGGGCGGGTTTCGCGGCGCGGCGGCGGGGAGCGCTGCGCCACGGCGGCGGGGGAACGGTCACCCGAACACTGTACTTGACGCGAACGTCGTTCGAGAGTAGAACGGTGTTCGTGAGGCGAACGCTGTTCGAAGGGGGCTGGGATGACTGCTGTTGCCGAGGTTCGGGGTGTGCTCGGTCGGCTCGCCGACGCGTGGAACGCCGGTGATGCCGCCGCGTACGGGCGGCTCTTCACCGAGGATGCGGACTACGTGACGTTCTTCGGGATGAACTTCCCGGGCCGGGAGGCGATCGAGAGCTCGCACCGGGCCCTGTTCGAGGGGCCTTTGCGGGGGTCGAAGCTCACCGGGTCGCTCGACGGGGCGGCGAAGGTGCGGTTCGTCCGGCCGGACGTCGCCGTGGCCGTCGTCGGCGGTGGCTCGTCGTTGACCGGGGCGGAGGTGGCCGACGAGGGGCGTGAGTCGACCGTTTCGTTCGTGCTCGTCCGGGAGGGAGGCGAATGGCTGATCACGGCGTTCCAGAACACGCGGGTTTCGGATCCGCGCGGGTGAAAACGCTTGCGGAGGCGTCCGGAGTCGTCGCGCGGCCGCCCGCGGAGGTGTTCGAACGGCTGCGGAGCCGGCTTGCCGGAGGTCACCACCCGATGCGGATGGAGGTCGACCGGGAGCGGGGGTTCGTCGCGGTTCAGGGCGGCTGGTGGTACCGCGGTGAGTACCGCGTCACGGCTGATCCGGTGGGAGCGCGCGTCGAGCACCGGGTGGTGAACGCGGCGTCCCGGGGGCGGTGGGGCGTGCCGCTGGCGAACCGGTTCTTCATCGGTTTTCGAGGGGAGGTGGCTGCGGGATTCGGGAGGTTGCTCGCGGAACTGGGTACACCTGAGTGGCCTCGTGCCGATTTCGGCGCGTAGGCTGACTTAGGTAAGCCTTAGCGATGGTTGGAGTGGCCGATGGCTGAAGCACCCCGGCGGTCCGGGCGTCCCGCGGTGCGGCTGCGGGTGCTGCGGACCGAACGGCTGACCCCGCACATGATCCGGATCGTCGCGGGCGGCGAGGGGATCGCGCAGTTCACGCCGAACGAGTTCACCGACGCCTACGTGAAGGTGCTGTTCAAGGTCCCCGGCGTCGAGTACCCGGAGCCGTTCGACGTCCAGGAGTGCCGGGCGACGATGCCGCGCGAGCACTGGCCGCGGCAGCGCTCGTACACCGTGCGCGCGTTCGATCCGCAGGCCGGCGAACTCGTCCTGGACTTCGTCCACCACGGCGACGAAGGCATCGCCGGTCCGTGGGCGGCGTCGGCCCAGCCGGGCGACGAGCTGCTGGTGCTGGGTCCGGGTGGCGCGTACGCGCCGGGAGCGGAGGCTGGCTGGCACCTGCTGGCCGGAGACGAAAGCGCATTGCCGGCCATCGCGTCGTCGCTCGAGGCGCTCCCGGCCGGCGTCCCGGCGCACGCGGTGATCCTCGTCGAGAACGCGGACGAGGAACAGCCACTGGTCACCAAGGCGGACGCGCAGATCACCTGGCTGCACCGGGCGTCCGGCGGCGACGTCGCTTCCGCGGTGCGCGAGCTGCCGTGGCGCGAGGGCGTCGTCCAGGCGTTCGTCCACGGTGAGGCCGGGTTCGTGCGCGAGCTGCGGCGGTACCTGCTCGACGAGCGCGGGGTGCGGCGCGAGCTGCTGTCGATCTCGGGCTACTGGCGTTACGGCAAGAACGACGAAGCCTGGCGCGAGGAGAAGGCGGCCGAGCGGGCGCGGGAGAAGTAGCCTCGCCGCATGGCGGACTTCGAGGTGGACGTCGACCCGGCCGAGGCCGGCTTCGACGCGGCGCGGCTTTCCCGGATCGACGCGCATTTCGACCGGTACGTCGAGAACGGACGGTTGCCGGGCTGGCTCGCGGTGGTGAGCAGGCACGGCCGGATCGTCCACATGGGCCGCGGCGGGTATCGGGACGTCGAAGCGTCGCTGCCGGTGGAGCCGGACACGTTGTGGCGGATCTTCTCGATGACGAAGCCGGTCACGTCGGTCGCGGCGATGATGCTCGCCGAAGAGGGCCTGCTCGAGCTGGACGACCCGATCTCGCGCTGGTTGCCGGAGTTCGCGTCGCCGCGGGTGTACGTCAAGGGATCGGCGCTGGCTCCGGCCACCGAGCCCGCCACGTCGCCGATCCGCGTGTGGCACCTGCTGACGCACACGGCGGGCCTGACGTACGGCTTCCACCACGGCCACCCGGTCGACGCGATCTACCGCGCGGCGGGCTTCGAGTGGGGCACCCCGCGCGGCGCCGACCTGGCGGAGTGCTGTGCGCAATGGGCGGCGCTGCCGTTGCTCTTCCAGCCCGGCACGGAGTGGAACTACTCGGTCGCGACGGACGTGCTGGGCCGGCTCGTCGAGGTGGTGTCGGGTCTCCCGCTGGACGAGTTCTTCGCGTCGCGGATCTTCGCGCCACTGGGCATGACGGACACGGGCTTCGTTGCTTCGTCTCCTGACCGCCTGGCGGCCATGTACGTGCGCGACCCGGCGTCGGGGCGTGCGGTCCGCAACGACGCGTTCGGCCGCCTGGGCACCGCCCGACCGGCCTGCCTGTCGGGCGGCGGCGGCCTGGTCTCCTCGGCACCGGACTACTGGCGGTTCACGGAGATGCTCCTGCGCGGCGGAGCACTGGACGGAGTCCGGTTGCTGGCACCGCGAACGGTGTCGCTGATGGCGAGCAACCACCTCCCGGGCCACGTGGACCTCGAAGCCTTCGGCCGTCCGTTGTTCGCCGAAATGCCCTTCGACGGCCACGGCTTCGGCCTGGGCTTCTCGGTCCTGGAGGACCCGGTGAAGGCCCGCACGTTGTCCTCGGCGGGAGAGTTCGCCTGGGGCGGCGCGGCGTCGACAGCGTTCTGGGTGGACCCGGACGAGGACCTGACGGTGGGCTTCTACACCCAGCTGCTGCCGTCGAGCACCTACCGGCTCCGGCCCCAGCTGAGGCAGCTGGTCTACCAGGCGCTGGTGGACTGAGCGGGCGCGGCCGCCTGCGCACGAGCCGTGGTGACACCTCGTCACGGTGCTCCGCAGGTGGTCCGCGTGCTGGTAGAGGTCTTCGACCGAGGTGATCGATCGCGCCGGCGCGATCGCCCGAACCGAGGTGGTACCACTTTTGGATGAGGCCCTGTGGCCCTGTCCACGGATACCGGACCGGCGGACAATTCGGGCATGAAGCGCGAGCCGTCCGTGCGGGAGGTTCTTGACCGGCTGGTCGAGGATGACGTGTTGTCTCCGGTGCAGGCCGATGCCGTTGAACGGGCGCTGCGGGAGGATGGGCCTCGGCGGGGGCGGATTCCCTGGGCCGAGGTGGCCGGCTATCTCGGGGGTGGCCTCGTCCTCGTCGGTGCCGTCCTGGTCGTCGCCACGTCGTGGGGGCGGTGGGGTGAGTTCGCCCGGACCTTCGTGACCGGCGCCGCCGCTGTGGTGCTGCTTGCCGCCGGGGCTGGGGCCAGTGGCGGGCTGGGCGGCCGGTCGGCGGTGCGGGGGCGCATTGCCGGGACGTTGCTCGCGCTCGGCGCCGGAGCCGTGGCTGCCGCCGTTGCCGTTGCGCTGACCGATCGGGCCGGGAACGGCGCCGTGGCCTGCGGGGCCGGGCTGGTGATCGCCGTCGTGGGGTACGTGCTCGTCCCGTCCGTGCCCGGCGTGCTCGCTTCCGCCGGGCTCCTCGCCGCGACGATCCTCTTCACCCTCGACGCCACCGTCGGCGTCACCTCGCTGAACGCCGGGCTGGGGGTGGCCGCCGGTGGGCTGCTCGTCGCCGGGCTTGCTTTCGGCCGGGTGCTGCCGCAACGGCAGACCGGGCTCTTCGCGGGCCTGGCGCTCGCGGTCGGCGGCTTCCAGCAGCTCCTCGGCGACGAACGGGCCACCCCGGTGGGCTACCTACTCACGTTCGCCGTCGGCGTCGGGTGTCTCGCCCTGGTGCGATGGGAACGGGGCTGGGTGCTGCTCGTCGCGGGAGTGGCCGCCGTGACGCTGGCCGTCCCCGAAGCCGTCTGGGACCTCACCGGTGGTGCCGTGGGTGGTGCCGTGCTCGTTCTCACCGCGGGGGTGGTGCTGCTGCTCGTCAGCTTTGCCGGATTCCGGCTGCGCCGCGGCGCCGGCTGAGGATGATCGGCCCGATCGGGCAGGGATTTTCGCCGCGGGCCGAGTACGTTGGTGGCAAAGGGTTTCCGGGGAGGGGCGGCCATGCGGCGGATCGGGATCGTCGGAGCGGGGCAAGCGGGATTGGTCCTCGGCATCGGATTGCGGCAACTGGGTTACGACGTCACGGTGTTCGCCGAGCGTCCCGCGGCGGAAGTGCGGGCCGGGCGGCTGATCTCCAACCAGTGCCTGTTCGCCCCGGCGCTGCAGCGCGAGCGCGAACTCGGCATCAACTTCTGGGACGCCGAAGCCCCACCGGTCCGCGAAGTCGCCTTCGCCGCCGCCGGGGAAGGCGCCGAGCCGTCGATGGCTTGGCGCGTGGGGCTCGACCGGCCGGCGCAGTCGGTCGACCAACGCGTGAAGGTGTCGGACTGGATGGCCGAGTTCGAACGCCTGGGCGGCGACCTGCGGATCGGCCGCGTCGCCCCGGCCGAGCTCGACGAATGCGCCCGCGAGTTCGAGCTGCTCGTCGTCGCGGCCGGCCGTGGTCCGCAGTTCGACGAGCTCTTCCCCCGCGACGACGAGCGTTCGCCGTACCGGGAACCGCAGCGCGCGATCGGGATCATGTACGTCACCGGGACGTTGGACGCCGTGCCGGGCCTGACCTTCGGCATGGCACCCGTCGGCGAGTGCTTCCTGCTGCCGGTGCTTTCGGTGCACGGGCCGGTCCACGGCATCGGCTTCTTCGGCGTGCCCGGCGGCCCGATGGACGTCTGGGACGGTGTCGCCGACGTCGAGCAGCACTACGAGATGGCGCGGAAGCTGTTGCGTGCGCACTACCCGTGGCAGGCCGCGCTGCTCGACGAAGCACATCCGGTGGCACCGACCGAGCTGCTGCACGGCCGGATCACGCCGGTGGTGCGCCACCCGGTGGGCACCCTCCCGTCCGGGGCGAAGGTGTTGGCGATGGGCGACACCGCGGTGACCAACGACCCGGTCGGCGGCCAGGGCGCCAACATGGCCGCCCGCGCGGCCCACGCCTACCAGGAAGCCATCGTCGCCCGTGGCGACCGGCCGTTCGACGAAGAGTTCATGCACGACGCCTTCGCTCGCTACTGGCACCACGCCCGGCACGCGACGAGGTTCAACAACGACCTCCTGGCACCGCCGCCGGAGCACATTCTGGCCACTTTGGACACTGCCCAGCGCGTGCCCGAGGTGGCGCACCGGTTCGCCCACCTCTTCGAGAACCCGGCCGATTACGAGGACTGGCTCGGCAACCCGGAAGCGGCGATGCAGTACCTCCGGGAGACGGCAGCGGGCTCGCGCATTGTTTCTTGACCCGGACCGTGAGCGCCGGTCCTCCTCACTTGAACGGGCTGTGGTCGGGAGCGCACACCGTGCCGGGAGCCGGTACCGCGCCGCCGATGAAGTAGCTGTCCAGCCGAGCGTCCACGCATGCGCTCTTGCCTCGGGCACCGTGGCCGTACGTGTCCAGGCTCAGCAGGCGCGCGTTGGCCAGCAGGCGCTCTGTTCGCTGGGCGCCCGCGTACGGTGTCTCGAGGTCGCCCTGGCGGTTGGCCAGCAACAGGATCGGTGGCGTCGGGCGGTTCCATGGGCCCGCGTAGCGGCCGGGGTCCGTGACGTCCCACGTTGCGCACGGCAGCGTCTTGTAGACGTCGTACCGACCGAAGCCGCGGGCGACCCGGTCTGCGCGTTCGGCGTAGTTCCACCAGGCCGCCGGGTCTCGGGGGTTGGCCGCGTCCGAACACAGTGTTGCGCCGCCGCCCAGCAGGGAGTCTGTGTCTGGTGGGGTGCCTGCGGTGGCCGGCGCTCGCGAGGCCGGGTCGGACAGGGCCTGGAGGAACGCCGCCAGCTCGGGGGCGGACTGGGCGTCGGTCAGGTAGTCGTGGATGCGGGCGACGGCGCTCTGGTAGGTGACCGCGACCTGGCGTCCGGTTGTGTCCGTCACCGTGATGGGGCCGGCCGTCAGGCGGTCGAGGATCGCCGAATAGTCGAAGGTGCAGCGGGACGCGCAGGCGTCCAAAAAGGACTGCAAGGCCCGCGGGGCGTCGGAGAAGCCTTCGAGGCGGTAGCTCATCGGGGCGGTACCGGTCGACCAGCGCACCGGGTCGTCGACCGCGTCCAGGGCCAGTGAACCCACCCGGCCCGGGAACAGGTTCGCGTACGTCTCGCCGAGGTACGTGCCGTACGACTTCCCGTAGTAGCGCAGCTTCGGCTCGCCGAACGCCGCGCGCAGGCGATCCAGGTCGCGGGCGATCGTCCCGGTCGACAGGTGGTTCGCCAAGGGGCCCGCGTTCTGCTCGCAGAGGTCGGTGACCGTGCGCGTGTCCGCGATCTGCTGCTGCTCGGCCGCGCGCGTCAGCGGGAACGTGCCGAGCGCCCGTTGCAGGACTTCCAGCTGCGCCGGGTCGGTGAAGCAGTGGATCTTCGAACTGGCGCCGACGCCGCGCGGGTCGAACCCGACGATGTCGTAGCGGGCGTGCAGGGCCGGCGTCAACGCGGGCGCGAACCGGCCGGACGATCCGGGCCCGCCCGGGTTGTAGAAGATCGTGCCCAGCTTGTGGGCTTGGTCGGTGGCGGGCAAGCGACCCACGGCAAGGCGGACCGAGCCCGCCGATGGGTCCTGATAGGACAAGGGGACGTCGAGGTGGCCGCATTCGTACCCGGCAGTGCAGGAGGCTTCCCAGACGATCCGGGCGGGGCTCGCCGCGGCCGCGGGGGCGAGGGTGCCCACCGCGAGCGCGGCGGCCCCCAGCGCCGTCGCCGTGCGGAGTTTCCGAGAGGTCATGCCAAGATCGTCCCGCCCCGGACCGGTTTCCGCATTGGGGTAAACCACCGAATCCGGGGTGGGGTAAACCGCAACTCGATCAGGTGGTGAGCTTCGGGATGACCTGCGCCCCGTAGGACGCCAGGGTTGCTTCGCGGTCGTCGTGCATCAGGTACAGCGAGAACTGGTCCACGCCCAGCTCGGCCAGTTCCTGCAACCGCTCGACATGGGACGAAGGCGGCCCCAGCAGGCAGAACCGGTCGACGATCTCGTCCGGGACGAACTCCGTCGACGGGTTGCCCGCCTTGCCGTGGTGGCTGTAGTCGTAGCCCTCCCGTTCGCGGATGTAGTCCGTCAGCTCCCGCGGCACCGCCCCCGACGAGCCGTACCGCGCGACCAGGTCCGCCACGTGGTTGCCGACCATCCCGCCGAACCAGCGCAGCTGTTCGCGCTGGTGCGGCAGGTCGTCGCCGACGTACGCCGGCGCCGCGACGCAGATCGTGATGCCGGCCGGATCCCGGCCGGCCGCGCGGGCCGCGTCGCGGACCGCGCCGATCGTCCAGCGGGCGATCGCCGGGTCCGCGCACTGCAGGATGAAGCCGTCGGCGTGCTCGCCGACCGTCTTCAGCGCCTTCGGCCCGTACCCGGCCATCCACATCTCGAGCTGCCCGTTCGAGATCCACGGGATCTGCACGGTCTTCTCGTTCATGGTCACCGAGCGGCCCTCGGCCAGGTCCTTGACCACGCGCATGCAGTCGCGGACCGTGGCCAGGGTGGACGGTGGCTTGCCGACCACCCGGTGCGCCGAGTCGCCGCGGCCGATGCCGCACACCGTCCGGTTGCCGTACATGTCGTTCAGCGTGGCGAACGTCGACGCCATCACCGACCAGTCGCGCGTGCCCGGACTGGTCACCATCGGCCCGACGACGAGCGACGACGTCGCCGCCAGGATCGCCGAGTAGATGACGAACGGTTCCTGCCACAGCACGCAGGAGTCGAACGTCCAGCCGTACCGGAACCCGGCGTCTTCGGCGTCCTTCATCAGCCGCACGACGTCCCGCGCGGGCGGGTCGGTCTGCAGCACGATCCCGAAGTCCATCACTACCTCAGTTCAGGTACTGGTTGAGCGAACGGGACAGGAACTTCCCGTGGGACGTCGACCCCGTGAACCCGTCCGGCGACACGACGACACGGCCCCGGGACAGCACCGTGTGCACGCGACCGGTGATCTCGAGGCCCTCGTACGCCGAATAGTCGACGTTCATGTGGTGCGTCTCAGCCGACAACGTCTGGGTCGCCGACGGGTCGTAGATCACGATGTCCGCGTCCGATCCCGCGGCGATGACGCCCTTGCGCGGGTACAGCCCGAACATCCGCGCCGGCGTCGCCGAGCACGTCTCGACCCACCGACCGAGGGTCAGCTGACCGGCGACGACGCCCTGGTGCAGCAGGTCCATCCGGTGCTCGACGCCGGGCATCCCGTTCGGGATGGCCCGGAAGTCGCCGCGGCCCATTTCCTTCTGGTCCTTGAAGCAGAACGGGCAGTGGTCGGTGGACACCACGGACAGGTCGTTGGTCCGCAGCCCGCGCCACAGGTCGGCCTGGTGCGACTTCTCCCGCAGCGGCGGCGAAGCGACGTACTTCGCGCCCTCGAAGTCGGGCTTCGCCAAGTCCTCAATGGACAGGTAGAGGTACTGCGGGCACGTCTCCGCGAAGACGTTCTGCCCCTCGTTGCGTGCTTCGGCCACCGCCGCCAGCGCCTGTGACGCCGACAGGTGCACGATGTACAGCGGCGAGCCGGTCACTTTCGCGAGCTGGATCGCCCGCGACGTCGCTTCTCCTTCCAGTTCCGGCGGCCGGGTCAGGCCGTGTTGCACGGGATCCACCTTGCCCGCCGAGAACGCCTGTGCGGCCAGCTGGTCGATCGCGATGCCGTTCTCGGCGTGCATCATGATCGTAGCGCCGATTTCCCGCGCTTTCTGCATCGCCAGCAGGATTTCCCCGTCCGTGGAGTAGAACACCCCCGGGTACGCCATGAACATCTTGAAGCTGCCGACACCGCCGTCGATGCAGGCTTCCATCTCCTTCAACGACTGGTCGTTGACGTCGGAGACGATCATGTGGAAGCCGTAGTCGATCGCGCAGTTGCCGTCCGCCTTGGCGTGCCACTTGTCCAGTGTGGACAGTAGCGAGGTCCCCTTGGCCTGCACGGCGAAGTCGATGATCGTCGTCGTGCCGCCCCACGCGGCTGCCGTCGTCCCGGTCGAGAACGTGTCGACGGAGTGCGTGCCGCCGAACGGCATCTCCATGTGGGTGTGGGCGTCGATGCCGCCGGGCAGCACGTACTTCCCGGTGGCGTCGATCGTCTCGTCGCCGGACAGCGTCCCCGGCGCCCCGACGGCGGCGATGGTCTCGCCGTCGACGAGCACGTCCGCCAGGAGTGCGCCCGACGGCGAGACGACCTGGCCACCACTGATGAGCGTGGTCATCAGGCCTCCGCGAGGGGGCCGTAGGTGTCCGGACGGCGGTCGCGGTAGAACGCCCACTGGTTCCGGACCTCGTCGAGCAGGCCCAGGTCCAGGTCGCGCACCACGACCTCGTCGTCGGTGTCGGACGCGGCGTCGCC
>Ga0207678_10000249_pt1 | contig 48537 bp, 17 predicted proteins | sample KBSC63metaG_FD_184319 | JGI IMG/M metagenome (GOLD analysis project Ga0207678, IMG submission 184319) | Corn rhizosphere microbial communities from Kellogg Biological Station, Michigan, USA - KBS C6-3 metaG (SPAdes) (version 2) | ecosystem: Host-associated > Plants > Roots > Rhizosphere > Soil ... | reverse complement strand
GCTGTTCGACATGGAGACGCCGGGCGTCTCGACCCGGCCGATCCTGCTGATCAGCGGCAATTCGCCGTTCTGCGAGACCTTCTTCGACGACGTGAAGGTGCCCAAGGACCAGGTCGTCGGCGAAGTGAACAAGGGCTGGGATGTCGCCAAATATCTGCTTGGTCACGAGCGCGAGATGATCAGCGGCATGGGCCTCGGCGGCGGCGGATCGCTCGGCGCGCAGGTGCAGCCCGCGGACCCGCTGCTGCGCGCCGAGATCGCGGCGTTCGACGTCGATGCGCTGGCGTTCCAGGCGATGAGTGAGCGCTTCACCGCGCTGTGGAAGGCGGGCGACGCGCACCCCGCCTCACCGAGCGTGATGAAATATGCCGGGACCGAATTGAACAAGCGCCGCAACGAGCTGGTGATGGCCGCCGGCGGGTCGGAGGCGCTGGAGTGGGACAGCGAGCGCTCGAACGGCGGCAAGGCGCCACGCGATTGGCTGCGGAGCAAGGGCAATTCGATCGAGGGCGGCACGAGCGAAATCCAGCTCAACATCGTCGCCAAGCATATCCTGCGATTGCCCGGCGCGTGACCCTGCTGAGCGACGACCAAAAGATGTTGCAGGCGACCGCGGCGGGCGTGCTCGCCGACGAGGGCAGCATCGCCAAACAGCATCGGCACTGGCGCGACACGCATTGCGAGGACGGGTTCGGCCACGCGCTGTGGGAGCGGTTCGGCGAGCTGGGGCTCAACGGCATCTGCATTGCCGAGCGCCATGGCGGACTCGGGCTGGGCGCGACGGAGGCGGCGCTGGTGCTCGAGGAGATCGGGCGTAACCTCACCCCTTCGCCGTTCCTGACGACCGCCGTAGTGGCGGCGCGCGCGATCGACGGCACGGGACATGCCGAGCGCTGGTATCCTGGCGTCCTCGCCGGCGAGGCGGTGCTTGCGCTGGCGATTGACGAAGGGCCGCGCCACGCGCCCGAACAGACCGCGCTCGAAGCCAGACGCCAGGGGAACGGCTTCATCCTCAACGGGCGCAAGCAGTTCGCTGTCCAGGCCGCGTCCGCGGACATGATCGTCACCGCGGCGCGAACTTCGGGTGAGCCGGGAGACCGCCACGGGATCACTTTGTTCGCGGTTCCGCGGGACGCTGCGGCGCTGAAAAATGTGGATCTCGCCGACAGCTCGAAGGCCGCGCGGCTGACGTTCGAGAATGTGGCGCTCGACGCCGATGCGGTGATCGGCGAGGTCGACGGCGGCTGGGCGCCTCTGTCGCGCGCGCTCGACGCCGGGCGTGCCGGCGCCGCGGCGGAACTGGTCGGAGTCGCGGCGGGAGCGGCGGCGATGACCTTCGATTATCTCCGCACCCGCAAGCAGTTCGGCAAGGCGATCGGCGAGTTCCAGGCGCTGCAGCATCGCGCCGCGCACCTCTATTGCGAGATCGAGATTGCCCGGGCCGCGGTGCTCAAGGCCGCACAGCTCATCGATTCAGGCGACGAGCGGGCCGAGCTTCACGTCGCCGTCGCAAAGGCGAAGGCGGAGGAGGTCGCGTCTCTGGCGGCGCGCGAAGGGGTCCAGATGCACGGCGGGATCGGGATGACCGACGAACACGACATCGGGCTCTACCTCAAGCGCGAAGCGGTGCTCGGCGAATTGTTCGGCGACGTTTATTACCACCGCAACCGGGTGGCGGAGCTGAGCGACTACTAGCCCTTGGCGCGATAGCCGCCGATGATCCCGAGGATGAAGCTGGTCGCCATTGCGAGCTGCACCTTCCCGTCGGGATCGCTCCAGCCGAAGTAGCTCGCGCCCCAGGCGAACAGGGCGACGAACATGGCGACTGCAATTCCAACGACCATCGGACGTCCTTCCAAGCGCCGGAAATTACGCCCGGCATTGATCGATGATGCGCCGGATACGGTAAACAAGCGGTAAAAAGCTGAGGATTGTGTCTTTTGCGCACCCAAATCCGCGCAACCATCCGGGTTGATTTAGGTTATACCCGAAAAGGCGGGGCCAATGACCAGCAAATCCGGTGATTCTGAAGCCGATCGGCTGCGCGAAGCGAACCGCCAGCTGCAGGCCGCCGTTACCGAATGCCGGCAGCTCAAGGAGCGCATCGACGCCCTGCTGCGTCACGTCCAGCTTCCCCGCTAGACGCCTGAACGCGCCTGGCGAGGCGGCAAAAGCTTGCCGTTATTTCACCTTGCTTCCATAGGCCGCGGCGTCACCCTTAAGGCCGAGGTCACCCCATGAAAGCGCGCGTTTTCGTTACCCTCAAGCCCGGAGTGCTCGACCCACAGGGCAAGGCGATCCACCATGCGCTGGAGGGTCTCGGCTTCGGCGGCGTCAACGACGTCCGCGCGGGCAAGCTGATCGAACTCGACTTGACCGATGCGACGAGCGATGCCGAGATCGAGGACATGTGCCGCAAGCTGCTCGCCAACACGGTGATCGAGAATTTCCGCGTCGAGCGCCTGGAGACCGCTGAATGAACAGCGCGGTCATCGTCTTCCCCGGCTCCAATTGCGACCGTGATGTCGCGGTTGCGCTGGAACAGGTCACCGGATGCAAGCCGGCGATGGTCTGGCACAAGGACAGCGCACTGCCCGACCGGGTCGACTTCATCGCGCTTCCGGGCGGCTTTTCCTACGGCGATTACCTGCGCTCGGGCGCGATGGCGGCGCGCTCGCCGATCATGCAGGCGGTGAAGGACGCCGCCGGCCGCGGGGTTCCGGTAATCGGAATCTGCAACGGCTTCCAGGTCCTGACCGAGACCGGACTGCTGCCCGGCGCGCTGATGCGCAATGCTGGGCTCAGCTTCGTCTGCCGGCCGGTGCGCCTCAAGGTCGAGAACAGCCAGAGCCTGTTCACCTCGCAATATGATTCGGGCGAGGAAATCGTCGTCCCAGTCGCCCACCACGACGGCAACTTCCAGGCCGACGAGGCGACCCTCGACCGGCTCGAGGGCGAAGGCCGGGTGGCGCTGCGCTACCTCGAGGAGGTCAACGGCTCGGCGCGGCGGATCGCCGGAATCCTCAACGACTCCGGCAACGTGCTCGGCCTGATGCCCCATCCCGAGCGGGTGACCGAAAAGGCCCATGGCGGGATCGACGGCCGTCGCCTGTTTGAAGGATTGCTCGAAACCGTCGGCTAATTGGCGTGGTGCGCCTTTGAAGTGATGTCCGTGCAGCCACTCGTTGCCGGCGGGGCCATGCACATGAGCACGCGATCGGGCCCGTTCGTGTCGATCACCCGGACATAGCGCTCGAGGGTCATCGGCTCGACGTAGATGATCACCGTCGTCGCCTGGGCTGCCGCGGCGGAGCCGAGGATCGCAAGCGCAACAGCGAGACGGATCAAGCGCATCAATGTCCCCCTGCGCAGGCCTTCAACCTCCGCCATTGAACGCGAAGTGAACGATCGTTCAGGAATCGATCGAGAAGGGCGTGAAGTCGGTGCCGACGTCGTACACGTCGACGCCTTCCCGGCGCTTGAGCCAGCCGACTACTGCGTAGGTGACCGGGGTCAGAACGACCTCCCAGCCGACCTTGAGCACGAACTGGCTGAGCATCACGGCGCCGAGCGCGGCCAGCGGCCAGTCGGGCATTCCGTAGAATGCGAGCGGATAGAAGATCAGGCTGTCTGCGCCCTCGCCGATCACCGTGCTGCCGATGGTCCGGGTCCAGAGATATTTGCCCTGCGTCCAGATCTTCATCCTGGCGAGCACGACCGAATTGAGGAAGTCGCCGACGAAGAAGGCGGTCATCGAGGCGAGGATGATCCGCCAGCCGGAGCCGAACACGCGCTCGTACGCCGCCTGTCCGGTCCAGCCCTCGGCGACGGGCAGATGGACCACGGTCCATTCCATCACCGCCATGAACAGGAGCGCTGCGAATCCGGCCCAGATGGCGCGGCGCGCGCGGGCGAAACCGTAGACCTCGGTCATCACGTCATCGATGATGTAGGCGATCGGGAAGAACAGGATCCCGGCGCCGAACGGCCACGGGCCGATGATCGGCAAATCGACGGTCGAGCGCTTCTCGGCGCCGATCACGTTCGACAGCAGCAGCACCACGACGAACGCGACCATGACGAAATCGAAGTAGCGAAAGCGCGCGCCGTGCAGCGTTCGCGCTTCGACGTGCAGCAATCCCTCCCCGTCTGCCTTCATGAGGCGAACGCTAGCGCGGTTCCGCTGCCGGTCAATTCCGGTTAGTCAGCGGCAGGTGCGCGCCCGTAGCTCAGTTGGATAGAGCACGAGACTTCTAATCTTGAGGTCGCAGGTTCGAATCCTGCCGGGCGCGCCACCCCGCACTAAGCGCTGAAGAAGTCGAACTTGGGCGGTTCGCCGTCGCGGGAGCCGAGTTGGGTGTGACCGCTCGCCGCGGCGCCGAATGCCGCCATGTTCTGAGTCATCAGCGCGAGCAGGCGTTCCGCGTCTAGGCCGGGGGCGCCAGGCGCGGCGGCAACGCCCGAATCTGTGACCGGGATGGTCGGGCCGTACTGGCCGGTGTGGTGCGCCGCGTGGGCCTCGATCGGCTTATCGGCAAGCGCCTCGCGGATGTGGTCGAGCGCGGTCTCGAGCGTTCCAAACGTCGTCTGGCTGTTGCCGCTGAGGATGCTGAGCGCCTGCGCCGCGCCGGCAGTGCCGGGCTTGAACGACAGCGCGGTATCGCCGGCCGTACCGGTCGTTCCGTCGGTGCGGGTGAACACCGCCGTCGAGACGAGCGCGTTGGCGCCGACCTTCATCGTGCCGTCGAGATTGTGTGCGGAAAGCCCGATCGACTTGATGCCCAGCTCGGTCAGCGACTTGAGCTCGCCATCATCGGTCACGCCGTTGGCGTTGGCGTCGACCCACACCTTGAGCTCGCCGAAGCGCGCGTCCTTGTCGTCGATCACATTGTCGTTGTTGTTGTCGAGCGCAGACAAGGCTTCGAGTGCATTCTTGGCATCCGAATCTTCGGCTCCGAAGGTCAGTTCCGAACCGTCGGTGATCTTGCCGTCGCCGTTGCGATCGATGACGAGGAAGCCGTCGCCGCCCTTGGTCCAGCCGACCCGATCTCTGGTGCCGTCGCCGTCGACGTCGAAAGAGGTGCGGCCCTTCGAGACCTTGCGCATTTCGATGCCGTCGCCGTCGAGATCGAGAATGATCGGCGAGAACACGCCGACCGTCTTGTGCTTGAAGGTCATCGTCGAGATCAGCCCGAGCTGACCCGAGCGGGGATCGAGGTCGTCGGCCGCCTTCTTGAGCCCGATGAACAGGTCGCCGCCGGCGAAGGTGATCTGATACTTCTTCGCCTTGTGAGTGAAGGCCTGGGAGAGGTCCGCGACCTCAGGCAGATGATCCTGCGCCGAGAAATAGGTCAGCGATGCGTCGATGAAGCTCATCGTCGAGCCGTTGGTCCGCGTATAGGTCCCGGTGTTCGAGATGACGACGTCGCCCGGCTGCGAGGTGCCGGTGACCGCGGTTGCAGTGAGGTTGATCGACTTCACCCCCGCCGTGGTGAGGCTCATCACCTCGCCGTCCTCGGCGACTCCGTCACTGTCCTTGTCCTGCCACACCCGGAAGTCCGCGAAGCGCACGTCGAGGTTGGAGATCTGGCCGTCATGGTTGCTGTCCCAGGCGGCGAGCCCCTGAAGGTCGGTCTGGGCGCCGACGACGTCGCCGACGAAGCTGAACTCGCCGGCGTTGGTGACCTTGCCGTCGCCATTGCGGTCGAGCACGAGGATGCCGTCGGTCTTGCCGAACCAGCTGGTGTCGTCGGCAAGGCCGTCGCCGTCCATGTCGTAACGCGCATCGCTGTCGGCGGCCGACACCGTCTGGACGCCCTGACCATCCAGATCGAGGATGATCGGTGATGTCACGCCCATCTTCACTCCCCCTTTGAACTCGACGAACTCGATCCCGCTGAGGGTATCGGTTCCGTCATTACCATCCTTGGTCTTCTGATTGTCGGTGATCGTCACGACGCCGTTGAGCGTCTTGATCGTATAGGTGCTCTGATCGCCGGCGAGCACCAGCGTATCGATCCCCGCTCCGCCGATGATCGTGTCGTTGCCGACCCCGCCGGTGATGCGGTCGTCGCCGGCACCGCCGTCGAGCACGTTGACTCCGGTAGTGCCGATGATCGTGTCGTCGCCCGAGCCGCCAATCGCATTTTCGAAGCTGCTGATCGTGTCGACATCGCCCGCCGAGATCGTCTGCGCGGTGCCGAGCGACAGGTTGATGGTCTGGGCGACGGTCCCGTAGGAATAATCGGCAGTGTCGGTGCCGCTGCCGCCACTCATCGTGTCGTTGCCGGCGCCGCCGCTGATCGTGTCGTTGCCGCCCGAGCCGGTGATGCTGTCGTTGCCCGCCCCGCCGTCGATCCGGGCGATGTTGGTGAGGGTCACGCCGGTGAAGTTCAGCGTGTCGGCGCCCGAGGACCCGCCAATGCTGACATTGGCATAACCATTGGCGGTGATGGTTTCGACGCTCGAGATGCTGCGCAGGCCAATCACGGTTCCGTCCTGCATCGCCCGGATCGAGTCCGACCCGTTGCCACCGGTAATCGCGTCGTAGCCGTCGCCCACCCAAAACAGGAAAATGTCGGCCGCACCGCCGCCTGTAATCGTGTCGTTCCCGGCTCCGCCCGAATAGACCATTGCGCTCGAAACGCCGCTGATCACGTCGTCACCGCCCTGGCCGCCGATCCCCGTGATCCCGGTGAGCGTGGCGCCGGTGAAGTTCAGAGTATCCGCGCTGTCTGACCCGCCGATGGCCACACCGGAGAAGCCATTGGCCGTGATCGATTCAACGCCGGAAACGCTCCTCAGGCCGATCACGGTATCGGCCGCCATCGCCCGGATCGTGTCGGTTCCGCTGCCGCCGGTGATCGCGTCATAGCCATCGCCATTGCCGGTGAACTGGAAGACATCGGCGCCCGCGCCGCCGGTGATCGTGTCGTCACCAGCGCCGCCCGAATAGGTCATCGCCGCGGTCACGCCGCTGATCACGTCGTTGCCGTCGCCGCCGTCGATCCGGGTGATGCCGGTCAGGGTCACGCCGGTGAAGTTCAGGGTGTCGGCATGGTCCGATCCGCTGACCGTCACGCCGGCGAAGCCGTTGGCGGTGATCGCCTCGACGCTGGTGAAGCTGCTCAGACCGATGACGGTGTTCGCAGCCATCGCCCGGATCGTGTCAGTGCCGAGACCGCCGGCGATGGAGTCGAACCCGTCGCCGGCGCCAGTGACTTCGAAGACGTCGTTGGCCGCGCCGCCGGTGATGGCGTCGTCGCCAGCGCCGCCGGAATAGGTCATTGCGATGGACACGCCACTGATGGCGTCGTTCCCCGCGCCGCCGTCGATGCGGGTGATGCCGGTGAGGGTCACTCCGGCGAAGTTCAGCGTGTCGTCGCCGGCCGAGCCGCCGACGCTGACGCCAGCGAACCCGCCGGAGCTGATCGTCTCGATCCCGGTGAGGCTGCTGAGCCCGATGACGGTGTTGACCGCGCTGGCCTGGATCGCGTCGGTCCCTGCCCCGCCATCGATCGCGTCGAAGCCGTCGCCGCTGCCGGCGAAGACGAAGGTATCGTTGCCGCCGCTGCCGGTCAGCATATCGTTGCCGGCGCCGCCGACCAGAGTGATCGCGCTTGCGAAGCCGCTCAGCACGTCATCCCCGGCGGCGCCTTCGACGCGGCTGATGCCGACCAGGTTGATGCCGGTGAAGTTGAGCGTGTCGCCGGCCGCCGAGCCGGAGATCAGCACGTTGGCGAAATTGTTGGCGCTGATCGTTTCGATGCCGCTCAATGCACTGAGCCCGATCACCGTCCCGGCCGCGGTGGCGTTGATGATGTCCGTGCCAGCACCGCCGTCGATGGCATCGAAGCCGTCGCCGAAGCCGACCCGGAGCTCGTCGTTCCCGGCGCCGGCCTGGATGAGGTCGTTGCCGGCGCCGCCGACGATCAGGTCGTCGCCGCCGTTGGCGACGATCGTGTCGTTGCCGCCGAAGGCGAAGATCTGGTCAATGCTTTCGAGGCCGATGAGCGTGTCGTCCCCGGCGGTGCCGTTTACGACGTTGATCGCCGGCGGCTGGACGGTGATGGAGACCGAGGTGCTGGCGCTGAGGCTGCCGTCGCTGATCGTGTAGGTGAAGCCGCCGGGGCCGGTGTAGCCCGCGGTCGGGGTGAAGACGATCTGGCCGGAGCCGTTGATCGCCACGGTCCCGCCGATCGCCCCGCTGACGCCGGTGAGGCTCACGGTATCGCCATCCGGGTCGACGTCGTTCGCGAGCAGGGTCGCCGGCGCGATCGTCAGCGTCGAATCGTTGGTCACGGAGAAGCCGCCGTCGGCATTCGCCACCGGCGCGTCGTTGACCGGGTTGACCGTCAGGCGGAACGTATCGCTAGCGCTTGCCGAGCCGTCGCTCGCGGTGACAGTGATGTCCAGCGCGCCGTTGAAGTTCGCCGGCGGAGTGCCCGTAAGCCGGCCGTTGGCATAGCTGAGCCAAGCCGGAAGCGGATTTCCGTTGGACAGAGTGAGCGTGAGCGTCAGGGCGTCGCCGTCCACGTCGCCGAAGGCGGTCGTCGGGATCGCGATGTTGACCGAGGAGTCTTCGGCGACACTGACGTCCGCATAAGGCGTGACGAGCACCGGCGCGTCCTCGACCGGCGCGATCGTCAGGCGGAAGGTGTCGCTCGCCGACAGGCTGCCGTCGCTGGCGGTCACGCTGATGTCGAGCGCGCCGTTGAAGTTCGCCGGCGGAGTGCCCGTCAGGCGGCCGTTGGCATAGGTCAGCCACGCAGGAAGTGGATTGCCGTTCGCGAGCTTCAGGGAAAGCGTGAGCGAGTCGCCGTCGGCGTCGCTGAACGCGCTAGCCGGGATGGCGATGTCGACCACGCTGTCCTCGTTCACCGATACGTCGGCGTATGGCGTGACCAGCACCGGCGCGTCATTGGCTGCGGCAACGGTGAGGCGGAAGGTGTCGCTGACCGAGTCAAGGCCATCGCTCGCAGTGACCGCGACATCAAGCGCGCCGTTGAAGTTCGCCGGCGGCGTGCCAGTCAGATGTCCGTTGGCGAAGGTCAGCCACACCGGCAGCGGATCGCCGTTGGCGAGGGTGACGGAGATCGCCAGCGCGTCTCCCTCGACGTCGCTGAAGGTGCTCGCCGGGATCGCCACGTCGATGGAACTGTCCTCGCCGAAGCTGACGTCGGACAGCGGGGAGACGACGACCGGCGCGTCGTTGACCGGAGTGACGGTCAGGCGGAACGTGTCGCTCGCCGCTGCGCTGCCGTCGCCGGCGGTCACCGCGACATCGAGCGCGCCGTTGAAGTTGGCCGGGGGAGTGCCGGTCAGGCGGCCGTTGGCGAACTGCAGCCATGCCGGCAGCGGGTCGCCGTTGGCGAGCGTGACCGAGAGCGTCAGCGCGTCGCCGTCGGCGTCGCTGAACGCCGCGGTCGGGATCGCGACATCGATGGCCGTGTCCTCGGCCACGGTCACATCCGCGTAAGGCGTGACGAGCACCGGAGCGTCGTTCACCGGCGCAATGGTCAGGCGGAACGTGTCGCCGGCGCTGAGCGCGCCGTCGCTTGCGGTCACGGCGAGGTCGAGCGCGCCATTGAAGTTGGCAGGCGGGGTCCCGGTGAGGTGCCCATTGGCGAACGTCAGCCAGGCCGGCAGCGCGGTTCCGTCGGCAAGCGTGACCGACAGCGCCAGGGCATCGCCGTCGACGTCGCCGAATGCGCTGGCGGGCAGAGCGATGTCGATCTGGCCGTCTTCGGGCACGGTGACGTCCGCGTAGGGGGCGACCACGATTGGCGCATCATTCACCGGTGTAACGGTCAGGCGGAAGAGGTCGCTGGCCGTCGCCGTGCCGTCCGCCGCGGTCACGGCGATGTCGAGCGCGCCGTTGAAGTTCGCGGGCGGGGTTCCGGTGAGGCGTCCGTCGGCGAAGCTCAACCAGCCCGGAAGCGCGCTTCCATCGGCCAGCCGCAGTGTCAGGGTCAGCGCGTCGCCGTCGATATCGGTGAAGGCGCTGGTGGGGATGGCGATATCGATCGCGCTGTCTTCGGCGACCGTGACATCGGCAAAAGGCGCGACCACTGTCGGCGCATCGTTCACCGGGGCAACGCCGAGGACCAGCTGGCGGACCATCTGCGAGTGGCCGTCGTCGGCCACCACCTCGAGCAGCACGTCGCCATTGAAGTTCGCCGGCGGCTGGCCGCTGAGGGTGTGCGTCGCGGTGTCGTAGCTCAGCCACGATGGGAGCGCGCCGCCGCCGGCCGAGCGCAGCTCGACCAGGACCGCGTCGTGATCGGCATCGGTGACCAGCGTCGCCGGAAGCACCGCCGAGAAAGCGCGATCCTCGGTCGCCTGGAGGATCGGCAGGGTCGCGATCACCGGCGTGTCGTTGACCGCGGCGACGTCGATGGTGACGGTCGCGATGCTGGTGCGGCCAGTCGAATCCTCGATTTCGTAATCGAGCGTTGCGGTGCCGTTGAAGTCGGCGTCGGGCGTGATCGTCAGCTGCCCGTTCGGATCGTAGCTGGCGGACACACCGTGGCCGCCAACCACGCGCGAGAAGAGGATCGCCTGGCGATCGACGTCGTAGTCGTTGGCGAGAAGGTCGGAGGCGAAGATCGTCAGCGGCTGATCTTCGGTCAGGCTCAGCTGGTCGGCGACCGCGACCGGAGCGTCGGCGACCGGCAGGACCTCGAGCGTGATCGTGGTCGGGATCGGGAAGCCGTTCTCGTTGGTGATCGCGTAGCTCAGCGTCACTGTGCCGAAGAAGTCGTGGTCCGGAGTGAAGCGATAGAGGCCGTTGTCGAGCTGGGTGACGCCGGCGCCAGTCACTCCGAGGAAGGTCAGCGTGCTCCCTTCCGGGGTATAGTCGTTGGCCATCAGCACGGCCGGATCGAGGTCGAAGTAGCTGTCCTCGAGCAGCTCGAACCCGGCATCGGAGACCGCGATCGGCAGGTCGACGTTGGGCCGGATGGTGAGCGAAACGAAGCCGATGCTGTCGGCCCCGTGGCTGTCGGTCACGCGGTAGTGGAAGCCGGCGTTGCCGACATAGCCGGCGCGGGCGGTGAAGACCGCGGTATCGCCGACCTGGACGACATCGCCGTTGTCACCGTCGAGCACCTCGACCAGCGAGAAGCTGTCGCCTTCGACGTCGCGGTCGTTGAGCAGCAGGTCGCTGAGGTTGATCGTCAGCGGCGTGTCCTGCTGGCCGACGTAGATCCCGTCGGTGTTGGCGATCGGGGCGTCGTTGATCGGCTGGATGTCGAACGTGACCGTGCCGTTACGGGTCAGGCGACCGTCGGTGACCGAATAGGTGAAGCTGACCGGGCCGGTGACATTCTCGTCGGGGACGAACTGGAACTGACCGTTGGGCATCTCGACCAGTCGCCCGCCGGCGCTGCTGCGGGTGATCGACACGAAGCGCAGCGGATCGCCGTCGGGATCGCTGTCGTTGGCGAGCAGGTCCGCGCGCGAGAAGACGAACGGGGTGTCCTCGTCGATCGTGTAGATGTCGGCGTTGGCGACCGGAGCGCGGTTGGTCGAAGCAATGCGGACGGTGACGTCGCCGAGGCTGCTGCCGTCGGTGTCGTCGGTGACCAGATACTGGAAGTGCGCGTCGCCGCTGAAGTTCGCGTCGGGCGTGAACAGGATCGACGTGCCGTCCCACGACACGGTCCCGTGATCGGCGTTGAGCACGCCAAGGAAGCGGATCGGATTGCCGTCGACGTCATAGTCGTTGGTGACGAGCGCCGCCGGGTCGATCGTCAGCACCATGTCCTCGGTGCCGTTGACGAGGTCGGGGTTGGTCGTCGGCGGATCGAACAGCGAGTTGACCTTGACGTTGACCTGCCCGGTCGAGCTGCCCTGGTGATCGTCGGTCAGCGTGTACTGGAGTGCGTCGAGGCCGGCGTAGCCGTCGTTCGGCGTGTAGGTGAAGGTCGCGCCGTCATTGCCATTGAAGGCGTGGCTCAGCGTCGCCGTCGAGGTCGTTCCAGCAACCGTGCACGAGAACAGCAGGTTGTAGGTCGCGAGCACGTCGAGCGGCACGAGGGCCATGACCTGGCCGGTGGCCGGGTCGACGCTCATCCATGACGGAAGCGCGCTGCCGTCGGCGAGAGTCACGGTCCAGCTCGTCCCCTCGACCTGCGGCAGGGAGGCCGGCGGAGCGATGGTCACGGTCGTAAGATTGACCTGGAGCGCGCCGTTGGTCGGCTGGGTGATGGCGGTGAGGCGAAGCGCGTCCCCGTCGTCATCGCGGTCGTTCTTGAGCAGGTCGGCGACGGTGAAGGTGATCGCCTGATCCTCGAACGTCGTGACCAGGTCGGTCCCCGCGACCGGCTTTTCGGACGTCGGCAGGACGTTGAAAACCAGCTGGGCGGGATCGGTCGAGACTCCGCCCTTTTCGTCCGTCGCGGTGTAGTTGAACACGATCGAGCCGTTGAAATCCTGCGGCGCGAAGATGTTGAGGTGATCGCCATTGACGATCTGGTCGCCGAACCCGCTGGTCGGATTGACGATGGTGAAGGTCTTGTCGACGACCACGTCGGTGATCAGCGACATGGTCGGCAGACCGCCGGCCCCGGTCACGTCGAGCCGGACCGGGATCGCGCCTACGTAATTGGCCGGCGGCATTCCGGAGAAGGTCAGCTGCTCCGGGTCGAAGCTGAGCCACGGCGGCAGCGGCGAACCGCTTTCCTGCTCGGCGCTGAGCCCCGCGGCGGCGCTGAGGTCGACCGCGAACAGACCTTGGCCGGCGAAATACGGATTGTTCTGCAGCAGCGCGTTGATCGCATCGAGCGAGACGTTCGCCGGGTCGATCACGAACTCCAGCGCGAAGTCGCCGTTGCTCGACGCATAGGTCTTGTCGGGCAGCTGCTGCGGGTCGCCGTGGAACGTCACTCGGACGCGGGCGAGCGGAGCCCCGGCGTCCGGCGCGAACCCGCTCAGCGAGAAGCTCATGGTCGACGCATCGAAGGTCAGCCAGTCGGGCAGGTCGTGACCGTTCGCGAGGCCGGCCGAGAAATGGCCGTGGCTGATGTCGAACAGCGCGACATCGCTGTCGTAGCTGAGGCCGGCGGCCGCGGCGGCCGGAGCGAAGGTCATGTGGTCGGTGAACGTGGTGCCGCCCAGCGTGAAGCTGATCGCGACGGTGATCGGGTCGGCAGCGGCTTCGGGCGGCGCAGTGCCGGTGAACCGTAGCGTCGTCGGGTCGAAGCTGAGCCAGCCCGGCAGCGCGGTGCCATCGGCGAGTGTCGCAGCAACGACCGTGCCAGCCGCGACCGGCTTCGTCGCGAACTCGATTCCCGACGAGAAGGGCTGGCGGACGACGAAGCCGCCCATGATCTTCGACTGTTCGGAAATGCCGGCCGCGAGATTCGAGGCGTCGCTCTGCGTGAAGCTGTAGCGGAAGGTATAGGTCGAGCCGGTGCTCGGGTCGCGCACGAACACGGCCACGTCGACCGGCTCGGTCTGGTTCGCCGGCATGATGCCGCGGAAGGTCATGCTCGCAGGGTCGAACGTCAGCCAAGTCGGCAGCGCAGTGTTGTTCCCGGACAGCGCATCGACCGTGTAGCCGGCGCCGATGAAGCGCTTGTCGATGGTGCCCAGGACGTCGACCTTCTTGAAGAAGATCACGTCGCCCTGGAGGTCGTAATCGTTGCCGAAGGCCTCGGCCGGGATGACGAACAGCTGCCCGTCCTCGCGCGCGGCGAAGCGCGGATCGCCGCCGACCACGTCGTCGCGCAGCACCGGCGCGTCGTTGCGCGGCAGGATGGTGATCGAGGCATAGGCCTGGTCGACTCCGCCGCGGCCGTCGCTGATGTAGTAGGTAAACCCGGCGCTGCCGTTGAAATCGGCCCGCGGCCGGAATTCGATCATGCCATCGTCGCGGATGCGGATCTTGCCGTTCTCCGGGAACGGATAGACGCCGGTCAGGGACAACGTGTCGCCATTGGGATCGGTGTCGTTGGCGAGGAGCTGCGCCGGATCGATGACCAAAATCTGGTCCTCGTAGGTGCGGAGGCCGTAATCGTTGTTGGCGTTCGGCGCGTCGTTCAGCGGCCGGACGAAGATCTTGTAGGTCAGGGTCGCAGCGGCGCCGCGCGCGTCGATGACGTCGTAGGACAGGCTTGCGTCGCCGAGCGCGTCCGGAGTGAAGGCGATCGTGCCGGCGACCGGATCGAACATGACCTGACCGTTGACCGCCGGACTGCCGTTTGCGGCATCGTGCAGGCCGACGAAAGTGAAGGTGTCGCCTTCGACATCGTAGGTCAGCCCCATCAGCTCATCGACGGTGATGGTGGTCGTGGTCTCGAGCCGGATCACGCGCTTCTGGTCGTGGATGCGCGGCGCGTCGTTGACCGGCGTGAACTGCAGCTCGACATGACCGGTCGTGGTCGCGCCGGAGGCGTCCATCAGGGTGTAGGTGAAGCCGGCGAAGCCGAAATAGTCCGGCCGTGGCTGCAGCTCGATGTAGGCGCCGTCGAACGCCGCCCCGGCGTTGGTGCCGTCCATCTGGTGTTCGTTGTCGTGGTACGGATCGATCTGATTGCCGTCGACGCCGATCAGCGGGCTGATGCTGACGATCCTCAGGCCTTCGAGATCGTTGTCCCCGTCGACGTCATAATCGTTGGCGAGCAAATTCTCGATGCGGATGCGCAGCGGCACGTCCTCGATGCCGACGAAGATGCCGTCGTCGACCGCCACGGGCGCGTCGTTGACCGGCGACAGGTCGACTTCGACCGTCGCCGTGGACTCGCGGCCGTATTGGTCGCGGACGGTGTAATCGAATGCGGCGTCGCCGTTGTAATCGTGGTCGCCGAGGAACGCGATCTTGCCGTCGGCGGTGATGCTGACGGTGCCGAATAGCGCGTTCTGGACCGAGACGAGCGTGAGCTGGTCCCAGCCTTCGGTGACGTCGTTGAGGACGAGGTCGGCCGGATCGATGATCGCAGTCTGGTCCTCGGTGCCGAAGCGATAGAGGTCGTCGGCGGCGTTGAAGCGGCCGAGCCGGACCAGCGTTTCGATCTGCGCCCGGTCCCAGGTAATGCCGTTGGCGAAGCGGATCTGCTCGAGGCCCGTGTCGTCGCCGAGGAAGTGGTTCTTGAAGGTGACGGTGTCGATCAGAATGCCATCGTCGCGCTCGAGCTCGACGAACAGGTCGTCGCCATTGCGCAGCAGCGACACGTCCTTGGGCAGGATGCCGTCCTTCATCACCAACACGTCGGTGTCGGATGAGGCGCCGACGTCGGTGACGACGTCCTCGCCGCTGTCATAGCCGAACAGGTAGGTGTCCGAACCCGCGCCGCCAGCGACGGTGTCGTTGCTGTAGCCGCCGTCGAACGTCTCGTTGCCCGAGCCCCCGGTCAGGTTGTCGACCCAGTTCGAGCCGATCACCATCTCGATGCTGATCAAGGTGTCGCCGAGCGCTTCGCCGGCAGTGCCGGAGCCGGTGCCGAGGTTCACGCCGACGCCGGTCTCCGCGGTCGAATAATCGGCGATGTCGAAGCCGCCGCGGCCGTCGATCACGTCGGCGCCGAGGCCGCCGCGCAGGCGGTTGTCGTTGGCGTCGCCGCGAATCGTGTCGTCGTGGTACGATCCTTCAACAATCTCGATCTCGCTGAAGGTGTCGCCCTGCGCGTCGCCGCTTCCGGCCGAGCCGTTGGCGAGGTCGATGACGACTCCGTCGACCGACAGCGAGTAATTGACCGTGTCGATGCCGTCGCCGCCGATCATCGTGTCGGCACCATGGCCGCCGATGAGGATGTCGTCGCCGCCAAGGCCGACGAGCAGGTCGTCGCCGCGCCCGCCGCTCAGCAGGTTGGCGTCGTCATTGCCCTCGAGCCGGTCGGCGACGTCGGTGCCGACGAGGTTCTCGATGGAATTGAGCTGGTCGCCCTGGGCGTCCCCGCCGCTGGCCGTTCCAGCGGAAAGCGAGACGTTCACCCCGACGCTGCCGAACTCGTAGCTCGCGGTGTCGCTGCCAGCGCCGCCGTCGATCTTGTCGTAGCCGGCGCCGCCGATGATCACGTCATCGTTGTCGCCGCCGTAGATTTCGTCGTCGCCCCCGCGGCCTTCGAGCTGGTCCTTGCCGCCGTTGCCGTAGAGCTTGTTGGCTGCGGCATCGCCGCCGAGGATGTCGTCGAAGTCGGTGCCGTTCAGCGCCTCGATGCGGACATAGACGTCGCCAGCGGCGTCGGCGCCCTGGCCGACGCGGCTTTCGAGGTCGGCGCGGACGCCGGTGTTGGAGCCGGTGAAGTCGACGGTGTCGAAGCCGTCGCCGCCGTCGATCACGTCGGCGCCCTGGCCGCCCAGGATCAGGTCGTTGCCGGCGCCGGCGTCGATCTGGTCGTTGCCCGAGCCCGCGTCGATCCGGTCGTCGCGGTCGCCGCCCAGAATATAGTCGTCGCTGGCGAAGCCCTGGATATAGTTACCGGTGAGCTCGGCGCCCTCGACCACATCGACGCGCGGGGTCCCGCGCAGGATCCCGCTATAATTCGGTGAGACCGTGGCGAGCGCGAAGCCGGTATCCTGCAGCCCTTCGGTGTCCGCGATCCGGTACTGGATCGTGACCTGGCCGGTGAAGCCCTGGGCGAAATGGACGACGACGAACTGCTCGCCGCGGAAGGTCACGATCTCGGCGGTTCCGATCTCGACATGGTTGCCCTGCGCGAGCTCGGCCGGGTCGAGCACCGCATCGATCCCGACGAAGGTCGGACGCGGTCGGTTGGGATCGTCGAGATCGACGTCGATCGTGCCGTCGCCGTTGGTGTCGGCCTGCTCGATGTCGTAATCGTTGGCGAGGAGATCGCTGACGCGGATGACCAGCGGCACGTCGAGCGGCGTGACGAAGCCTTCGTCCTCCTGCGCCGTCGGGTCGTCGTTCGACGGGATCATGACGATGTCAACGAAGCCTTCGGCCGAACCGTCGACGCCGTCGGTGATGCTGTAGATGAAACCGCCCGACTGATCCGCGTTGGCGAACGGCGTGAATAGCAGGTTGCCGTCCGCGTCATATTCGATGGTGCCGTTGACCGGGCCTGCGCCCGGGAAGCGGAACGCGTCGAAGCCGCTCGCGTAACGCCAACCGGTGAAGGTGATCGGGTTGCGGTCGATGTCGACGTCGTTGCCGAGCAGCGCCGAGATCGGAATCGTCGTCGGCACGTCCTCATAGACGTAGATCGTATCGCTCGCGGCCTGCGGCGGGCCGTCGCTGACGTTGTCGAACCACAGGGTGACTTCGCCGCCGTTGACCGCGCCTTCGGGGTCCGAGACGACATAGCCGAACGTCGCAGCGCCCCAATAATCCTTGTCCGGCGTGAAGATGACCGTGCCGTGGTCGGTGACCTGGATGTCGCCGTGGACGGCTTCGCCGGCGCTTTGGAAGGTAAGGTTGAAGCCTTCGGGATCGTAATCGTTCTTGAGCAGCTCGCTGATCGCAATCTCGAGCGGCGTGTCCTCCTGCCCCTTGAGCATGTAGAGGTTGGTGTTGTTGTAATGGTCGTTGCCGGTGACCGGGCGATCATTGACCGGCTGGTAGACCACCGTCGCGCGCGCGGTCGAAACACCGCCCTGGCCGTCGTCGACGATATAATCGAACCACGCATCGCCGTTGAAGTTCGCCGACGGCGTGAACAGGATGGTCTTGTTGTCGAGCAACCGCGCGGTTCCGCCGTGGCTGGCGCCGGTCCCGGTGATGGTCATGGTGTCGCCGTCATGCTCGATGTCGTTGGCGAGCAGGGTGTCGCAGGCGATGACCGTCGGATTGTCTTCGTAGATCGGCAGGCCTTCGTCCGTGTCGATCCGGTCGTTGATCGCCTCGGGCGGATCGTTGACGGGAGTCACGGTGATCGTGGCGTGCGCGGTCGAGGTCGCCCCGGAGGGATCCGCGACGACGTAATCGAAGGTCGTCGTGCCCCAGAAATAGGTCCGCGGCGTGACCACGATCATGCCGTCGGCGCGCAGCTGGACGTTGAGGTTGGCGTTCGACGCGACCGACTGGATCGTCAGCAGGTCGCCGTCGATGTCGCTGTCGTTGGCGAGCAAGGTGCGCGGGTCGATCGTGAACGCAACGTCCTCGGCGGTGGTGAAGCCACTGTCGTTGCGCGCGACCGGCGCGTCGTTGACGGAAGTGACGTCGATATAGACGACTCCCTCTGCGCGCGCGCCCTCAGGCGTGTTGCCGACGTAATGGAACGAGGCCGTGCCGTTGAAATTGTCGGTCGGCGTGAAGCCGATATTGCCGTCGCTCGACAGCGACACCGTCCCGCCGATCGCGCCGAACACCTGGCCGACGATCATCCGGTCGCCGTCGAGGTCGTTCGAGAGGAGCCGCTCGACGCGGATCGTCAGGAAGCCGTCTTCCGCGAGGGTGAAGCCGTAATCGTCCCGCGCTTCGGCGATCGGACGGACGCGGATGTCGACGTTCGCTTCCGAGAAGGCATTGTTGCCGTCGGTGATGGTGTAGCGAAGCGCGGTCGCGCCGTAGAAGCCGTTGGTCGCGGTGAAGACGACGTCGCCATTGGCATTGATCGTCGCCGTCCCGGCATCACCGGCATCGACCGAGACGAGCCGCAGCGGATTGCCGTCGGCGTCGAAGTCATTGCGCAGCAGGTCGCTGGCCTTGATGATCAGCGGCTGGCCGGTGAGCACCGAATAGAAGCCGTCGTCGCTCGCCACGGGCGCGCGATTGTCGAGCAGCGCCCGGATCGTCTCGCGGGTCCAGACCACGCCGTCGGAGAATTGATAGCTCTCGATGCCGCGGCGGTCGCTCGCCAGCGCATCGATGATCGTCATCGAGTCGGTCGGCGAGGAGGTGAAGCTGATCGTCACCGTGTCGCTGCCGCGGTAGATGCGCGACACCTGGGCGTCGGTCGACGCGAGGTCGACGAAGCGCACGGTATCGGCATAGCCGGTGTTGGTGTCGAGGTCCTGGACGGTGTCCTGGCCGCCGCCTTTGGCAAAGGTATAGGTATCCGACCCGGCGCCGCCGATGAGCGTGTCGTTGCCGGCCTTGGCGACGAAGTCGTCGACCGTGTCGAAGCCGTAGATGGTGTCGTTGCCGGTCCCGTCGGCATCGGCGATCGCGCGGTTCCGCATGGTCGCGCGGTCCCAGATCGTGCCGTCGGCGAACTTAATGGTCAGCGAGCTGCCGGTGGTGTTGGAGGGGCTGAGGGCGTCGTTGATGACCAGGCGGTCGCCGGCAGTCTTGAAGGTGACGACGAGGTCGTAGCTGTCTGGGCTGGCGCGGACCGCGGATTCGATGTCGGCGACATTGAGGCCGACAAGCTCGATCACGTCGGCGCCGCTGCCGGTCGCGATCGAATCGATGCGGTCGTCGCCGTCGCCGGCGGCGTAGCGGTAGGTGTCGTTGCCGACTTCGCCGACCAGCAGGTCGTTGCCGCGCCCGCCGGTGATGATGTCGTTGCCCGACGTGCCGTCGATGATGTCGTCGCCGTCGGTCGCGGCGCTGGCCATGATCGCCAGGCGAAGGTCGGCCTGGGTCAACGTCTCGCCAGTGTCCGTGAACCGGATCAGCTCGATCCCGTCGAGCGAATCCGCACCGTTCAACAGCGTCGGCAGGGCGTTGAGGATCAGGATCTCGTCGTCGCTGCCAGCGAAGCGAAGGATGACGTCGTTGCTGCCCGCACCGCGCCGCGTGACGCTCGCCGAAGCGAGGTCGTAGCCGGCGATTTCCAGTGTGTCGCCGGCGGTCAGCGCGTCGTCGCGGATGGTGTCGCTGCCGTCGCCCTTGGCGAAGCGGTAGGTGTCGGCGCCGCCGCGGCCGACGAGCGTGTCGCTGCCGAAGCCGCCCGCAAGGACGTTGTCGCCCGAATCGCCGAAGATCAGGTCGTCAGTCGCGGTGGCGAGACGCGCCAGCAGATCGGCGTAGGTCCAGACCGTGGCCGTCGCATCGCCGAACACGACCTGCTCGATCTTGCCGGCCTCCATGCCGTTTTCGATCGTGATCCGGCCGCCCTGGGCGAAGGTCAGGACGAGGTTCTGGCCGTCGGCGCTCTGCTCGACCGAGACGTCGGCCGGGTCGATCCCGGCGGCGATGACGATCCGGTCCGCCGAACCGGAGGTATCCGATACCACGTCGGGCCCATCGCCCACGGCGTAGCGGTAGGTGTCGTTGCCGGCCCCGCCTTCGACGCGGTCGACGCCCGCGCCGCCAGTGAGGTCGTCGTCGCCGTCGGACGCGTAGATCGTGTCGTCCCCGAGCCCGCCCGAGATGACGTTCGCTTCGAGGTTGCCATAGAGCGTGTCGGCGCCGCTGGTCGAAGCGAGCGCCATGTCGACCAGCGTCTGCGCGGTCCAAACCGTGCCGTCGGCGAAGGTGACCCGCTGAATGCCCATGGTCGAGCTTGCGATCGAGCCGAGGTCGATGCGGTCGCTGGTGCCGGCAATTTCGAGGATCGCCTCGGCCGTCCCGCGAACCAACTGGACGTCGCTCGGCGCAATTCCCGCGCCGAACCGGAGCTCGTTGGCGCCGGCATTGTCGTTGATGACGTCCTGCCCGTCGCCGCGATTGTAAATGTAGACGTCGTCGCCGTAATTGCCGGTGAGCACGTCGTCGCCGGTGCCGCCGGTGATCACGTCGTCGCCGATCGAGCCTGTGAGCCGGTCGTCGCCAGCGAGGCCGGACAGAGTCACGCCATCGACATGCGCGAGGTCGATCGCCTGCAGCCGGACTCCGTCGAGCGATGCGCCGGCGCTGTCGGCGGTACCGGTCGACCGGAATGCGAGAACGTTGGCGCCGGCGATCGCAGTGACGATCAGCGCCTCGGTCTTCATCTGGACGCCGACGTCATTGTAGCTGGCGATGACCTGGCCGTTCCACAGCACGTCGAACGAGCCCGACGCCGCGGTCGTGCGATTGGCGTGGTCGAACTGGAGCAGCAGCGTCTGGCCGGCGGCGAGGCCGTTGACCGTCTGGCTGAGCGTGGTGTTGAAATAGCTCTGGTCGAGGTCGACCCAATAGGATCCGTCACTCGCCGGAACCCCGGCGTAGCCGCTGTTGACCAGCTCATTCCAATAATCGTCGCTGGTCCAGCCGGTGATGGTGTGCGCGGTCCAGCCGAAGCTCTCCTGGTATTCACTCGAGAAGGATTCGAAGCTGCCGTTGACGATCAGGTTGGGCGACAGCGCGTCGTTGAGCGCGGTCAGGACATCGTCGTTCGCGCTCGCCTGCATCGAGCGGTTGAGGACGTCCGACCAGGTCCAGTTGGTGCCGTCGGCGAACTCTACGCTTTCGATCCGCGTGCCCTGATAGCCGATGCCGGTGAGGCGGATGCGGTCCGCGCCGTTGGCGAGCCTGAGCTCGAGATCGCCGTTGCCGAGCTGCACGACCGATACGTCGGCGGCGGCGACTGCGTCGCCGAACACGATCCTGTCGGTGCCCGCGGCGTCGACCAGACGGTCACGGCCGTCGCCGATCGCGAAGTGATAGGTGTCGTCGCCGGCGCCGCCGATCAGCGTGTCGTCGCCCTGGTCGCCGGATATGCTGTCGTTTCCGGCGAACGTCCCGGCACTGTCGTCGCCATAGATGGTATCGTCGCCGGTACCGCCCGAAATGGTGTCGTTGCCCGCGTCGCCGTACAGCGTGTCGAGGCCTTCCTGGCCGGCGATCCAGTCGTCGCCGAGGTCGCCGCGGATGACGTCCGCGTCGGCGCCGCCGGCCAGACTGTCGTTGCCGTCGTAGCCGTTGATCGTGTCGGCGCCGCCATGGCCGTAGATGCGGTCGCCCTCGAGGCTTCCCGACAGGACATTGCCCAGGTCGGTATCGTCGATGTTGACGGCGACGACGACGGGGAAGGACAGGCCGCCGAAATTGTAGGCCGTAAGGGTCGTCGCATCGACGTTCTTGAGCCGCAGGATGGACCGCCGGACGCCGCTGGAATTGCGGTAGAGGACGACCGTGTCGGCGCCGGACTTGCGGACCTGCAGCGTGCCGTCAGTGAACGGATTCGGGCCGCCGTTGAGATTGACGATGATGCGGTCGCCGCCATCGCCGGACTCGAAGTCGGTGATGATGTCTTCCGCCGCGCCGTTGATGAAATTGTTGAGATCGAGCGCGCGGTATTCGTCATGACCGGCGCCGCCGGTGAAGGTGTCGACGAACTTGTCGGTCGAAACGTCGGTGAACAGGTCGTGCCCTTCGCCGCCGATCAGCGTGTCGGAGCCCAGGCCGCCGGTCAGGGTGTCGTTGCCGACGCCGCCTTCGACGATGTCGTCGCCGTAACCGCCGTCGAGCGTGTCGGCTTGAGCGACGCCGCTGTCCACGACCGCGCCGCGGATGCTTGCGGCATAAAGGCCGAGCCAGCCGGTGTTGCCACGACTGGTGTCGATCGTGCTCGAATCCGACAAGCCGGGCGCGAGGCTGGTCACACCTTGCGAGGTCCTCACCCACGGCAGGCCCGCGCCGTTGTCGGTGTTCTCGTACCGGAACGAGACGTCGAAATTGTTAGGCCCGAGGATCTTGATCTGGACCTGGAAGGCGTTTTTGACCCCGGCGTTGCCCCACGCCGCCGTGTCGTCCCAGGTGACCGTGATGACATTGGTCGCGGGGTCGAAATCGTACCAGACCTGGTTGGTGCCCGCTGAATTCCCGCCCGGGCTCGGGGTCGTCGCGCCGGCGCGCGTGTCGACGTCGTAATTGAACACGCCGATCTGGAGCGAGCCGAGGGACAAATAGCCGTCGTTATTGATACTGAGGTTGGTGACGGCAGCGCCTTCGACCGTGACGTTGCCGCCGTTGAAGGTGGACGGAAGCGCGACGTTGACGGCGCCGTCGTCGAACCGCGCCAGCGCGGCCTCACCAAACCCGACGGCTCCGCCAAGCGTGTTGACCAATGCATTAGTCGTTGGCCCGACGATGCTCAGCGAATCGCTGCCGCTCGGGAGCCCTTGGTCGCCGATCAGGTGATCGTTGCCCTCGGAACCGTAGAGCGTGTCGCCCCCGGTGCCACCGTCGATCACGTCGTTGCCATAACCGCCGTAAATGGTGTCGCCCGAGGCGGTCCCGGTGAGAGTCTGATCCTCAATCCGGGAGACCGAGTAGCCGTTGAAATTGGCCGTCGTCAGAGTCGAGGCATCGACGTTGAGAAGCCGCTCGCGGACCTGGACCTCGCGGCCCGAGGAAAGATTGCGGATTCCGTAAATGACCGTGTCCGCCCCATCCTGGCCGATGATTACGGCAGAGCGATTCCCGTCGTAATATGTGTAGGACGGTGAGAAGGTGTCGCCGCCGGCGCCTGACTGGAAATCGACGATGGTGGTGACACCGCCTTGGTAGCGCCACGAGCCGTAATCGTAGACGATGTCGCTGCCGCTGCCGGTGGTGATCGTGTCTCCGCCATCGCGGCTCGCCCAGATGGTGTCGTTGCCGGCCCCGCCGTCGATGATGTTGGCGCCATATTGATCCTGCAGCAGGTCGTCGCCGTCGCCGCCGGACAGCTGATCGTTGCCCGAACTGGTGTCGTAGATCCGGTCGTTTCCGACGCCGCCGACGAGAATGTCGTCGCCGGTGCCGCCGTCGATCGTGTCGTCACCGAGACCGCCATCAATCGTGTCGTTGCCGGCGCCGCCGGACAGATTGTCGTTGTCGAACCCGTATCCGGTGACGACCCCCGCGCCCCGGACCTGGGCTACGAACACGCCCGGTTGGTTGAGGTTACCGATTTGGGTGTCGAGGTCCTGCGGCCGGTTCGACGGAAGCGGGAACTGAGTCTGGATGCCGCCGACCTGGATGTAGGCAGGCGAATACCACGACCAATCCCACGACAGAGTTTCGTAACGATAGACGACGTCGAACTGGTCGGGGCCGATGACTTTGACCTGCATCTGAAAGGCGTTGGGCGAGGTTCCGTTGTTATACTCGCCGACGTCGTCCCAGGTGACGGTGAACGTGTTGGTCGCGCTGTTGAAATCGTACCACACCTGATTCGTGCCGGCGGAATTGCCGCCGGGACTCGGCGACAGCGCGCCTCGGTCCGTGTCGACTCCGGAGCTCGGCCAGATCGCGAGCGTCATCCCGCCGAGCGTCACGGTCCCGTTCTGGTTGATCTGGATCTGCGAAACGGTGCTGCCGTTGACGCTGACCGCGCCGCCGTTGAAGTCCGTCGGGAACGGAAGCGTCACGATGTTGGTCGCGTTGTAATCGCCGCGCGGCATCGCCGCTTCGCCGAACCCGACCTGGCCGCCAAGACCATTGACCAGCGCGCTGTTCAGCGACCCGAAATAGGTATCGAATCCTGGATATTGCGTCTGCGGAATGCCGCTGTCGCCAGTAATGATGTCGTCGCCGGGACCGCCACTGATTGTGTCCGGACCGTAAAGGCCGTCGAGCGTTTCGCTGGCGAGGCTGCCGATCAGGACGTCGGCCGAGTTCGTGCCGTTGTTCGGGACCGGGTCGGCGAAGATGATGCCGGTCGCGTTGTTGTTGAAGTTGGTAGAGGTGAGCGCCCGCGCGTCGACGCCCTGGAGGGTGACGCGAAGGTTGAGATCATAGCCGCCGCTCGCGTTGGCGTTCGCCTGGAAGATCTGCGTGTCGGCGCCGGCCTGACGAACGACGACGCGATACTGGCCGTCATAGGGCAGCGTCGAAATCCCGCGCAGGACATCGCCGGTCGATCCGACCTGGAAGTCGGTGACGGTGATCGAATCATATTTCTGCGTGAGGTAATTGTAGGTGTTGTTGAGGTCGAAAATGTCGACGCCAGCGCCGCCGGTCAGCGTGTCGTGGCCCTGCGCGTAGATGATGTCGTTGCCGTCACCGCCGTCGACGATGTCGTCGCCTTCCTGGCCGTAGAGCGTGTCGGTGCCGGCCCCGCCGTGGATCGTGTCGACACCGAGCCCGCCGTAAACGAAGTCGTTGCCGTCGCCGGCGTCGATCAGATCGTTCCCGCCGTTGCCGCTGATGTTGTCGTTCCCACCGGCGCCGTTGATGGTGTCGTTGCCGAATGTGCCGGTGAGGGTGTTCGCGAGGTCGTCGCCTGTGATGGTCGCGCCGGCGAGTGTTTCGAACGTGGCGCCGTCGAGGTTGGCGCTGGTCAGAGCGCCCGAATCGACGTTCTGCAGGGTGACCAACAGTGCGGCGTTCGAAATGTCGGTGGTCGATGAGTAAGCGAGATAGATCTTGGCGTCGGCGCCATCCTGGGCGACGATGATGCGAGTGTAGCCGTTGAGCGTGATTGCGAGCACGTCGCCGCCGTCACCGGCAACGAAGTCACCGATCACGTTGACCGAGCCGGCCGAAAGCTCGAACCGGTCGCTGCCCGCGCCGCCGGCCATCGAGACGCTGCCGCCATTGCGGTTGAGGCTGCGCAACGTGTCGTTGCCGTCGCCGCCGTCGAGGACATCGTTCCCGCCGATCCCTGAATCGAGCACGTCGTTGCCGGCAAGGCCGAACATGCGGTCGTCCTGCGCGCCGCCGGTCAGCGTGTCATCGCCTGCGGTCCACGGAGCGACCGGCGGGGTCGCGCCGAAGTCGGCCCAAGTCGGCAGTCCGGCGAAATTGTCGGCGGTGAGCAGGCTTCCATCGACGCCGACGAGGCGCATGATCTCGCGCGTCGAGCTGCCGGTGTCGTCAAACACGGTGTAGCGGATGACGACGTCAGCGCCCTCCTGCTCGAGGTAGAGCTGGTAAGGGACCGTGGTGTTGGTCGGAACGCCAGCGTCCTGCAGCCCGAATTCGATCCGGTCGCCGCCCGGCCCTGCGACGAAGTCCATTACGTGGGTCGAACCGGTGAAGTCGGCCGCGAAAGCGCTGAGGTTCGCCACCACCACGCGATCGTTGCCGTCGCCGAGGTACAGGACGTTGTTCGCGTCGGCGGAGTCGACGCGGAACTCGTCGTTGCCGGCGCCGCCGTTCAGCGTGTTGTCGCCGAGCGTATCGATCAGCGTGTCATTGCCGGCTCCGCCGTCGAGCGTGTCGTTGCCGGCGCCGCCATCGAGCGTGTCGCGGCCGTAGCCGCCCTCGAGATTGTCGTCGTCAGCTTCGCCGTAGAGCTTGTCGTCCCCAGCGCCGCCGAGGAGGTGGTCGATTCCTGCGCCGCCGTAGATTTCGTCTTCCTGGCCAGCGGGCTCGACCGGCAGGCCAATCAGCTCGCCCGAGCGCAGTTGCGCGACCCACACGCCGACGATGCCCGTATTGCCCGGTTGATCGGCGGTGTTGATGAACCCGCCAGCAGGTTCCGAAATGAGGCCGCGGAGAGCGCCGTCGACCTCAATCGACGGGACCCCGACATATTCGTCGTACCAGCTGATGTTCTCATAGCGCAGGACGACGTCGAGATCGCCGTTGGCGAGGAACTTGACCTGGACCTGGAAGGCGTCGGGGCTGACGCCGGCTGGATATTCGCCGACGTCATCCCAGGTGACCGTCAGGGTCTGGGTCGAATTGTCGAAATCGTACCAGATGCGGTTGGAGCCCTGGCTGTTGCCGCCGGCGCTGGGAACGGTCGCACCGCCGGATGAATCGACGTCGCCGCCCCACACGGCAATGCGCACTCCGGCGATCGTCAGGACGCCGTTGTTGTTGATCGTGACGAAGCCGGTCGAATTGCCGCCGGCGGTAAGCGTGCCGGACATGAAGTCATCGGGCACCTCGACGAGGAAGTCCTCATCGTCGCCGGCTGCAAGCTCGCCCTCGCCGAAGCCGAAGTCACCGCCGAGCGTGTTGACGAGCTGCTTGTCGAGCGGGCCGAAATAGGTCGCGAGGTCGGCCAGCTGCTGCGGATCGACGGGAATCGACCCGTCGAGATCGTCGCCGATCAGGGTGTCATCGCCGCCATCGCCGTGAAGCAGGTCCTGACCAACGCCGCCATCGACGGTGTCATTGCCATCGCCGCCGTAGAGATAATCCTCACCCTGCTCGCCGCGGAGCTCATCCTGCCCGGCTCCGCCGTAGAGCCAGTCATCGTCGGTGCCGCCGCGCAGCACGTCGTCGCCGGCGTCGCCGGACATGTCGTCGTCCCCCGAGCCGCCTTCGAGCACGTCGGCATCGTCGCCGCCGTACATGTAGTCGCCCCCCGAGCCGCCGATGACCGTGTCACGGCCGGTATCTCCGGTGAGGTAATCGTCACCGGCGCCACCTTCGATGCGGTCGTTGCCGGCTCCGCCGTAGATCGAATCCTCTTCATCGGGCCACGACGGGTCGGCGCCGATGACAGTGCCGTCGCGGACCTGGAATCCCCACACGCCTTCGACGCCGAAATTGCCGGGCGAAGTGTCCATGTCCCCGGCGCCCCCCCAGGGAAGCTGGCCGCTGCCGTCATTGTCGACGCTGACGTAGGGTGCCAGGTACCAACCCTCGTCCCATTGCAGATTCTCGAGCCGGACGAGGACGTCGAAATTGCCGTCGTCGAGGAATTTGATCTGCGCCTGATAGGCGTTGCCGGTGCCCTTCCGTTCGCCATCCCAATCCTGGACGACATCGTCCCAGGTGATGGTGACGGTCTTGGTCGCGGCGTCGAAGTCGTACCAGACGCGATTGGTGCCCTGGGACGTGCCGCCCGGGCTCGGCGCCACCGGGCCGAGGCTGGTATCGACGTCCGAATACCACGGCTCCATGTACAGGTCGCCGATCCAGAAGCTGTCGGTGCGGAGCGTCAGCGTCGTCTCGGGCGACCCGTTGATCATCAACTGGCCGCCGAGCGCCGCCAGGAAATCCGCGGGAACGTCGACGTCGAGGCTCCACGTGCCCGGCTCCATTGAGGTTTCGCCGAAGCCCGCCGGGCCGCCGAGCGTATTGACGAGCGTCTTGTCCACCTGGCCAAAATAGCTGGCGAGCGTCCCGTCGGGATCGAGCGATGGCCGAGCGGCAATATCGGCTTCCGTATCGCCGATGAGCACGTCGTCGCCGTCGTAGCCGTAGATGTCGTCTTCGCCGAGGCCGCCGCTGAGCACGTCGTCGCCGGCGTCGCCCCAGAGGTAGTCGTCCTCGGTGCCGCCCGACATCTGGTCGTTGCCGGCGCCGCCTTCGAGGTCATCGTACCCGGCGCCGCCGTCGAAGATGTTGGAACCCTGGGTGTCTGACAGATAATCGTCACCGGCACCGCCGACCATCGTGTCGTTGCCGGCTTCACCGTAAATGTCGTCATTGCCGAGGCCGCCGGTGAGCGAATCATCGCCATCGCGCCCGTAGATCGTATCGTCGCCGGTCCCGCCCGTCAGCGTATCGTTCGCGCTCGTTCCGGTGATCGTCTGGCTGCCCGAGCCGCCGGTCCCGCCGGTGCCGCCATTGCCGGGATCGACCCAGTCATCGCCGCCGCTCGTGCTGCCGCCACCCGAGCCCCCGGATGCTCCGTTGAACAGTGAACCCGCGAACGGGTCTGCGGTCGAGGCCGGATGAAGCAGGGCTTCGGCATCAGCGGGAGTGACCGCGAAGCTCAGCATCTGCGCCGCGGTCCAGCGCGAGCCGTCGTTGAACACGATCTGCTCGATCGGAGTCCAGTTGGACCCTGCGCCCTGGATGGTCAGGCGGTCGTTGGTTCCCTTGACCTGGAGAATGATGTCCGCACCGCTGCGAATGACGATGAGGTCGCTGGCAACCAGGCCCGCGCCGAGCAACACCGTGTCGTTCGACGAGCCGATATTATACTCGACGATGGTGTCGCGGCCGTAGCCGCGATCGAACTTGTAGCTGTTCGAGCCGCGGCCGCCGGCGAGGATGTCGTCGCCGTGGCCGCCGTCGAGCGTCGCTGCGATCGCCAGGTCGCCGCCGAACTCGATGTCGTCGTCGCCGGCCGTCCCAAGACCGAGCTGGTCGTAGATCTGCTGGAGGCTGAGGACCGTCGGGCTGTCGGAGAAAGCAATTTCCTCGATTCCGTTGTCGGTCGAGCCCCCGCTCTCGGTGAACATGTCCTTGATCGTGATCCGGTCGCTGGTGCCTGCGAGCGAAATCACCAGGTCGCGCGGGCCGACGCGGTTGAAGCGCAGATCCGACAGCGCGATCCCGGGACCGAAGCGGAGTCGGTCGACGTTGGTCCGGCTGGCGTCATCGAAATCGATGATGACGTCCTGGCCATCGCCGCGCTGGAAGTAGTAGGTGTCGCCGCCGTTCTTGCCCTCGAGGCGATCGTCGCCCTTGCCGCCATCGAGGATGTCGGTACCGCGGCCGCCCTCGAGCCAGTCGTTGCCGGCGCCGCCGGCGATGTTGGCGCCCGAGCCGCCGCCGCCGTTGACCGCGTCGGTCGGAACGATGATGTGGTCGTCGCCGCTCGTCGCCAGCGCGCGCAGCGCGAGCTCCGCCGCGGTCCAGCTCGAGCCGTCACTGAAACGGACTCGGACCACCACCGGATCGATGTCGCTGACCGGATCGACGAGCGTGATCCGGTCGTCGGTGCCCTGGATGGACAGGACGAGGTTGCCCGAGGCGTCGCGGCGCACTTCGATATCGGCCTGCGCAACGCCGACGCCGAATTCGAGGATTCCGAGTCCGTCGGAGGTGCCGCCGGTCTGGATCCGGTCCTGGCCGTCGCCGCGGTCGAAATGGAAGACGTCGGCGCCGCCATTGCCCTGGATTGTGTCGTTGCCGAGCCCGCCGTCGAACGTCTCGGCGCGGGCGGTGCCGATGAGCGCGTCGTCGCCATCGGTCCCGGTGCCGATCACCAGGTCGAATAGCTGGTCCTGGCTGAGGATGGTGCCGTCGCTGAACTGGACCTTGTCGACGCCGTTGCGACTGGCGTCGTAGCGCAGCAGAATCGCGTCGGCTTCGTCGCCGAAGCTCAGCAGCAGTTCGTTGCGGCCGGGGGCGGACAGGCGGACGACGAGCTCGTCCGGCCGGTAACCGGTGATCATCAGCGTTTCGGTGCCCGACGTATCGTCAATGACGTCGTGGCCGTCGCCGCGGTTGAACTGATAGGTGTCGTTGCCGGCACCGCCGCGGAGCTGGTCGTCGCCGAGCCCGCCGGCGATCACGTCGGCACGGGTGCTGCCGAGGATCACATCGTCCTCGTCGCCGGACTGAGCGGCGATCGACTGCTGGACGAGCTGGGCTGAATTCCAAGTGGTGCCGTCGCCAAAGACGATGGTTGGAACGCCGCCGCTGCCGAGCGCACCGACGATCACCACCTCGTCGCCGGTGGCGGGGAAGGTGATGACGAGGTCCTGCGCGTCGGCGCCGGTCAGCCCGGCGAGCCGGACGATCGCATCGGCGGGGCTGTGGTCTGCGAATTCGACGGTGGCGCTGGTGACTCCGGACGGCATCTCGACGCGGTCAATGCCGTCGCCGGTGTAGAAGACCGCGCGGCTGCCGTTGGCCATGATGATATGGTCGTTGCCTGCACCGGTCGAGATCACCGTGCCGGGATCGAGCGGGCGGAGATCGACCAGGTCCTGGCTGCCGTAGGGCAAGCTGTCGCGGATCAGCGAACGGACCTCGGCGATGGTCAGCGCGGTGCCGTCGGCGAACTGGTAGCTCTCGATCGAATTGGTCGCATAGCCGCCGAGGATCACGAGGCGATCGGTTCCGGTGCTAAGCGTCACCAGAATGTTGCCGTTGATGTTCTGGAAGTGGACCTGGTCCTGGGTGACCCCGGTGCCGAACACGATCTTGTCGATCGTGCCCGACGAATCCGACACGCTGTCGTCGCCATCGCCGAACCCGAACTTGTAGGTGTCGTTGCCAGCGCCGCCCGCCATTGCGTCGGAGCCGGCACCGCCGGAGATGGTGTCGTTGCGGTTGTCGAAGCCGACGAGATTCTGGTCGGCGTCAGTCCCCGTCAGCATCTGGTCTAGAATCTGGTCGAGGGTCAGGATCGACCCGTCGGCGAACCAGAATTCCTCGACTCGGGTGTTGGCGACGCCGCCGGCGATCGTCAGAACGTCGAGCCCGTTGCCGAGGTCGATAACGAGGTCGTTTCCGGACCGGCTGATCACCAGGTCCTGGCGGCGCACCGAAGCGCCGAACACGACCTTGTCGATCACTCCGGCCGCGTCAGTCTTTTCTTCGATGCGGTCGAAGTCATAGCCGGCGCTGAACGCATAGGTGTCGGCCGCAAAGCCGCCGCGCAGGGTATCGAAACCCTGCCGCCCGTCGAGCGTGTTGGGCGAATTCGGATTGCCGTCGATGATATTATCGCCGCGGTTCCCGCCGGTGATCTGCAGCCGCTGCTCGACCTCTGCGATGGTCAGGAACCAGCCGTTGGTGAAGGTGAACTTCTCGACCCCCCAATCGGTGCTGGTCGGGTCGAACTGGTTCTGGATCCGCAGAATGTCCGGCCGGCCGCGGACCGAAATGACGAGGTCGTTGCCGTCCTTGGTGAAGACGAGGTTGTTCTGATCCTGGATGTAGAGGTTGGTGATGTCGCTGCCGAACTTGACGATGTCGTCTACCGGGACGCGCACTCCGCGGCGGTCGCTCCACGAGGCGCGCACGCGTTGGTCGACGATCAGGTCCGATCCGTAACCGACGTCGAACTTGTAGGTGTCGCCGCCGTCGCCGCCGATCAGCGTGTCATTCCCCTGAAGGCCGTCGAGCGTCTCGGCGAAGTTCGAGCCGACGATGATATCGTCGCCGCTCGTCGCGCTGCCGTTGCGCGCATCGAGGTCGATGTCCTCGGGATTGACGTCGGTGAAGGTGATCGTCCGGTCGGAGAAGATCAGGCTCTCGACCGCGAAATGCTGCGCCCCGTCGCGGACGTACTGGTTCTGCAGGACGACGCTCTCGCCAGTCGCCTTGATGGTGATGATGAGGTCGAGGTCAGTGCGGGTGAACTCGACGTCGGTCGAGGCGACGCCGCGGAACTCGACGCGGTCGTCGCCGTCGGAATCCTCGATGATGTCGTGGCCGTCGCCGGGCTTGAAGATGTACAGGTCGTTGCCGCTGAAACCCTGCAGATAATCGTTGCCGAGCCCGCCTTCGATCGTATCGGCGATGCCCTCGAAGCCATAGACGGTGTCGTCGCCCGCGGTCTCGCTGACGTCGACATAATGCTGGAGGAGCTGGAGGTAGGACCAGGTCGTGCCATCGGCGAAGTGGATCTGCTCGAGCAGGTTGATGTAGCCGATGAACGGCAGCTCTTTGAGGTAATCGACGAGCGTGACCTTGTCGTCGGTCCCGGTGATCCGCATCGTCAGCGTATCGCTCGGCCCGTCGCGCAGATAGTCGAAGTCGGTCCAGCGCAGATCGTCGATGAACGTCAGATGGTCGTCAGCAGCACCGAACAGCTTGAAGCTGTAATCGCCGTCCTCGACCACGTCGTGGCCGTAGCCGCGCCCGAAGACGTAGGTGTCGCCGCCCTCGACGCCGGTCAGGTAATCGTTGCCGGCACCGCCATCGAGCCTGTTGTCGTTGACCAGGCCGTAGATCGCATCGTCGCCGGTGGTCCGCGCATTGGCGAGCACGCGCTCGACGATGTCGGTGAAGTTGAGCTCGGTCCCGTCGTCGAAGATGAACTTCTCGATCAGGTTCGGCGAGACGTAATCGAGCCCGTCGCTGCTGCCGAGCAATGAGCCGAACAGGCCGAGGTTCAGACGGATTCCGCCGAACTGGCCCTCGATCTCGATCCCGTCGTTGGTGATCTGTCCGTTGGCGTCGCGATTGAGCTGACCGTTCGCATCGAGGATGTAGATCTTGAGATCGTCGCTCGCCCCGTCGCGGATCAACCAGAGGTCGTCGGCGGTGATGTTGCCCTTGAACGCGAGGAAATCGAGGCCGGCCTTGATCGGACCGAAGGAGAAGCTGCCCTCTTCGCTGATGACGTCCTGGCCGTCGCCGCGCTCGAAGATGTAATAATCGCCGCCGGCGCCGCCGCGAAGCACGTCGTTGCCCTTGCCGCCCCACAGCACGTCGCCCGAGCCCGAGCCGAGATAGATGTCGTCGGTGTCGGCTGGGTGCGCGACCATCATCGCCAGCCGCGTCCGGTCCCAGATCACGCCGTCGCTGAAGACGATGGCGTTGACTCCGGTTTCGAACTGCTGGCCGGACGAGGTGTAATCGTTGAGCTCGCCGAGGAACTGGTCGGTGACGCGGATCGAGCCGCCGGCGTAGGACAGGATAAGGTCCTGGCCGTCGCGGACCGCCGTCACCTCGTCCGACGCGATTTCGGTGAACCGGAGCTCGTCGTTTTCGCCAAGGTCGCGATCGTAAATCCGGTCGTTGCCGGCATTCTTGCCGACGAAATAATAATCCGAACCCGAGCCGCCGTCGAAAACCTGATCTCCGGTGGACATGTAGATGAAATCGTTACCGGTCGTGCCGTGAACCACGGCATCACCCGCCTGGTGGGTGATGATCTTGGTCTCGTCGATCGACAGCGCATGCGCGGCTGCCTGGATGCTGAGCCCGGCAATCGGGATGTTCTCGAACGCCGGCAGCATCATCTGGAAGATGAAGGCCTGGTCCATCGTGACCGTCGCGCCCCACAGGTTGTTGGTGCCGTCCGGCCGGTAGTCGGGATAGACCTCCGAAAGCAGCTCGCTCCAGTCAGTCAGATAATCGGCGGCGGCGTCATTATCGTTCGACGACGGGGCGCTGGCGAAGATGGCCTCGAACATCGGCGCGAGTTCGCGCCGGCTCGTCGGATGGTAGGAGTCGGTGTCGACATCGTAAGCGATGCCCTGGGCGAAGGCGCTAAGTCCGCCCTGGAGCGCCATGCGCACGGCGAGACGGCGGCTCGTGATCACATATTCCTGCATCGCCGCGCCGAGCATCTGGATCATCGGCGTGATCGGCGATTCGTAATGATCGCTGGAAAGGCTAGTCTGGCCGCTCGAATTGACCGTATAGGCGAGGTGCCCGGTGGTGTTGTCGAGCGTCGCGGTCAGCATCTCGGGATGGAATTCGATGCTTCCGAGGCTGAGCGCGAAATTGAATTGGGCCGGGGTCAGCAGCTCGACGCGATAGACGCTGTCGTCGGTCGACCCGACCTCGTCGAGATGGTCGAAGTCGATCTCGTAATTGCGCAGATTGAAGCCGCGTGAATCCCCGGTCTTGGCTTCGAGCTCCAGCGCGCGATCGAGGTTGCGGGCCCAGACGTAAAAGGTCCCGTCCTGGTCGGTGACCTGGACGGTGTAATCGACCGCGATTCCGTCGGTGAAGCGGACTCCGATTGTGTCGACCGGAAGGTCGGCGAACGGATTGTAACCGATCGCCTCCTGCCGCCATTCCTGCCCTTGTGCATGGGGCATTGCGAGGATGTCGGCGATGGTCGGATTGGCGATCGGCTGGCCGGTTGGCGACAGGACCGCCTGTCCGCTGAACAGGCGCCAGCTTCCGTCCTCGTTCTGCACGCCCCAGTCGTCGATGACTGCGCGGCCGTCGACAATGTGCACGAGGTACGGGACATCGTCGCGGAACTGCACTGCGCTCGCTCGGCCGACGGGAGACCATTCCTGTTCGAGCTGCCAGTGCTGACCGGACGCGACAACCTGTCGCACCACGTCTTCGAGCGAGGGACGGTCGATCAGCTGGCCGGAGAGCGGGTCGCTGATCGGATCGCCCGAAGCGAGCGTCCAATAGCCGCCTTGCGCGTCTTCGACATACACCCCGCGGTCGACGAGAATGATGTGGCCGTTTGAATCGGTGCCAAGCAGCACGGGCACCAGCTCGCGAGTCTGGTCGAGCGTCTCGCCCCAATGGCCCAGCACGTCGCCGATTTGCTCGACGAGCGTCTTGAGCTTCGGAGTGGTCATCGCTGCTGCGGTGGTTTCGACCAGCTCGCCGAGCTCGATGTCGTTGGCCATGGCCACCGCGAGGTCGGCGACGCTGCCGAAACCCTTCGAATTCAATTGGAGATTCTGCTGCCATTCGGCGCGGCCGGTATCTCCGGCGTAATGCGTATCGACGTCGCTCGAATCGAGGATCGCGCCGTACATGTAGCTCGTCGTGCCGTCGGCGAAAGTAATGGTGCTTCCGGAATCGAGCTGCGCACCCTGCGGGGTCGTCACTCCGATATGCGTCGATGCGAGCGAAAGTTCGGTGATTCCGAGCTCTTCGAGAGTCTTGAGCTCGCCGGCGTCAGTGACGCCGTTCTGATTCAAATCCTGCCAGACGCGAAGCTCGGACCAATTGGCGTCCGCAGCCGAAATCTTGCCGTCGCCGTTGCTGTCGTAGCTCGCGAGCTCCTGATAGCCGCTTTCGAAGCGGCCGCCGAACATCTCGGTGACATCGTCGATGCGACCATTGTGGTTGCTGTCGACGACAAGGAAACCATCGTCGCGCCCGACCCAACCTGTGTGTTCCGCGAATTTGTCGGCATCGACGTCGAAGTAAACGTCCGAACTTGCGAGCTCGGTCGTCTCGATGCCATCGCCGTCGAGATCCAGGATCAGCGGATCGGAGCCGGCGGCCCAGCCGGCTGTCTTGGCCATGGCGAGGAGCGCTTCTTGAAAGCCGAGGACGGCATCTTCCAGTAGGAGCGCCTCGAGCATCATGAAGAAGCCTTCGAAGAACAGAGATCCCTCGAGGACTGGCGCGAACAGCGCCAGATCGCTGAGAGGATTGCCGTCCTTCCAACCGAGGCCGAGCTTGTTCTGGTCCCTCAACAGAAACTGATCGAAGTTCCAAATGCTGGTCTTGTAGTCGGTGTAATGTTTGACGACCATGACGCCGCGGTCGTCGCTGATCGGTGCCGTGTCGCCGTGGAACAGCTGCCAGATCTTATCGAAGACGTTGCCGATCCGGAGCTCGCCCTTCTCCTTATCGATCTTGTAGGTGATGAAGGAGAGGACGTTGTCGAAATAGATCTCGGCGTGGTCGGCGGCGCTCTCGAACACAAAACCGATCGACCCGGGAAAGAGAGGGTCCGCGAGGAGATCAAGCATCGTCACTTCGATCGGCTCGCGCGTTCCGCCGGTCAGCGTCAGCCCGTGATATTGGATTCGGTCGTGGACCTGCGGATCCCACAGCGTCACGTCCGGAGCGAAATAGAAAATGTCGGCGTTGTCGGCGCTGTCTTCGACCGGAGTCGTGCCGTCGACGCCGGCGATCGTGTCGCCGTAGATCTCGCCGCCCTTCGACAGGTTGATAATCAGGTCGCGGCCAAGCCCGCCGATCGTCTTGGTGCCGGTGCTGGTCGGTCCTGCGACGATCATGTCGTTCCCGGCCAGGCCGTCGATGACGTCCTTACCGCCGACGCCGAAGATCAGGTCGTTGGTCTTGGTGCCGGTGATGTTCTCGTTCTGGTTGCTCCCGACATAGACGTCGACGTGGGTATTCTCGCCGCGAACCTCGAGAACGTTGTAGCCGCGCTCGCTGAGCTTGATCGTTCCACCGCTGTCGGTTGTCCGCATGTGGAATCGATCGAAGATTTCGGTGCTGCTGGTGTTCCACACCATCTTGGCGATGTTGCCGAGCGCGACCTCATCCAGCGTCGACGAGCCGAACAGGCGCGCGAGCCAGCCGACGGTGCTGATGTCCGCGAGCGCTCCCGACTGCTCGAAAAAGACTTCGCGGAAATCCTTGATGTGGAGCGGGTCGACCTTCGTCGCGGCGCCGAGCGCGTCCTTCCACAGGACGGACGACGTATCGAGCGTGAGGATTCCGTCAGAAAGCTTGAGGATGCCTTCGCGGACATCGACAGCCCCCTCCGGGGTCGAGACCTTGCCGCCGTCGGCTTCCTTGACGCCCATGATAGCAAGCGCGCCGGCATATTGGACCAGCAGGTCAGCGAGATAGGCCGTGACATCCGTCCCGCCGAAGCCGAGAAAGCCGCCGAAGACCTTCTTGCTGAAAAACGACGATGCCGATCCGGCCATGACGTTGCCGAGGTCACTCGCGTCGTTGAACATCGACCAGATGCCCGTGTCGCCAAACGGCAGCGTGCCTTTCCCGATCGGCAAGGCCGAATAAGCGAGCGCGGTTCCCATCGCGCCGCTCGCATCGTCGCGGTTAGCGCGATCGGCGGCGCCCGGAATGGCGTTGGCCACGTCCGAGCTGAAATATGCGTCCCACAATTGCTTCCCGATTGCCGACCAGTTGGCGAACTTGTCCGGATTGGCGCGGGCGAACTGCAGCGCGACCTGCAGTGACATCGAATGCAAGGTGAAGGGATTGCGAACCCCGCCGTTGCTGTCGAGGTAGTTGACATTGAGCGATTGAAAGACGCGTTGCGCGGTGAGGAACTCGCCGGTCGTCGCGAATGCGGTGAGATTGTCGTTGGTCGGTGGCTGGACCTCGTAATCACCGTAAAGCCGCGAATTGAGTTCGCTGTCTGTTGCCGAATCCTCATAGGCGAGGCTGGCCGCGAGCTCGAACGTCATGTTGTCGAAGATCGTGCCAGACTGACCGTAAAGGCGCGCAATGTATCCAGCGAGACCGCCGCCCAAGCTATGACCGGTCGTCGTGACGTTCGCATCGAACGGGCTGACCCCATCGGCGAAGCCCGTAACGTCCTGGTAGAACTGCACGGCCATCTGCGCCTGGGTGGCATTGTAATCGCCGATCGCGAGGCTGTAGCCATTCAGGAGGTCGCTACCCTCCGACGACCAGGGCAGGACGAAATTCGCATCGGTACCGCGGTAGGAGATGACGGTCCCGGTAAGCCCGTCGATTCCGGCGCCGCTTACGTTGTAGGCGACCGCATAAAAACCGGCGCCCATCGCCGCATCGCCCAACTTCGCGATGCTGTCAGTCAGGATGGTGGTTTCGCCAAGCTGAGTGTTCGGCGCGTTACTGAGGCCATCGACGCCTTGGCCGTAACCTCGGTTATAGGCGTCCATCGCAAGGATTGCGAGATACAGGTCAGGGTTCATCGAACCATTCCTTGGCTAAAATCATGTTCGGTAAGGTTCGCCGCCGCTGGGAGAGGCGTTCCAGCCGGGGGGTATTGCGAAAACGGAACCTGAAGCAGCGCGCCGTGCTGCCTTGGCAGCCATGTCAATTTGCGCACGATCCCGGAGGTCACGGCATCGTCGGTGCGCTCGACGAAAATTCGATGGAGCTTGTACGGAAAGCGCTCGCTGGAGCCCGGATCGATCGGATCGACCTGTTTGGCACTGGCGGCCTTGGTCGGATCTTCGAACAGCAACAGGATTGGATAATCGGCGGGCCCCACCTCAGCCTTCGTCAAGGCATCATGGCCGGAGATTATCCGGCCCGCGCTCTCGACGATGTCATTGCGGAACGCCGGGTCGAAGGCCGCCATCGACATCCGCGCCAGGTCCGGGCGTGACCCATTCCTCGTCCGGAGAATTACGGCGAGGAGCTTCCCGTCGGGCAAGTCGATCAAAGCGGCCTCGCCCTTCACCGCCCAGTCGCGCTTGTGTTCATCAGGCAGCAGCGCCGGAGTGTTGCCGGCCGTCACCTGATAGACGGACGAACCGGACTTGAGGCCTTCGGGGGTCTCGACCTCGACGGTCATCCTGAAGCGGTAGCTTTTGCGCGGAAGCACGCCGCAGCCGGCGAGAGGGCTTGCGAGGACTGCTGCCAGCATGGTCATCAGTCCGCGCCGCGTCACGCGCCAAGCCGGGGGCAAATGCGCCCGGAACGCCATGCGCCGATCATAGAGACAGCTCGTCCAACTCGCATACGCACACACTCCACCGCTCGCTGAATCGCATGCGATTCAGCGTTCGTTGCGCGCGAACTTCGCGGCAACGGGTCCGAGCTGCCGTTGCTTTGAGTTCCCCCTGAACGTCACAGCCTGCGCGAAACTTTGACGTTGCGCAATAGCAGTAAGCGCAAAATTTTTTGCTGACTTGGTTAAGCAACATGAAACGACTTGGCCGCAACGAAGACGACTTGAAAATAGCACGGACGCCGCGCGCGCGTACGCTGGCGGAAGGGCGATTGACTTGCGCTTTTAAGCACTTACCAATGGGCCGAGCCGGATTTGTTCACAGGGGGAAATATCGTGGCGAAGTCAAAGAAGGAGGCCGCGTCGGCGGCTGGGGAAGCCAAGGGGAAAACCGCGGAAACGGCGGTCATCGACCGGCCGGCGGGCAGCGACTCGGCGACCGACTCGGCAGCGCACAACGGCGCCGGACCGACTCCGAACCCGCAGCTCGATCCCGAAGTCGCGAAGAAACTGGCCGAGGTCCGCAGCGCGGTGCGCGAGAGCTTCGGCAAGATCGTCATGGCGCTGATGATGACGCCGCGGTACCGCAACCAGACGCTCGGCGACCTGCAGCATCTGGTGCTCGAGCCGCTGATCCGCGACCGAATCGCGATCGCTTATCCGGGCAATGCGCAGGAATCGGCGCTGGCCGACATGGCCGGCTTCGCCGTCTGGGCGAGCGTGTCGGACGAGGTCGACGCCCGCATCCGCGAGCAGGTCGCCAACGGCGTGTTCCCGATCCGCCTCAAGCCCGAGGAATGGAACAGCGGCAAGATCAACTGGCTGTTCGACGTCGTCGCCGCGGACACACGGGCGACGACCAACGTCCTCGCCAACTTCAAGCAGGTGGTGAAGGAAGGTTCGCTCCGTCTGCATCCGCTGATCGCCCGCCTGATCGACGAAGAGACGCTGAAGAAAATGGGCGCCGAGAAGATCGGCAACGCGCGCACCGCCAACTAAATCGGTCGAGCATCGGGAAAAGGCGTTGCCACGCTGGTCGTGGCAGCGCCTTTTCCCTGCTCAACGCTCGCGGCCGGCCTCGGAAACCGACTTGGCGAGCGGCGAGAGCAAATACTGGATGATGCGGCGGGTCCCGGTCTTGATTTCGGCCTGTACCGCCATCCCCGGCTGGACCCGGTCACACAGCGGTGAGCGTTTGATGTCGCGCGGGTCGCACAGCAGGCGGATTCGCGCCGCATAGACCAGCCCGCCTTCCTCCGAAGGCTTCGATTCCTTCGCATCCGACCCCTTGTTCGGGGTGTCGATCGAATCGCGGCTGATCGTGTCCACGACGCCTTCGACCAGGCCGAAATCGGTGAAGTTGAATGCTTCGAGTTTCACCGCGACGCGCTGCCCGGTCTTAACGAAGCCGATGTCCTTGTTCTGGACCATCGCCTCGACCTCGACGCTGCTCGAGCAGCGCATCGGGTCGGGCACGCCGTTGGTCGCGGAGCAGGGCACGATGACGAGGATCGGCTGGGCCGGCTGAACGACTCCGCCGATGGTCGAGACGGCCAGTTGCTGGACGATCCCGTCGACCGGGCTGCGCAGCTGCTGGTACTCGCGCCGCCGCTCCGACTTGCGCAACTCCTCGCTCGCCAAGCCCGCCTTGTCGCTCGCCTCGGCGAGGTCGCTGGCGGCGGACTTGCCGAAATTGCCGCGCAGCCGCGCGATCTGCGCATCGATCTCGCCGATCGATGCGCGCGCCTTCGCCGCATTGGCGACCTGCACATCGATGCTGCGGATATGCTCGTTCGAGGCCTGCTCATATTCGAGCAGGTTGAGCTTGGAATAATAGCCCTTGTCGGTCAGCTCGCGGCGGGCGGCGAGCTGCTTGTCGATGAACGGAACCGACTCCTTGAGCTTGGCGATTTCGCCGTTGGCCGCGGCGACGTCGGCCTGCTTCTCCTCGCGCTGCTGGCGCAGGCTGGCGAGCTCTGCGTCGTATTCGGCGATGGCATTGGTGACGAGCTGGGTCTCGGTACGGACCACCTCGGGCGGAGTCCCCGGCGGAGCGATGAAGCGCGCCGGGCGCCCTTCGAGATGCGCAAGCAGCGCATCGTTGCGCGCCTGGAGCACGCGCGCGTTGGCGAGCGTCTTGGTCGACTGCGCCTCGTCGGCGGTCGCGAGCGTCGGGTCGAGCTCGAGTAGCAGCTGCCCGGCATGCACGAACTGGCCGTTGCGGACGTGGATCGCTCGGACGGTTCCGATGTCGAGCGGCTGGATGATCTTGGCATTGCCCGAGGCGACGATCTTGCCCGAAGCGACCGCGACGATATCCACCCGCCCGATGAACGCCCAGGCAAGCGCGATGACCATGAACAGGCACGTCGCCAGCAGCAGGTAGCGAAAGCCGGGGCTCGGCGGTTTCTCGATGATCTCCTGCGCCGCCGGGAGGAATTCGTGCTCCGATCGCGGCTTGGCCTGCGCCGCGCGTTCGGACTGCTCGCGCCAGCTCATCTTCAGCACCGACCAGTGGCGCTCGAGCGTCGCCATCCGGCTCATGCCGCGGCTCCAGTCACGCCCATCTGCTTGGAATAGAGCTGGGCATAGCGGCCGCCGGCCTTGAGCAGGCTGTCGTGATCGCCAGCCTCGGTGATCTCGCCGCCTTCGACGGTGATGATCCGGTCGCATGGACGGACGGCGGACAGGCGGTGCGCAATGACGATCACGGTCCGCCCCTCACCGATCGCGGCGAGGTTGGTCTGGATGATCTCCTCGCTCTCGGCGTCGAGCGCGCTGGTCGCCTCGTCGAAAATCAGGATCCGCGGGTCGCCGATCAGTGCGCGGGCGATGGCCAGGCGCTGGCGCTGGCCGCCGGAGAGGTTGGCGCCGCGCTCCTCGATCACGGTGTCATAGCCGTGGGTCAGCGTGAGGATGAAGTCGTGCGCGCCGGCGAGCTGGGCGGCAGCGATCACCCGCTCCATCGGGATGGTCGGGTCAGCGAGCGCGATATTCTCACGGACCGAGCGGTTGAACAGGATGTTCTCCTGCAGCACGACCCCGACCTGGCGGCGGAGCCACGCCGGATCGACCAGCGACAGATCGACCCCGTCGACCAGCACCCGTCCCTGTTCCGGGACGTAAAGACGCTGCACCAGTTTGGTCAGGGTGGACTTGCCCGAGCCTGACGGCCCGACGATCCCCAGCATCTCGCCCGGAGCGATATCGAGCGACACGCCGCGCAGTGCTTCGGGCGCGTCGGCGCGATAGCGGAAGCGGACCTTGTCGAAGGTAACGCGGCCCTGGATCGGAGGCAGGCTCGAGCGGTTGGGGTTATGCTCGGGCTCGGCCGCAGTGTTCAGGATGTCGCCCAGCCGGTCGATCGAGATGCGCACCTGCTGGAAATCCTGCCACAGCTGCGACAGCCTCAGGATCGGCTGCGCGACCCGGCCGGACAGCATGTTGAACGCGACCAACGCGCCGACCGACATGTCGCCGTTGATCACCGCCTTGGCGCCGAAGAACAGGATCGCGACCGTGGTCAGCTTGGAGATCAACTGGATCGCGTGGTTGCCCCAGGTCGCGAGCACCGTGACCCCGAAGCTGGTCTTCAGATAGGCCGCGAACTGCTTCTCCCAGCGGTCGCGCATGCGCGGCTCGACCGCCATCGCTTTCAGCGTGCCGATCCCGGTCACCGCCTCGACCAGGAAAGCCTGGTTCTCGGCTCCGCGGCGGAACTTCTCGTCGAGCCGGGCGCGGAGCGGCGGAGTGACGAAGATCGAGATCGCGGCGTAAACCGGGATGGTGAGCGCGACGATCAACGTCAGGAACGGCGAATAGAGCAGCATCACCGCGAAGAAGACGATGGTGAAGAACAGGTCGATGACCAAAGTGACCGCGTTCGAGGTCAGGAACTGGCGGATGTTCTCCAGCTCGCGCACCCGCGCCACGCTGTCGCCGACGCGGCGGGCTTCGAAATAACTCAGCGGAAGCGCGACCAGATGGCGGAACAGGCTCGACGAGAGCTCGGCATCGACCCGGTTGGTGGTGTGGGCGAACAGCCACGTCCTGAGGCCTGACAGGACGGTTTCGAAAAACAGTACGACTGCAAGACCGAAGGCGAGGACTTCGAGCGTGGTCATCGAGCGGTGCACGAGGACCTTGTCGATCACCAGCTGGAAGAACACCGGTGTCACGAGGCCGACCAGCTGGAGGAAGAAACTACCGATGATCACGTCGCGCAGCGGGCTGCGATATTTGACCAGCGCCGGGATGAACCAGCTGACGTCGAAGATCCGCTTGTCCCCGGCGATCCGCTCGCGCGAAGTCAGCAGCAGGACCGGGCCGGCGAAGGCTTCGTGCATCTGCTCGGCCGACCAGATTTCGGGTCGCTCGCCGTCGGGCCGCTGCAGCAGGTAGCGCGGCGAATCGGCGTTCTCGTCCACCTTGAGGAGGATGATCGTGCCGTTGTCCTTGGTCCCGAGCATGGTCGGCGCCGGCAGCTTGCCGAGCTCGGCGATGTCGACCGAGCGGGTCCGCGCGACCAGCCCCAGCTTGCGCGCGATGCGGACGAGGTCGCCATAAGTGAAGGGCGCGTCACCGCGCCCGCGGTCGTGGATGATTTGCGAGGGCTCGGCCGGGGTGCCGAGGAATTTCGCGAGCAGGACGAAGGCCGACAGGGCCGGATCGAAGCGCGACTGCTCGGGCGCCTGGCCAACGGCAGGCGAATCGTCTGACGTCACTCTATTTCCCCCATCCCCACCGCCGAGCGAGCCGGTAGGCAACGCGGCACCACCAGCGCCGCCCCTTGGAGATGCCGGGTAAACGACTGATGCGCAAGCCGTTTATAAGCGCATGTCTATGATCGAATGAGTCCCTTCACGGGACGAGCTTGCCGGGGTTCATGATGCCGAGCGGATCGAGCGCCTGCTTGATCGCGCGCAGCGCATGGATCCGGCCGGGCGGGGCGAGGCGCTCGAACTCCGCGAGCTTCAGCTGGCCGATGCCGTGCTCTGCGGAGATTGACCCACCGGCGGCGGTCACCAAGTCGTCGACGAAACGGGTGATGGCGGCGCCTTCGCGTTCGTACCAGTCGGGGGCGGCGTGGCTCGCGGCGCGGACGTGGAAGTGGATGTTGCCGTCGCCGAGGTGGCCGAAGCCGCTGGCGATGACGCCGGGAAAGCGCTGCTCGACCGTCGCCGCGGCTTCGACGAGGAATCGCGGCATGTCGCCGACCGCGACGGAGATATCATGCGCCAGCGTCTGGCCTTCGACGCGCTCGGCCTCCGAGATGGAATCGCGGATCTTCCAGAAGGCTTCGGCCTGCACTTCGCTGGCTGCGAGCACCGCGTCGGCGATGATGCCCTGATCAAGCGCCGCGCCGAGGAGGCCTTCGAGTTCGGCCGCGACGTCGGTGCCGGGCTGAGCGGTCGTGGCCTCGATCAGCACGTGCCACGGCCGGGTGCTCGACAAGGGCGCCCGCGTTCCCGGCACATGCTTGAGCACGAGCTGGAGCGAATCCTCGGGCACCAGCTCGAAGCCCTCGACGCTGCCGGTCCGCGCTTCCAGGAAGCGGAGAAGGTCCAAGGCGCGCATCGGGCTCTCGACTCCGGCCCAGGCGACGGCCCGCCCCGCAACCGCGGGCACCAGCCGCAACGCGACCGCGGCGACCACGCCGAGCGTGCCCTCGGCGCCGATCAGCAGCTGGTCGAGGCTATAGCCCCGATTGTCCTTCTTGAGCCCGGTCAGGCCGCTGTGGACCGAGCCGTCGGGCAGCACTGCTTCGACCCCCGCGACCAGCGCGCGCATCGTGCCGAACTTCAGCACCTGCGTGCCGCCGGCATTGGTTGAGGTCAGGCCGCCGATGGTGCAGCTGCCCCGCGCGCCGAGCGTCAGTGGGAAGCGCATGCCGATGTCGTTGGCGGCGCGATGGAGCGTTTCGAGCACGACACCCGCCTCTGCGACAGCGAGGCGACTGTCGGCGCTGATCGCGCGAATGCGGTTCATCCGCCGCAGCGACAGCACGATCCCCGAGCCGTCTGCGGCCGGCGTCGCACCCGCGGCCATGCCGGTGTTGCCGCCCTGCGGCACCAGCGGGACGCGATGCTCCGCGGCTAGCCGCACGATCGCCGCCACTTCATCGGTCGAGGCCGGCGCGAGGATCGCGGGGGAAGCGCCGTGCACCCGCCCGCGCCAGTCGCTGACCCACGGCGCTATCTCCCGCGGGTCGGTGATCACGCCTTTGGCGCCAAGCACCTGCTCGGCGGCGGCGATCAGCTTCGCTTGGGCTTCCGTCATGCCCGCCCAATAACCTGCTTGGCACCGCTGCGCGACAGCGCCAAACGGTCGGCATGGACAAGCCCCCGATCATGCTCATCGTCGCCCGCGCGCAGAACGATGTCATCGGCCGCGACGGGCGGCTGCCGTGGCACCTGCCGGCGGACCTCAAGCGCTTCAAGGCGCTGACCATGGGCAGCGCGATGGTTATGGGACGCAAGACCTTCGACAGTCTCCCGGGGCTGCTGCCCGGACGGCGGCACATCGTCGTGACGCGCGATCGGAGCTGGAGCGCGCCGGGCGCCGAGGTCGCGCATAGCATCGACGACGCGCTTCGGCTCGCCGGGAACGAGCGCGTGTCGGTAATCGGCGGTGCGGAGCTGTTCGCGCAATTCCTGCCGCTCGCCGACACGATCGAGCTCACGGAGGTGCTGGCCGATGTCGAGGGCGACACGTTGATGCCGGACCCGCGAGCCTGTCCGGGCGACTGGCGCGAGACAGGCCGCGAGGACCATCCCGCCGAAGACGGGCGTCCCGCGTTCCGCTTCGTGACGCTCGAGCGCGCCTAGGTGCGCGGACGCGCGGTGGCGTAGGCGCGGTAGCGTCGTACCTGGTCAGCGAGCACCTGGTCGACCGCCGGCGCGAGCTTGTCCGCGCCGCCGTTGAAGAAACCTGCCGCGCGGTAATCGAGCGTCAGCACCGATCCCCCAGCCGTCGACTTGATCTGGACGTCCATGACGCCGGTCGTCGCCTGGTAGAGCAACGGCCCAAGCGACCCGGTGAGGAGGATGCGCTTGCCGGGGTCGAGATAGGTCACGCGCATATGCTCGACCCCGCCACCGCCGGGGAGGCGCTCGCAGAAACAGCCGCCGGGGCTGAGCGCGAAGCTCAGATTCTCCGACTTGCCGCCGTAGGTGTGCTGCGGGTTCCACCAAGCGGGCAAGTTGGCGAACGCCTGGAACGCGACCTCGGGCTTGACCACCAGCGGCACCGTCTGGCGCACTTCGAAGCCGTTGGATGAAGCGCTGACAACCTCGGCGGCCGCAGGGGAGGCGAGCGCGCCCAGTCCGATCAGCAACAGGATTTTCATGGCCACCCCCGTCATTGCGAGGCGCGCAGCGCCACGGCAATCCAGAGCGACGCTGGATTGCCACGCTACGCTCGCAATGACGGAGCGGTTTGTCTAGCCGTCCAGAATCGCGTCGATCTGCGCGGCGACATCTTCGACCGAGGCCATTCCGTCGACCCGGCGGACTAGCCCGCGCTCCTCGTAATAAGGCAGGATCGGCGCGGTCTTGGCGCGATATTCGGCCATGCGCGTGCGCACGGTCTGCTCGTTGTCGTCGGGGCGGCGCTTGAACTCGGTCGATCCGCAGAGGTCGCACACTCCGGCGACGGCCGGCCGCTTGAACTCATCGTGATAGGGCGCGCCGCAATTGGCGCAGGTGAAGCGGCCGACGATCCGGCGGACGAGCTCATCCTCGTCGACCACCAACTCAATCACATGATCGAGGTGGCGTCCGCGCTCGGCGAGCAGGATTTCGAGCGCCGCGGCCTGATGCTTGGTCCGGGGGAAGCCATCGAAGATCGCGCCCTTGCCGGCCGACGCATCGAGATGCTCACCGATGAGCGCGCTGACGATGGCGTCGCTGACCAGCTCGCCGCGGTCCATCACCGCTTTCGCCTTGATGCCGACCGGGGTTCCGGCAGCGACCGCCTGGCGAAGCATGTCGCCGGTCGACAGCTGGATCATTCCACGCGCGGTCTGGAGCCGGGCCGCCTGGGTGCCCTTCCCCGCCCCTGGCGGGCCCAACAAGATGATGTTCAGCATTGAAGGGCGCTCCCCTGCCCGCTCGTGCTCAGCGCTTGCGCGGCGTCGTCTTGAGCTTCGCTTTCTTGATGAGGTCGCCATATTGATGGGCGATGAGGTGGCTCTGGATCTGGCTCACCGTGTCCATGGTCACGTTGACGACGATCAGCAGGCTCGTACCGCCGAGGCGGAAGTTGAGCCCGGCCTCGGACGACAGGATGTCCGGGATGAGGCAGATCACGACCAGATAGGCGGCGCCGACGACCGTGATCCGGTTCAGCAGATAGTCGAAATATTCTTCCGTGGCCTTGCCCGGCCGGATGCCCGGGATGAAGCCGCCGTGGCGCTTCAGATTCTCGGCCGTTTCCTCGCTGTTGAACTGCACCGCGGTGTAGAAGAAGCAGAAGAAGGCGATGCCGAGCGCATAGAGCGCCTCGTACGCGCCGGAGCCGTGCTGGAGGAAGGTGCTGATGGTGATCAGCCAGTCGCTCGCGCCGCCTTCGGCATTGGCGCGGTTCCCGGCCCATTGCAGCACCGTCAGCGGCATCAGCAGCAGCGACGAGGCGAAGATCGGCGGGATGACGCCGGCCGTGTTGAGCTTGATCGGCAGGTGCGAGCGCTCCTGCTGCATGCCGCGTGCGGTCTGCCGCTTGGGATACTGGATCAGCACCCGGCGCTGGGCGCGCTCCATGAAGCAGATGCCGAGGATGAGGACCGCTGTTAGCGCGATGATGCCAATGACGATCATCGGGTTCATCGAGCCGGTGCGGCTGCCCTCGAGCAGCTGGGCGACCGCCTGCGGCAGGCGGGCGACGATGCCGGCCATGATGATCAGCGACACGCCGTTCCCGATGCCGCGGCTGGTGATCTGCTCGCCAATCCACATCAGGAACAGGGTGCCGCCGACGAGGCTGACGGTGCCGGCGATTTCGAACAGCATGCCGGGCATGACCACCGCTTCGATGCCCTGGCGGATCGACTGCGATTCCAGCCCACGCACCGCGATATAGCCCTGCACCAGGGTGATCGCGACGGTCAGGTAGCGGGTATATTGGTTGAGCTTCTTGCGTCCGGTCTCGCCTTCTTTGCGCAGCGTCTGCCAGGCGGGATAGAGCGTCGCGCCGAGCTGAACCACGATCGACGCCGTGATGTACGGCATCACGCCGAGCGCGACGATCGAGAAGCGCGACAGCGCGCCGCCCGAGAAGGTGTTGAAGACGTCGAGGATGCCGCCGCTCTGGGTCGCGTAGAGCGCGTTCATCGCGACCGGATCGATGCCCGGCACCGGAACGAACGAAAGGAGGCGGAACAGAATCAGCGCGCCAAGCGTGAACCACAGCCTTTTCTTGAGCTCGGACGCCTTGGCGAAATTCGCGAGGCTGATGCTGGAGGCCATTTGTTCGGCTGCGGATGCCATTGGACGGTTCAATCCTCGAAAACTGAACCGCTCATCCTGAGTAGCCGGTGAGCTTGTCGAACCGGCGTATCGAAGGAGGTCCTTCGATACGGGCCTTCGGCAGGCTCACTCCCTGCTCAGGATGAGCGGGAATGAGACGCTATATAGTGCGCGCTCGGCCGTTGTCAGGCCTGAGCCTTGTCCCTCGCGGCGAGGCGCGCTTCGCGGACCTTGCCCTTCTTCGCAGCGGCGAGCTCGGCCGGGTCCTTGCGCTCGATCAGCTCGATCGATCCGCCGGCCTTCTCGACCGCTTCGCGCGCGCCCTTCGACACCCCGGCGACCTTGAACGCCAGCTTGGCTTTGAGCTCGCCCTTGCCCAGGAGGCGGACGCCGTCCTTGCCGCCGCGCGCCAGCCCAGCGCCCTTCAGCGCCGCGTGGTCTAGCGTGCCCTTGGCGTCGAGCTTGCCGGCGTCGATCGCCTTCTGGATCGCGCCGATGTTCACTTCGGCAAAATCGCGGGCGAAGATGTTGTTGAAGCCGCGCTTCGGCAGCCGCATGTGGAGCGGCATCTGGCCGCCTTCGAAGCCGGCGATCGACACGCCCGAGCGCGCCTTGGCGCCCTT
>Ga0207678_10000248_pt1 | contig 48560 bp, 45 predicted proteins | sample KBSC63metaG_FD_184319 | JGI IMG/M metagenome (GOLD analysis project Ga0207678, IMG submission 184319) | Corn rhizosphere microbial communities from Kellogg Biological Station, Michigan, USA - KBS C6-3 metaG (SPAdes) (version 2) | ecosystem: Host-associated > Plants > Roots > Rhizosphere > Soil ... | reverse complement strand
GCTTGGGCGCTGAGCTGACGAGATACTTTGACGAGTTCAAGGTTTCGGCGTTCCGTCTTGAGACGCAGCAGACCTACACGATGCCGGGCGAGCAGCCCAACTTCGAACTGTTCCTGGCCGGTGGTGAACGCCCCGCGGGCCACAATGCCGCGTGGCATGGCCGTGTCGAGACGATCGTTGCGTCCGGTAGGACTCTTCGGCGCGCCAAAGTGATCCGCCGTCCGTTGACGGAGTATCTCCGCTACCAGTGCGCGTGGAGTATTCCCGGAAATGTTGCTGCCGGTGAGGACTACCGGATGGTCGACATCACGGAGCACGACCGGGGTCTGCCTGATCAGGACTTCTGGCTTTTCGACGAGGTGAAAGTGGTCCATCTCGACTACAATCCCGACGGTACATTCATCGGTGCCGAGTTGGTGGAAGAGCCTGACCTGGCGCAGTACCATCGTTGGCGAGATGTAGCTCTGAGTCACGGGGTGCCGTTTGACGAATGGAATGCTGGAGCCGGACCAGCAGGATGAGCAGCGTGCGACCTTGGCGGAATTGCTTCGCGAGTTGCGGCAGGCTGCCGGTCTTTCGGGTGAACGGCTCGCAGCCCGATGTGCCATGAGCCAGGCGAAGATCAGCCGCATCGAGACGGGCAAGATTCTTCCGTCGGTGATCGATGTCGAACAGATCGTCGCTGCGCTGGCCGTTCCGGACGATGCCGCGGAAAAGCTCGTGGCACTTGCTCGGGTCGCGAACGTCGGGTACACCTCCTGGCGATCGTCGGCGCGCATCGGGCTTTGGCGTGGTCAGCTCGAAATCAAGGCGCTGCACGAATCGTCGCGGGTGGTTCGGCAGTTTCTGCCCGCGATCCCCAGTGGCCTGCTTCAGGTGCCGGACTACGCACGGCAAGTGCTCACTCCGACCGTCAGGGGCAGGCCGGAGCGTGATGTCGACAAGATGCTCGAAGCCCGGTTGTCCTGGCAGCGGGTGCTGGAGGAAACGGGTCGGCGGTTCGAGTTCGTGTTGACCGAGCAGGCGATCCGCTGGCGGCGAGCATCGCTCCCGGTGATGGTCGGCCAGTCGGCGAATCTTGCTGTCCTGAGCGAGCGGAAGAACATCGAGATCTCAGTCATCCCGCAGTCGAGTGAGATCTTGGCATCTCCCTTGAACCTCTTCGTCATCTACGACGAACGACTGGTCACGGTCAAGTTGTTTTCCGGCACCGTTGCACTGCGTGACCCGAGGGATATCGGTTACCACCTCGAGTTGTTCGAGTTCTTCCGGTCGCATGCCTTGAAGGGTGAAGAGGCGACCGGTCTTCTTTGCTCGATCGCCGAGGAATTCAAGCGGGAAACCGAATAGTCTCCCTATGTGCATACGAGAGTAGTTGCAGCCTTTCTTTGTGGAGGTATGTCATGCTTCTCGCATGGAAAACATCACTCGCGCTTGCGGTGACTGCAAGGGAAAGGGCTGCGGAAGCTGCGATGGCACCGGCACGATCACCATTGTCGAAGACTGACCCGCTGCTCCGCCCTGGCCTGGTGTCCGAGGAATTCTCCTTCGGTACCAGAACCCACACCTTCTACCGCGCCCCCTATCCCACCGAAGGGCCGTGCGAGGCGGCAGACGCTGCGGGCAACCGGGCGTGGGTCTTCATGTACGCGCACTTCGTCTTCCGCTGGCCTGAAGGCGCGCTGGTGGTTCACGTCAGTCACGGCACGCTCAACGCCCCGGGGATGCCGCTGTGGGCCGACGTCAAGATCGCCGGCCGCTGGTCCGGCCCGGTTCTGGCCGAATTCGGCCGGACGTGGGTTGCCGGCCACCTCGCCAAGTTCGCCGACTGAGCCCACGGGAACGGCCCCTCGCTGCAGCGGGGGGCCGTTCCGGAAGCGACGTCAGGCGAGGGCCGCGTCCATGGTGATCGTCGTGCCCGCGAGTGCCTTCGACACCGGGCAGGTCTTCTCCGCGGTCTCCGCGTACTCGGCGAACTGCTCCGCCGTGACGCCCGGGATCGATGCCCGCAGGGTGATCGCGATGCCGCTGATCTCGAAACCGCCGCCGGCCGCCGGGCCGAGCGTCACCTCCGCGCTCACGTCGATCGAGTCCGCGGTGAGCTGGTGGGACTCGAGCACGCCCGACAGGTTCATCGCCAGGCAGGACGAGTGCGCCGCCGCGATGAGCTCCTCGGGGCTCGTCTGGCCGTCCGGGTTGCCCGCCCGGGTGGGGAACGAGACCGCGAACGTGCCCGCGTTGGACGAGTCCAGCGTGACCTCGCCCTTCCCGCTGTTCAGTCCGCCGACCCAGTGGGTGGTGGCGTCACGGCTGGGCATAAAGCCTCCTCAATGCTCGGATGAGTCAGTGTTCGATGAATACGCGGCGGCCGACGCGGTCAGCCGTCGCAGGGTCTTGATCAGTTCCCGCCGCTCCCCGTCGTCCAGGCCCAGTGCGCAGCCGATCGCCGAGGGGACGCCGGCGGCGCGCTCGCGCACCGCCCGGCCCTGCCCGGTCAGGCTGATCACCACGGTGCGTTCGTCCGCGGGCAGTCGCGTCCGCGTCACCAGCCCGTTGGCCTCGAGTCGCTTGAGCAGCGGGGAAAGTGTGCCGTAGTCCAGGTGCAGCGCCTCGCCGATCTCCTTGACCGGCCGGTCGTCGGACTCCCACAGCACCAGCAGCACCAGGTACTGCGGATAGGTGAGGCCCAGTTCGCCGAGCAGGGGACGGTACGTGTCCGTCACCGCACGCGACGCCGCGTAGAGCGCGAAGCAGGTTTGCTCGTCCAGGAGGAATTCGTCCGGCACGTCCGTAAACATAGCCCACGATTACATCGTGCGCAAGGTAATAACTGTCGGACCCCTCTGGCAGAGTCCTGCTCATGACCGAACGACCCGCGCGCCCGGACGTCCCGCTCACCGGCGGCGAGCGCGAAATCCTCACCGGCCTGCTCGACTACCACCGCGCGACCGTCGCGTGGAAGTCCGGCGGGCTCACCGAAGACCAGGCCCGGCAGGTGCACCTGCCGAGCGAACTGACGACCGTCGCCGGTCTCGTCGCCGACCTCACGCTCAACGAGTGGTACTGGTTCGGCGTGGTCGTCGACGGCGAAGAAGACACCTGGGAAGAGCGGCTGAAGGACGACCCGGACGCGGAGTTCCGGATCCCGCCCGGGACCACCGTGGAACAGCTCCTCGCGGACTACGAGAAGCAGTGCGCCCGCAGCCGCGAGATCATCGCGAAGCGCGGCTTGGACGACGAAGTGACGCACAAGGACGAAACCTTCAACCTCCGCTGGGTCGTCGCCCACATGATCGAGGAGACCGCGCGGCACGTCGGCCACCTCGACGTGCTGCGCGAGCTCACCGACGGCCTCACCGGGGAGTGACCTTCTTCGGCGGCAGCGGGAAGAAGCCGCTGGTCCGCTCGACGTAGTGCGCGTACGCCGGGCGCGTGCGCGCCATTCCCTTCTCCAGCATGGGTTTCCCCGTCCCGCGGGCCAGCGTGAGGGTCATCGCGACGGGGGAGAGGACGGTCAAGGCGCCCGGCCACGTCGAACAGGCCAGGAGGTAGAGGCCCCACCACACGCACGCGTCGCCGAAGTAGTTCGGGTGCCGCGTGTAGCGCCACAACCCCGTGTCCAGCACGCGGCCGCGGTTGGCCGGGTCGGCCTTGAACCGGCGCAGCTGGTCGTCGCCGATCGTCTCGAACGCGAACCCGACCAGCCACACCACGATCCCGAGCCGGCCGAGGACGCCGATGCCCGTGCCGTCCACGGCGAACTGCACCGGCAGCGACACGAAGTACAGCACCACGGCCTGGAACAGGTACACGCGCACGAACATCTTCGCCGGCCCGTGCCCCATCCGCGCGTACCGCGGGTCCTCGGGCAGCTTGTGGTTGCGCAGGTGCAGGTGCACCGAGAGCCGCACGCCCCAGACGACCGTCAGCAGGACCACCACCAGCCGCAGCGACAGCGGCCCGTCGCCGAAGGGGAAGGCGGCGAGCGCGACGATCGCGAAGCCGAGCCCCCAGAACGTGTCGATCGTGTCGTACCGCTTGCGCGCCCGCGCGATCCCGAAGGTCACGACCACCGCCACGAGCGTGACGGCGGCCGTGACGAGCAGCTGCGGCATCGTCACCACTCCCTCGTCGCGGGCAGGCCGCTCCGGCCGTGCCGGTCGGGCCGCACGGCCAGGATCTGGTCCACACCCATCCGGTTCTCCTCGAACGCCAGCGCCCCGCCCAGCAGGTACAGCCGCCACACCCGCGCGCCCGTCTCGCCGACGAGCGCGACGACGTCGGCCCAGTTCTCCTCCAGGGTGGCGGCCCAGGCCCGGACCGTCCAGACGTAGTGCTCGCGCAGCGCGTGCACGTCCCGGACCTCCAGCCCCGCGGTCTCCAGGTGGTCGGCGGTCCGGCCGACCGGGCGCATGGTCATGTCGGGGGCGATGTACCGCTCGATGAACGCGCCGCCGCCGGGGGCGACGTTCCCGCGGGACATCTGCTGGAGCAGCACGCGCCCGCCGGGCTTCACCATCCTTTGCAGGGTCGCCGCGTACGCCGGGTAGTTGACCTCGCCGACGTGCTCGCCCATTTCGATCGACGCGACCGCGTCGAACGGCGCGTCCGTCAGCTCCCGGTAGTCCTGGCGGCGCACCTCGACCCGGTCCGCCAGGTCGTGCTGGGCGAGCCGGCCGCGGACGTGCTGCAGCTGCTCGGCCGAGAGCGTGATGCCGACGGCCTCGACGCCGTGGTGCTTGGCCGCGTGGACGAGCAGCGAGCCCCAGCCGCAGCCGACGTCCAGCAGCCGCATGCCCGGCCGCAGTCCCAGCTTGCGGCAGATCAGCTCCAGCTTGTCGTGCTGCGCCTGTTCGAGGCTCTGCGACTCCGACGTGAAGTACGCGCTCGAGTAGGCCATCGACTCGTCCAGCAGCAGCTGGTAGAAGGCGTTGCCCAGGTCGTAGTGGTGGGCGATGGCGGACCGGTCGCGCAGCAGGCTGTGCAGCTTCCCGGACAGCCGGGCCTCTTCGGCGGGCGGCTTCGGCGGCAGCCCGGCGACGCCGAGCCGCGCGGCCAGCCGGACGGCCTCCGCCCACTCGCGCGGCCCCAGCTTCACCCGGCTCAGCTCACCCGCGCGGGTCAGGGCCCAGATCCGGCGGAAGCCGTCGGCCAGATCCCCTTCGACGTCGAGGTCGCCGGTGACGTAGGCGCGGGCGAGCCCCAGCTCGCCGGGCGCGTAGAGCAGGCGGCGGAGGGCACGGCGGTTGCGGAGCACGACGGTGGGGGCATCCGACGGGCCGGCGCGGGTTCCGTCCCAGGTCCGCAGGCCCACGGGAAGGGGCCCGCCGAGGAGCTTTTCGGCGAACGAGGCGAGAAGGTGCGCGGTGGTGTGCGGCATGCCCGGGATTCGCTCTCCCCGTCCCGGTGGATTGGTCGCCCGGCCCGGCAATCCGGCGGGGCGGCAGTGCCGAAGGACCGGTGTGGAGATCACGGGAGAACGCATCGGCGTCATCGGCAGCGGGGTGGCCGGGCTGACCGCCGCATACCTGCTGCAGCGCAAGTACGAAGTTCTGCTGTTCGAGGCCGACGACCGCCTGGGCGGGCACGCGCACACGCACGACGTGCCGAGCCGCCACGGGGGCACCGTCGGCGTGGACTCCGGCTTCATCGTCCACAACGAGCGCACCTACCCGACCCTGCTCAAGCTGTTCGGCGAGCTGGGGGTGCACACCCGCGACACCGAGATGTCGATGAGCATTCGCTGCGACGGCTGCGGCCTGCAGTACGCCGGCGCCAAGGGCGTGGCCGGGCTGTTCGCCCAGCGCGGCAACGCCGTCCGCGGCCGCTACCTGCGGATGCTGACCGAGGTGAAGCGGTTCCACCGGCACGCGAAGCGGCTGCTGGCGGCGACGGACGCCGGCGACGTCACGCTCGGCGCGTTCCTCGCCATCGGCGGCTACACGCGCTACTTCGTCGACCACTTCATGCTGCCGCTGGTGTCCACGGTCTGGTCGGCCGACCGCGCCGACACGCTGCGGTACCCGGCCCGGTACCTGTTCGAGTTCCTCCGCAACCACGGCATGCTCTCGGTGAAGGACTCGCCGGACTGGCGGACCGTCGTCGGCGGCTCGCGCCAGTACGTCGAGCTCGCGGCGAAGCAGCTCACCGCCGTCCACCTGTCGACCCCGGTGCGGTCGGTGCTCCGGACCGGCAGCGGTGTCGAGATCCGCGACGACGCCGACACCCCGCACCGCGTCGACAAGGTCGTCGTCGCCACGCACGCCGACCAGGCCCTCGCCCTGCTGGCCAACCCGACGGCCGCCGAGCGCGAGGTGCTGGGGGCGTTCCGGTACTCCGAGAACGAGGCCTGGCTGCACACCGACACGAGCGTGCTGCCCTCGCTGGCCGACGCGCGGGCCGGGTGGAACTACCGCGCGCCGGTCTGCGGCGCGCCCACCGGCGCGGTCCAGGTCAGCTACGACATGAACCGCCTGATGCGGCTCGACGAGCCGACCGGATACGTCGTCACGCTCAACCCCGGCGACGGCCCGGGCCCGGACCACGTCGTCGCGCGGATGCGGTACGAGCACCCGGTCTACACGCCGGAATCCGTTGCCGCGCAACGGCGGCTGCCCGAGCTCAACGACGGCGTGGTCGCCTACGCGGGCGCCTACCACGGCTGGGGCTTCCACGAGGACGGCTGTTCCTCGGGCGCCCGCGCCGCGGAAAGCCTGGGGGTGAGGTGGTGACGAACGCGCTCTACGACGCCACGGTCGCGCACGTGCGGCGGATCGACCCGCCGTACGCCTTCGCCCACCGCGTGTACCTGTGGCGCGTCGACCTGGACGACCTGCCGCGGCTGCCGTGGTGGCTGCGGCCGTTCGCGCGGTTCGACCACCGGGACCACTTCGTCGCGGGCGATCCGCGCGGCATCCGGGAAAAGCTGGACGCCTGGCTCGCCGAGCGCGGGGTCGACCTGCGCGGCGGGAAGGTCGTGATGCTCGCCGCCGCGCGGGTGCTCGGGTACGTGTTCAACCCGATCAGCGTCTACTGGTGCCACGGCCCGGACGGCCGGCTCGAGTGCGTCGTCGCCGAAGTGCACAACACCTACGGCGGCCGCCACGCCTACCTGCTGCACCCCGACGAGGCCGGGCGAGCCCGCGCGGCCAAGGAGTTCTACGTCTCGCCGTTCCAGGAGATGGACGGCGAATACCGGATGCGCCTGCCGCACCCGGAAGCCCTGCTCGACCTCACGGTGGCGTTGCGTCGCGGCACCGCCACGCCCCTGGTCGCTACGCTGCGGGGAGTTCGCCGCCCGGTGAACCCGCGGTGGCTGGCCCGGCTCGTCCTGGCCCGGCCGCTGCTCCCGCAGCGGGTGTCCGCGCTGATCCGCCGCCACGGCGTCACGCTGTGGCTGCGCAAGGCCGCGGTCGTGCCGCGCACCCCGCAGAACGCCGGAGGACAGCTGCATGGATGAGCCGGCCCGCCCGCGCCGCATGGCGCCGGTGCCCTCCGCAATCCCGGCCGGCCCGACCGCCGAGGAGCTCATGGTGCGCGTGGCCAAGGGCGACGAGCGCGCCTTCGAGCTGCTCTACGACCAGTTCGCGGGGCCGATCTACGGCCTCGTCCGGCGGATCGTGCGCGACGCGGCCCAGTCCGAAGAGGTCGCCCAGGAAGTCCTCATCGAGCTCTGGCGCACCGCGACGCGGTACGCGCCGGACAAGGGCTCGGCGCTGAACTGGGCGATGACGCTGGCCCACCGCCGTGCCGTCGACCGCGTCCGCTCGGCGCGCGCGAGCACCGAACGCGAGCAGAAGGCGACCTTCGAGGCCGCCCGCGGCCGTCCGTTCGACGAGGTCGCCGAGTCCGTCACCGCGCGGCTCGAACGCTCCCAGGTGCGCCGGTGCCTGTCCTTCCTGACCGACCTGCAGCGCGAATCGGTGCTGCTCGCCTATTACCAGGGCTATACGTATCGCGAGGTGGCCGAAGTGCTGTCGACGCCGCAGGGAACCATCAAGACGCGGCTGCGGGACGGGCTGATCCGCCTGCGGGACTGCCTGGGGGTGACCGCTTGAGCACGCCGGAAATGCACACCCTGGCGGGCGCCTTCGCGCTCGACGCCGTCAACGACGTCGAGCGCGCGGAGTTCGCCCGCCACCTCGAGCAGTGCGACTCGTGCACGCAGGAGGTCGCCGAGCTGCGCGCGACCGCGGCCCGGCTGGGCGCGGCGATGGCCGAGGAGCCGCCGCCGTACTTCAAGGACCGCGTCATGACCGCCATGCACGCGACCCGCCAGCTGCCGCCGCGGACCCGGCCCGGCTCGCCCGACCGGCACCGCCGCTCGGCGCGGGCCCCGCGCTGGGCGGTCCTCGTGTCGGCCGCGGCCGCCGTCGTCGGGCTCGCCGCGGGCGGGGTGTTCGGCGGCATCGCGCTGACCCAGCAGCAGGAGCTGCAGTCCGCACAAAGCCGGCTCGACCAGGCGAAACAGCAGTTCGCGCCGGTCGCGGCGCTGCTCGCGGCGCCGGACGCGAAGACCGCGCACGGCGAGGCGCCCACCGGCGGCGGCGTCACGGTCGTCCTGTCGCGGTCGCTCGACCGGGTGATGGTGATGGACGCGGGCCTGCCGTCGCAGCCGGGCGGGAAGGTCTACGAAGCCTGGCTGATCACCGGCGCGGACGCCCCGCGCTCGGCCGGGGTGATCGCCGCGGCCGACCAGGGCGGCCTGGTCGTGGCGGACGGCGTCGGGAGTGCCGACAAGGTCGCGGTGAGCGTCGAACCGCCCGGCGGATCGGCCACCGGAGCGCCCTCGGAAGTCCTCATGAGCATGGCCGTGCCCGCCTGATCCGGCGCCATACCAGATCGGGCCGAAGGGGTGTTCGCGGCCCGTCGCTCTTGCGCGCTCGAACGTGTTGTGGCAAAACACCTTTGCGACACACGGCGTGCCTACTGGATTAGAGCCTGCCTGGTGCCTACCGTCCTGCCTAACGTCGGCGGTTGACATAACTCTCGATCTGGGGTTGAGGTCGAGGGTTTGATCATCGGCCGGCGGGCTGTACGGGCACAACGATCAGGAAGGCGGACTTCGATGACGCCCCCGCACAACTACCTTGCGGTGATCAAGGTGGTCGGCATCGGCGGTGGCGGCGTGAACGCCGTGAACCGCATGATCGAGGTCGGCCTCAAGGGTGTCGAGTTCATCGCGGTGAACACCGACGCACAGGCACTGCTCATGTCCGACGCCGACGTCAAGCTGGACATCGGCCGCGAGCTGACCCGCGGCCTCGGCGCGGGCGCCGCCCCCGAGGTCGGCCAGAAGGCCGCCGAAGACCACCGCGAAGAGATCGAAGAGGTCATCAAGGGCGCCGACATGGTGTTCGTGACCGCCGGCGAAGGCGGCGGCACGGGAACCGGTGGCGCGCCCGTCGTGGCGCAGATCGCCCGCAAGCTGGGCGCGCTGACCATCGGCGTCGTGACCCGCCCGTTCACCTTCGAGGGCAAGCGCCGCGGCAAGCAGGCCGAGGACGGCATCCAGCAGCTGCGCAACGAGTGCGACACGCTGATCGTGATCCCGAACGACCGGCTGCTGCAGCTCGGCGACATCGGCGTCTCGCTGATGGACGCGTTCCGCTCCGCGGACGAGGTGCTGCTCTCCGGTGTCCAGGGCATCACCGACCTGATCACCACCCCGGGCCTGATCAACCTCGACTTCGCCGACGTCAAGAGCGTCATGTCCGGCGCGGGCTCCGCGCTGATGGGCATCGGCTCGGCGCGCGGCGAAGGCCGGGCCATCCAGGCCGCGGAGAAGGCGATCAACTCGCCGCTGCTGGAGGCGTCGATGGACGGCGCCCACGGCGCGCTCCTGTCCATCGCGGGCGGCTCCGACCTGGGCCTGTTCGAGATCAACGAGGCCGCGTCGCTGGTGCAGGAGTCCGCGCACCCGGACGCGAACATCATCTTCGGCACGATCATCGACGACTCCCTCGGCGACGAGGTCCGCGTCACGGTGATCGCCGCCGGCTTCGACGCCGGCGCGCCGACGCACAAGAAGCTGGACCCGTCGACCTTCGGGTCGGGCTCGCGCCAGTCGTCGACGACGGCGTCGGCCTCGGCCGGCCAGGTCTCGAACCCGCCGACCCCGCCGTCGGGTGCCACCCCGGTGCCGTCCGCGGGCAGCTCCGGCTACCCGGTGGCGCCGCCGCGCACGCACTCGTCGCTGCCGCCGGCCGCCGGCAACCAGCCGCCCGGCGGGCTCCCGCAGCCCGGCGGCGGCTCGCGCGGCTACTCGCCGCTCGGGTCCAACGCGACCCAGGGCAGCCTGCCCGGCCGCGCGATGCCGGTGCACGACGACCCGTCGGACGACGAGGTCGACGTCCCGCCGTTCATGCGGCGCTAGCCACCACCTCTGAAGGCCGTCACCCGCGAACTAGAGTCGGGGGTGATGGCCTTCACTCATGTTCAGGAGGATTTCGTGCGGGTTCGGCGAGTGGTCACGACCAGGGCGGGCGGCGCTTCGAGGCCGCCGTACGACACCTTCAACCTGGGTGACCACGTCGGCGACGACGAGGGCAACGTCTTCGCCAACCGCAAGCGGCTGGCGAGCGAGCTCGGCTTGGCCGAGGACAAGCTGGCCTGGATGGAGCAGGTCCACGGCCGCACGGCGACCATCGTCGACGGTTCCGAGACCCGCGCGGCGGAGGCGACGGACGCCCTGGTGACCGCGACCCCCGGGGTCGCGCTGGTGGTGCTGGTCGCCGACTGCGTCCCGATCCTGCTGGCCGATGCCGAGGCCGGGGTGGTCTCCGCGGTCCACGCCGGCCGGGCGGGCACGCGCGTCGGCGTCGTCCCGGCCGCGGTCAAGGCCATGCGGTCGGCCGGTGCCGAGCCGCACCGGATCGAAGCGCTGCTCGGCCCGGCCATCTGCGGCGACTGCTACGAGGTCCCCGCCGAAATGGCCGCCGACGTCGAGAAACACGTCCCCGGCACCGCGTGCAAGACCCGCAAGGGCACGCCCGGGCTCGACCTGCGCGCCGGGCTCTGGCGGCAGCTCGCCGACCTGGGCGTCGGCAAGATCGGCGTCGACCCGCGGTGCACGAACGAGGACAAGACGCTGTTCAGCTACCGCCGCGACGGGACCACCGGGCGGATCGCGGGCATCACCTGGATCGAGGCATGACCGACCGGAAGGCCGAGCTGGCCGAGAACCTGGCCGAGGTCGAGGAGCGGATCGCCGCCGCGTGCCGGGCCGCCGGGCGCGCCCGGGACGAGGTCAAGCTGATCGCGATCACGAAGACCTTTCCGGCCGCCGACGTCGCGCTGCTCGCCGAGCTCGGTGTCACCGATGTGGGGGAGAACCGCGACCAGGAGGCCGGCCCGAAAGCCGCCGAAGTCCGCGGGCTGCGGTGGCACATGGTCGGCCGGCTGCAGCGCAACAAAGCACGATCGGTGGTCGGGTGGGCACACGAAGTGCAGTCCGTCGATTCGGCGCGGCTCGCCGACGCGCTTTCGAAGGCGGTGCGTGCGGTTCGGGACGCCCAGATACGTGACGAACCCCTCGACGTGCTCATCCAGGCCAGCCTCGACGACGATCCCGAGCGCGGCGGCTGCCCGCTGACCGAACTGGACGCGCTGGCCGACCGGATCGCGCGAACCGGAGAGCTGCGGCTTCGCGGCCTGATGGCCGTCGCACCGCTGGGTGCCGACCCGGCTGCGGCCTTCGAGCGGCTGGCTCGCGCGGCCGAACGGCTCCGCAAAGATCACCCGAATGCCGCAGACGTGTCCGCCGGGATGAGCCATGATCTCGAGCAGGCGATCACGCACGGCTCGACCTGTGTGCGTGTCGGAACCGCGTTGCTCGGTGGGCGCGGTTTAGCCTCGCCGTAGGGAGCTCGCGCGGTCGTCACGTTTCGTGGCCGCCCGTGCGGGGCACTGACGGCGTGGAGATTGAGTCAGTGCGGGAGCGGCTAGGGCTAGGGAGAGGCATGAGCGCGCTGCAGAAGCTGAAGGCCTACTTCGGGATGGTGCCCGCTGACGACGACGGCTACGACGACGGGGACGACTATCGGCGCGGTTACGACGACGACTACGACTCCTACGAGGAGCCTGCCCCGCGGTCGTCGCGTTCACGGTACCGCGAGGTCGACGACACGTACGACGAGCCTGTCAGCCGCAGCCGGTCACGCTCCGTGGCCAGCTCGGAGCCTGCCGTCCACGGCGCGCTCGCGATGGACCGGCAGCCGGAGCCCGTGGCGCGCCTGCGACCGGTCACCGAGCCGGTCGTGCGCCAGCCGGTGCGTGACCCGTTGAGCCGCATCACCACGCTGCACCCGACCAGTTACGCGGAGGCGCGGGCGATCGGGGAGCACTACCGCGAGGGCATCCCGGTGATCATGAACCTCACCGAGATGGAGAACGCGGACGCGAAGCGGCTCGTCGACTTCGCTGCCGGGCTGGCGTTCGCGCTCAGAGGGTCGATGGACAAGGTCACCAACAAGGTGTTCCTTCTCTCACCGCCCGATGTGGACGTCACGGCGGAAGACCGTCGGCGGATTGCCGAGGGCGGATTGTTTTTGCGGGGCTGAAGTCGGCCGTACCGCTGAGCGCAAGCAGACGTGACTTTGCCGACCCGATCCAGGGTCGGCCCCCTCAACTGCGTCTTCGGAGAGGACGCCCGGTTAGAGTAGGTACGTGGAAGCTGTGTGGCTGGTCGTCTGGTACGTGCTGTTCGCCTTCTGGCTGCTGCTGACGGCGCGGATCGTGGTCGAACTCGTCCGGACCTTCGCGCGTGAGTGGCATCCGGCCGGAGGGGTTGCGGTCACGCTCGAGACCATCTACACAGTGACGGACCCGCCGGTCCGTTTGTTCAGAAGGATCATTCCGATGGTCCGGATCGGCGGCGTCGGACTGGACTTGTCGATTATGGTGCTGCTGTTGGTTGTGTTCTTCGCGATGCAACTGGCGACTCCTTCAAGTTGATCGGGGAAACTTGAGGTGGACCCTGCAGGCCATGGAGTGCGTGAGGTGATCTGATGTCGTTGACCCCCGCTGACGTGCATAACGTCGCGTTCAGCAAGCCGCCCATCGGCAAGAGGGGCTACAACGAGGACGAGGTGGACGCGTTCCTCGACCTGGTGGAGACCGAGCTGGCCCGGTTGATCGAGGACAACAACGAGCTGCGCCAGCAGATGGAACAGCTCGACGCGGAGCTCGAATCGACCCGCAGCGAGCTGGAGAACGCCAAAGCGAACGTCGGCGCGCCCCCGATGCGCGAAGAGCCGTCGCGGCGCCTGGCGCCGGTGCCGCCGCCGCAGTCCGCCATGGAGCAGACGCAGGCGCACTCGATGGTGCCCGACAGCACCGAGCCGAACGTGCAGGCCGCCAAGGTCCTGGGCCTGGCCCAGGAGATGGCCGACCGGCTGACCGCCGAGGCGAAGACCGAGTCCGACGGGATGCTGGCCGAGGCCCGCACCAAGTCCGAGCAGCTGCTTTCGGACGCCCGGGCGAAGTCCGACTCGATGGTGAACGAGGCCCGCACCCGCGTCGACACGATGCTCAACGACGCGCGGACCCGCGCCGAGACGCTGGAGCGCCAGGCGCGTGACAAGGCGACGACGCTGGAGCGCGAGTCGCAGCGCAAGTACACCGAGACGATGAACAGCCTGAACTCCGAGAAGAGCGGGCTGGGCAAGAAGATCGAAGAGCTGCGCACGATCGAGCGGGAGTACCGCACGAGGTTGCGCGGGTTCCTCGAGTCCCAGCTGCGCGAGCTCGACGACCGCGGTTCGGCGGCCCCGGCGTCTGCGTCGTCGAACTCCGGGCAGTCGTCCGGTTCGACGAGCGGCGGCCAGGGCTACTCCTTCGGCCCGCGGGCCGAAGCCGGCTGAGTTTCCGCTCCGGGCCACCCCGCCGGCACCCGCCGGTGGGGTGCGCCACGGTTCGGAGTCGATCCGGTACCACACGTGGGCGGGTCGTGGTCCGCTCTCCCGTCGTTCGTGTTGTAATTCAGCGTGCTTTACATCGTGCTGGTCCTGGTACTGGCGGCTCTGGGGTTGCTCGTCACGGCGCTGATGACGGCTTCTTCGCTGTGGGCGTGGGTGTCCATCGGCCTTTCCGTGCTGGCCGGGCTGCTCCTGGTCGCCGACTGGCTGCGCCGCCGTCGCCGCTCCACCGCACCTGCGGCCGTTCCTTCTGCACCGGAACCCGCCGAGGCTGCTTCGCCGGCCGAAGAAGAACAAACCACCCTGATCCCGGCCACCGGTGACCTGGGCGACCCGGCCGAGACACCCGAGCCCGAACCGGCCGACGCTTCAGCCGAGCCCGAAACAACGGCCGATTCCGAACCGGGCGTCGAAGAAACCCCGGAAGCCGACATCGCCGTCCTGGCCGACCTCGAGGACGAGGTCGTGGTGGTCGACGAACACCCCCGCTACCACCTCCGCACCTGCCCCTGGCTCGGCCCCCGCGACACGATTCCCATCGGCGTCGGCGAGGCCCGCCAGCTCGGCTTCACCCCCTGCGACGTCTGCCGCCCCAACGCCACCCTGGTAGCCACCCACCGCTGACCGTGATGCCCTCCCCATCACGAGTGATGCCCCTCCAATCACACGTGATGCCCGCCGGATCCCGCGTGATCGAAGCCGTAACTCGCGTGATTGAAGCCGGAACCGGCGTGATTGAAGCCGTAACTCGCGAGTTACGGCCCTGCTCACGCGAGTTACGGCTCTGATCACGCGAGTTACGGGTTTCAGGCGGCGAGATCGGCGAGGCCGAGGTGAGTGGCGAGGGCCTGGGTGCCTTCGGGGGTGAGGCGGAGGGCGCGGTGGGCCTGCGCGCGACGCGTCACCCAGCCCGCGTCGAGGAACCGGGTCGCCAAAGCCGCGCCCAGCGCGCCCGCCAGGTGGTGGCGTTGTTCGCTCCAGTCGAGGCAGAACTTCAGCAGGGGGCGACGTCCGGTGGCGACAAGGTCCAGATCCACGCCCAGCGAACCGAACACCGGAGCAGCCGAAGGACCCAGCGTGTACGGGTGTTCGCGCAGCGGAGCCGAAATCCGGTCACCCGGCCGCCGCCGTGTGTCGCCGGGGCCGGTCAGCGCGCGCCGAGCCAGCAACGCCGACGTGACCGCGACCCCAAGGCGGCCCGCGAGGTGGTCGTAGCACGTCCGGGCCGTCCGCAGCGCCTCCGCCCGCGTCCCTTCGCGCAACGACGTCACCGGCTGGGACGGCGAGTACCGGGCCAGCGTCTCCAGCAGCTCGGCGGTGTCCGGGCCGGCCAGCCGGTAGAACCGGTGCCGCCCCGACTTCTCCGCGACGACCAGCCCCGCCGCCCGCAGCTTCGCCAGGTGTGCGCTGACGCCTTGCGCGGACAGCCGCGCTTCCGCCGCCAGCACCGACGCCGCCAGCGCCCGGCCGTCGGCGAGCGCGAGCAGCACGCGGACCCGCGCCGGGTCCGCGAACAGCGCGGCCGTGCGCGCGATGTCGGCGTCTCCTTGCACCTCTCCAGGGTGCCCCCGGCACGCTTCCACCCAAACGGAAGTGTCCGCGCGGTCTGCTGGGGGACATGCTCCTGCTGACCATGTGCGCCGGGATGTTCCTGGTGCAGCTGGACGTCACGGTCGTCAACGTCGCCCTGCCCGCCATCGGCACCGGCCTGCACGCCGGTCTCGCCGCGCAGCAGTGGGTGGTGGACGGCTACTCCGTCACCCTGGCCGCGTTCCTGCTCACCGGCGGTGCCCTCGGCGACGTCTTCGGCCACCGACGGGTCGTCCTCACGGGCTTCGCGCTCTTCGGCACGGCGTCGGCCGCGTGCGGGCTCGCCGGCACCGCACCCCTGCTCGTCGCCGCCCGCGCCGGGCAGGGCCTGGGCGCGGCCCTGCTGCTGCCCGGCACGCTCGCCGTGATCGCGAACGCCCACCCGGGACACGCCGAGCGCGCGCGGGCCCTCGGGATCTGGGCCGGGGTCTCGGCGCTGGCACTGGCGGCGGGTCCGGTGCTGGGCGGCGCGATCGTCTCGGCGACGGGCTGGCGGCCGGTGTTCTGGCTCAACGTCCCGGTCGTCCTCGCGGCCGCCTTCGCGACTCGGCGGCTCGCGCCCCGCGGCGAGCGCGTGCCCGGGCGGCGGATCGACGTCGCCGGTGCCGCCACAGCCGTGCCCGCCCTCGGCGCCGGTGTCTACGCTGTCATCGAAGGGAACATCGCGGCCGGAATCGTGGCGGCAGGCGCGCTCGCGGCGTTCGTGGCCGTGGAACGCCGCTCGCCGGCCCCGATGCTGCCCCCGGACCTCGCCCGGCGGACGCTGGGCCCGAACTTCGTCGCGGCGGCCATGAACTTCACCGGCATCGGCGCGATCCTCGTCCTGACGCTCTACCTCCAGGGCGTGCGGCACGCGAGCCCGCTGGAGGCCGGGCTCGAAGTCCTGCCGCTGTTCGGCCCGCTGTCGCTGCTGGCCCCCGTCGCGGGCCGGCTGACCGCCCGCTTCGGGCCGCGCCCGCTGATGGTCGCCGGCCTGGCCCTGGGCGCGTGCGGGATGCTGAACCTGGTGCTGCTGAAGGAAAACAGCGGGTACGCGGCCCTGCTGCCGACCCTGCTCGGCCTCGGCATCGGGATGGGCCTGCTGACGACGGCGGTGGTGACGGCCGCGGTGGACGGCGTCCCGCCGGAGCGCGCGGGCGTGGCCGGCGGCGTCAACAACACCGCCCGCCAGGCCGGCGGCGCGCTCGGGGTCGCGGTGCTCGGCGCGATGACGGGCGGGGACTTCCTCACCGGGCTGCACGAGGTGGGGCTCGTCGCCGCGGCGTTGTGGCTGGTCGCGATCGGCGTGACCGTACGTGCCCCTCGTGACAACCCGGTTGCGCGGGCCGGTTAACCTGGTAGGCAACACGGCGTCGATCCGGCCATCACCGGGGAGCCTCCGGAAGAACCGAGCGTCACGCTCTCAGTAGAACCGGACGGGTGCGGCCCGTGACAGCCGTTCAACGAAGCGGCCTGTGAGAGCAGGCAAGCGGGGTGGTACCGCGGAACGCCGGAAGGTGTCTCGTCCCCGTGTGGGTGACCGGTGCGGGAGCCGGTCGTCCGTACGCGAGCGACGAACCGAGGAGCACCCGGATGTACCCCCAAGCCCAGCTCGGCGACGGCGCAGGAGTCCCGTCGCAGCCGTCGTTTCCCGCCCTGGAGAAGCAGGTCCTCGCCTACTGGGAGAGCGACCGGACGTTCCAGGCGACGATCGACGCGCGTCCTGCGGGCGAAAAGGGCGAAAACGAGTACGTCTTCTACGACGGCCCGCCCTTCGCCAACGGCCTGCCGCACTACGGCCACCTGCTCACCGGGTACGTCAAGGACCTGGTGCCGCGCTACCAGACCATGAAGGGCCGCAAGGTCGAGCGCCGCTTCGGCTGGGACACCCACGGCCTGCCCGCCGAGCTCGAGGCCATGCGCCAGCTCGGCATCACCGAGACGTCCGAGATCGAAGAGATGGGCATCGCGAAGTTCAACGCGGCTTCGCAGGAGTCCGTCCTCCGCTACACCGACGAGTGGCGCGACTACGTCACTCGCCAGGCCCGCTGGGTCGACTTCGACAACGACTACAAGACCCTCGACGTCACCTACATGGAGTCGGTGCTCTGGGCGTTCAAACGCCTGTGGGACAAGGGACTCGTCTACGAGGGCTACCGCGTCCTGCCGTACTGCTGGCGCGACGCGACGCCGCTGTCCAACCACGAGCTGGGCATGGACGCCGACGTCTACCGCAACCGCCAGGACCCGGCCGTCACGGTCGGGTTCCGCCTGGAGGGCAACGGCAACGACCTCGACGGCACCTACCTGCTGATCTGGACGACGACGCCGTGGACGCTGCCGTCGAACCTCGCCACGGCCGTGCACCCGGACGTGCAGTACGTCGTCGTGGAGCACGACGGCAAGCGGTTCCTGCTCGCCGAAGCGCGAGTGGCCGCGTACGCGCGTGAACTCGGCGAAGAGCCGGCGGTCGTGGCGCACTACACCGGCACCCAGCTGCTCGGAACCCGTTACGCCCCACCGTTCCCGTACTTCACCGGCACCGAGAACGCGCACCAGGTGCTGGCCGCCGACTACGTCACCACCGACGACGGCACCGGGATCGTCCACATCGCACCCGCCTACGGTGCCGACGACAAGCTCGTCACCGACGCCGCCGGGATCCCGCCGGTCACGCCGGTCGACGCGCACGGCAAGTTCGACGCGACCGTGCCCGACTACGAGGGCCAGCAGGTCTTCGACGCGAACCCGAACATCGTGCGGGACCTCAAGAACGGCACGGGATCCGCGGCGCAGCAGGGCGCCGTGCTGCTGCGGCACGAGACCTACGACCACTCCTACCCGCACTGCTGGCGCTGCCGGAACCCGCTGATCTACCGCGCGGTCTCGTCGTGGTTCGTCGCGGTGACGCAGTTCAAGGACCGGATGGTCGAGCTGAACCAGCAGATCACCTGGTACCCGGAGAACGTCAAGGACGGCCAGTTCGGGAAGTGGCTGGAGAACGCCATCGACTGGTCGATCTCCCGCAACCGGTACTTCGGCACGCCGATCCCGGTGTGGCAGTCCGACAACCCCGAGTACCCGCGCACCGACGTCTACGGCTCGCTCGACGAGCTGGAGGCCGACTTCGGCGTGCGGCTGGACAACCTGCACCGGCCCTACATCGACGAGCTGACCCGGCCGAACCCGGACGACCCGACCGGGAACTCGACCATGCGCCGCGTCCCGGACGTCCTCGACGTCTGGTTCGACTCGGGCTCGATGCCGTACGCCCAGGTGCACTACCCGTTCGAGAATGCCGAGTGGTTCGAGCACCACTACCCGAGCGACTTCATCGTCGAGTACATCGGGCAGACCCGCGGCTGGTTCTACCTGCTGCACGTGCTCGCCACGGCGCTGTTCGACCGGCCGGCGTTCCGCACCTGCGTCTCGCACGGCATCGTGCTCGGCTCGGACGGCGCCAAGATGTCCAAGTCGCTGCGGAACTACCCGGACGTCAACGAGGTCTTCGAGCGCGACGGCTCCGACGCCATGCGCTGGTACCTGATGGCGAGCCCGATCCTGCGCGGCGGCAACCTCGTCGTCACCGACAAGGGCATCCGCGACGCCGTCCGCCAGGCCGTGCTGCCGCTGTGGAACTCGTACTACTTCCTCGCGCTGTACGCGAACGCCGAAGGCGTGGAAGGGAAGTGGCGCACGGATTCGCCGAACGTGCTCGACCGGTACGTCCTGGCGAAGACGCACGAACTCGTCACCGACGTCGAATACGCGATGGACCACTACGACGTCGCGGGCGCGTGCCAGACCGTCCGGGACTTCCTCGAGGTCCTGACGAACTGGTACGTGCGCCGCTCGCGCGACCGCTTCTGGGCGGGCGACCAGGACGCGATCGACACGCTGCACACCGTGCTGGAAGTGACGTCGCGGGTCGCGGCGCCACTGCTGCCGCTGACCACCGAGGTGGTCTGGCGCGGGCTCACCGGCGGCCGTTCGGTGCACCTGAGCGACTGGCCGAACGCCAACGACCTGCCCGCGGACGCGGCGCTGGTGACGGCGATGGACCGGGTGCGGCAGGTGGCGTCGTCGGCGCTGTCGCTGCGGAAGGCGAACAAGCTGCGCGTGCGGCTGCCGCTGTCGTCGCTGGTCGTCGCGGCCGAGGACGCCGCGACGCTGGGCGCCTTCGCCGACATCCTGCGCGACGAGGTGAACGTCAAGGCGGTCGAGCTGACCACCGACGTCGCCGCGCACGGCGGGTTCGAGGTCGCGGTCAACGCCCGCGCCGCCGGCCCGCGCCTGGGCAAGGACGTCCAGACGGTGATCAAGGCCGTCAAGGCGGGCGACTGGTCGTTCCAGGGCGGCGCCGTGGTCGCGGCCGGGATCGCCCTGCAGGAGGGCGAGTTCGAACGCCGGCTGGTCGCCAAGGGCGGCGGCGCGGCGGCGGAACTGCCCGGCGGGTCCGGCCTGGTCCTGATCGACACCGGGGTGACGCCGGAACTGGCGGCCGAGGGCCTGGTCCGCGACCTGGTCCGGGTCGTGCAGCAGGCCCGTCGCGACGCCGGGCTCGACGTCGCCGACCGCATCGCGCTGACCGTCGACGCGCCCGCCGACGTCGTGGAAGCGGCCCGGACGCACGAGGGGTTCCTGGCCTCGGAGACCCTATCCACGTCGGTGACCTACAGCCCGGTGGCGGAGGGCTTCGCCGGCACGGTCGGCGACGGCACGAAGGTCACGGTCGCCGTCGCCAGGGCCTGATTGCCGAGGGTGGCCGGTAGGGTGCAGACTCGACCGGCCACCCCGATCGTGGGCGGCTCCTTGGGGGAGGGGAACCGGAATGAGCCCTGGCAAGAGACGCGGCATCCTGATCGGCGGCGCGCTGCTGGTCGTCGTGGTCGTGGTGGCGGCGTTCTTCCTGCTCAACAGCGGGGGTTCGACGCCGGAGGCCGCCACCGGCGCGACCACCGTGGAGAGTCCCGGCGCGCTCGACCCGAAGTCGGCGATCACCGAGTACCTGCAGGACATCTCGGAGAACAACCCCGACGCGGCGGGCCGGCTGACCGACGACAACGCGGCCGCCGCGGTGGCGCTGCGGGCCACGCGGAACGCGCTGACCCCGACGTCGGTGACGGCGAAGCTGGCCGACCTGCAGCCGACCCCGGCCGGGGCGAAGCAGGCGAACGGCACCTTCAGTCTGTCGTGGACACTGAAGCCGGGCCAGGTCTGGACCTACGACGTGCCGTTCCAGCTCGCGCAGAACAGCGGGAAGTGGCTGGTCCACTGGGCGCCGTCGCTGCTGCACCCGAAGCTGGAGGCGGGCCAGCGGCTGGTGATCAGCACCGCCGCGCAGGACACGGTCGCGGTCGCCGACCGGGACGGCAAACCGCTGGTGATCAGCGGATCCGGCGGCCCGCGGATGGTGGAGGGCAACCCGGCACCGCTGCTGCGCTCGGCGCTGGCCGGGCAGGTCACCGCCGCGGCGGGCAGCGGCTTCGCTGTCGAACGCGTCGATGCCGGCGGCAAGAGCGTCGAGCGGCTGTTCGGGAAGGTTTCGGACACCGAGGGCAAGCCGCTCGTGACCAGCTTGAGCCTGGCCGCGCAGAACGCCGCCCAGGCCGCGGTGGACGGCTACCAGGGGTCGGCGATGCTCGTCGCCCTCGACACGGGCTCGGGGGACATCCTCGCCGTCGCGCAGAACTCCGCCGCCGGGGACTCGCCGAAGGCGCTCAACGGCCTGTACGAGCCGGGATCGTCGTTCAAGATCGCGACGGCGGTGGCGGCGGTCCAGCAGAGCGGGCTCACCGCGACGTCGCCGGTCGACTGCCCCGGCGTCGCGACGATCGGCACGCGGACGGTCAAGAACGAGGGCTTCGAACTGGGCGCGACGAACCTGCAGACGGCGTTCGCGCGCTCCTGCAACACGACGTTCGGGCAGCTCGCGCTCGGCCTGCCCGCGGACGGGCTGAAGAAGGCGGCCGACGAGCTCGGCCTCAACGCCGACTACGACATCCCCGGGATCAAGACCGAGCTGGGGAAGGTCGAGCCCGCGGCGAGCAAGGACGAGCAGGTCGAGGACGGCTTCGGCCAGGGCCGGATCCAGGCCAGCGCCCTCGGCGGCGCGCTGATGGCGGCCACGGTCGCCACCGGCAAGGCGATCACGCCCCGGCTGTGGCACGACCTGGAGACCACGGTGGTCAAGGGCTACTCGCCGCCGCCGTCGCCGGTGCTCGGCGAGGTGCGGAAGCTGATGCGCGCGGTGGTGACCAGCGGCACCGGCCGCGCCGCCGGTGCGGCGGGCAACGTCTTCGGCAAGACCGGCACCGCCCAGTTCGGCGACGGTTCGAACGCGACGGGCTGGTTCGTCGGCTACCTCGGAACCGTCGCCTTCGCGGTGGTCCTGGAGAACTCGAACGACTCGGGCCCGGCCGTCCAGCTGGCCGCCAAGTTCCTCAAGGCCCGCTGACCCGCCCCGGACGACACGCCGAGGCCCGGCCGGCGTCCGAGGTGGGTGCGACGGTTCGGCCGTGGCCGACGGGTCGGGGCCGTAGCGTGGGGGCATGGAGACGATCGCGCTGGCCGAGGTGGCCGCGGTGCTCGCCGACCCGAGCCGGGCCACCATGTGCCTCGTGCTGCTGGACGGGCGGGCCTGGACCGTCGGCGAGCTGGCGAAGGCGGCCGGGATCGCCCTCTCGACGGCCAGCGAGCACGTCAGCCGGCTGGCCGGTGCCGGCTTCGTCGCCCGCGTCAAGCAGGGCCGGGCCAGCTACGTCCGGATCGCCGACCCGCGCGTCGCCGAGCTGATCGAGCACCTGGCCCAGCACGCCGAACATCGGCCCGTAACCGGCCTGAAGTCGTCGCTGCGGGCGCGGCGGCTCGGGTTCGCCCGGACCTGCTACGACCACCTCGCCGGCGAGCTCGGCGTCGCCCTCCGCGACGGCATGCTCGCCACCGGCCTGGTCGACACCGCCGACGGGCTGACCCTGACCCCGCGCGGCCGCGCCGTGCTGACGGACCTCGGCGTGCCGGTCGCCGCCGGGCGGCGGCCGCTGCTGCGTGACTGTCTGGATTGGACGGAGCGCCGCGACCACCTCGCCGGGGCCCTGCCCGCGGCCCTGCTCGACCGGGCGGTCGACGCCGGCTGGGTGGCCAGGGACGGGCACCGCGCGGTCAAGGTGCTGCCGGCCGCGGGGGAGCCGTTCGCCGCGCTCGGTGTCGATCTCGACGCCCTCGCGAGGCCTTAACACACGGCGTCTCCGGCGCCGGGCAGCGGTACACGAACGAGTTAACCTCCTCGCCTCACTATTCTGAGGGCCCACGGCACTCGGGAGGAGGCGGGCATGGACCAGCTTCCCGTGCTGCTCGGCGTCGGCGGCGTCGTGCTCCTCGCCTCCGTGCTGGCCGTGCGCGTGTCGATCCGGCTCGGCCTGCCTTCGCTGCTGCTGTACCTGGGGATCGGCGTCCTGCTGGGCGAAGCCGGCTTCGGCATCCGGTTCGACAACCCCGAACTCACCCAGTCGCTCGGCCTCGCCGCGCTCGTCATGATCCTCGCCGAAGGCGGGCTGACCACCCGGTGGTCGGCGGTGAAACCCGCGCTGGGCCGCGGGATCGCACTGTCCACAGTGGCCGTCGTGGTGAGCATCGCGGCCACCGGGGCGGCGCTGCACTGGCTGCTGGGCCTCGATTGGCGGCTGGCGCTCCTGTGGGGCGCGGTGCTCGCCTCCACCGACGCGGCCGCGGTGTTTTCGGTGCTGCGCACGGCGGGGATCGGAAAACGGCTCACCGGCGCGCTCGAACTCGAGTCAGGGATCAACGACGCGCCGGCCTACATCGCCGTCGTGGTGCTGGCCGAAGGCACCACTGTGGACTGGACACTGCCGCTGCTGGTGGTCTACGAGCTGACGGCGGGCCTGGCCATCGGGCTCGTCTTCGGCTGGCTCGGCGGGATCGCGCTGCGCCGGGCCGCGCTGCCGGCGACCGGTCTCTACCCGCTGGCCACGGTCGCGGTGTGCGTCGTGGCGTACTCGTCCGGGCAGCTGCTGCACGCGTCCGGGCTGCTCGCCACCTACGTCGCCGCGCTGGTGCTCGGCAATTCGCGGCTGCCGCACCGCTCGGACACGCTCTCCTTCGCCGAAGGGCTCGGGTGGCTGGCGCAGATCGGGCTGTTCGTGCTGCTCGGCCTGTTCGCTTCGCCGGGCCGTCTGCTCGACGCGATCGTGCCGGGCCTGGTCGCGGGCGCGGTCGTGCTGCTGCTGGCGCGGCCGATGTCGGTGGTGCTCTCGATGCTGCCGTTCCGGTTGCCGTGGCGGGAGCAGGCGTTCCTGTCGTGGGCCGGGCTGCGCGGCGCCGTGCCGATCGTGCTCGCGATGATCCCGCTGTCGCAGGGCCTGCCGGGCGCGCAACGGCTGGTCGACGCGGTGTTCGTGCTGGTCATCGTGCTGACGCTGGTGCAGGGGGCGACGCTCGGCCCGCTCGCGCGCCGGCTCGGGCTGGCCAAGAAGTCCGAGGCGCACGAGATCGAGGTCGACTCCGCCCCGCTGGACGAGCTGGGCGCCGAGCTGCTGCAGGTCCGGATCCAGCCCGGCTCGAAGCTGCACGGTGTGTACCTGTCCGAGCTGCGGCTGCCCGTCGGGGCGACGATCAGCCTGGTCGTGCGCGACGGCGCGGGCTTCACGCCGCAGAAGACCAGCCGGCTGCAGGAGCACGACCAGCTGCTGGTGGTCACGACGAGCGCGGTCCGCGACGCCGTCGAACGCCGGCTGCGCGCCGTCGACCGCGCCGGGCGCCTGGCGCGCTGGAAGGGCGAGTCCGGCCGGTAATTCACGAACAGTCTTCCGGCTAGTCCCTCTTTTGGCTTAATGTGCGCTCGATTGAGTGAACTTAGCGCCAGAGGAGAACCCACCGTGAACCTTTCCGTGCGAGCGGCGGGCTTGGCCGCCGCGGTCACCGCGGCCGTGGGACTCCTCGCCGCTCCGGCGTCCGCCGAGGCCTTTCCCGCGCTCACCCTGCCGTTCGAGGCCGGTCAGCAGGTCTACTCGGCGGGCGTCCACTCCGACGACGGCAGCACCGGCGTGAAGAACGCGATCGACTTCAGCCCCGCCGACGGCACCGTCCGCGCGCCCCTGGCCGGCACGGTCCACCTGCAGCACTGCGCCGGCGGCGACTGGGTGACCCTCGATCACCCGGGTGGGTGGCGGACCGGCTACTACCACCTCGAGGGCATCCGGGTGACCGACGGCGAGCAGGTCGAGGCCGGGGCCGTGCTCGGGTCGACCGGCAACGCCCTGCCGTGCGGCGGCAGCAGCACGGGTGCCCACGTGCACTTCACGCTCTGGACGCTCCCGGACGCGGCGTCGGGCAACTGGGACGGCGTCGCCTTCTCCCGGATCGCGACCACGGTCGCGGCGGCCCTCGGCGAGCCGATCGACGGCAAGACCCTCGGCGGCTGGCGCTTCACGGCCGGGTCCGAGCAGTACTCGGGCACCGCGACGCACCTCGCGGACGGGGCGGTGGTCCAGCTGCCGGGCCGGTTCCGCGCCAGCCGCTGAGGCTGCTTACGGTCTGTGAGCGCCGTCTCAGAATGTGAGGCGGGGGTTGGCCACCCGGCGCGGTCTCGGTTACCTTCTGACCCAGGTCATGAGTGCCAGCGCGAAGCCCCGGCTTGCTGGCCGGCAACCCTCCTACCGCGGTGGGGTGCCCCGGGTGAAGACCGGGCCGGTCGCGCCGTGCGACGGGCAAGCGCGGGCCCCTCGCCGGGGGTCCCCCGGATCGCCGAGGAGGCACCCCGATGACTCTCGCCATCGACCGCACCCAGCTCGAAAGCCCCGAAACCCTCGAATCCCACGACATCCCCACCGTCGCCGGGGCGTCGCTGCGGGTTCCGCTGGTGACCGGCGGGGACATCGGCTACGCCAACCTCGACCACGCCGCGAGCGCACCCTGTCTCGACGCCGTCCGCGCGAAGGTCGACGAGTTCCTGCCCTGGTACGCCAGCGTCCACCGCGGCGCCGGTTTCGCGTCGCAGGTCTCCACCAAGCTCTACGAGCGCACCCGCGACGTCCTGCGCCGCTTCGTCGACGCGCGGCGGACCGACACCGTCGTCTTCACCCGCAACACCACCGACTCGTTCAACCTGCTCGCCCGCAGCCTGCCGCGGCACACCACGGTCGTCGTCTTCGACACCGAGCACCACGCCGCGCTGCTGCCGTGGCAGGGCCCGAACGTCCGGCGGATCCCGACCCCGCGCACCCGTCTCGCCGCGGTGTCCGCTGTGGACGAAGCGCTCGCCGACGCCCCGCAGGGACCGCGGCTGGTCGTCGTCACCGGAGCGTCCAATGTGACCGGTGAACTGCTCCCGGTGGCGGAAATCGCCGCCGTGGCGCGGAAACACGGTGCTCGCATCGCCCTCGACGCCGCCCAGCTGGCCCCGCACCGCCGGATCTCGCTCAAGGAACTGGACGTCGACTACGTCGCGCTGTCCGGCCACAAGCTGTACGCGCCCTTCGGTGCGGGTGCGCTGATCGGCCGCGCCGACTGGCTGCGCGCGGCCCGGCCGTACCTCGCCGGGGGCGGCGCGACCAAGCTCGTCACCGAAGACGCCGTCGTCTGGAACACCGGGCCGGAGCGCCACGAAGCCGGTTCTCCCAACACCGTCGGCGTGTACGCGCTCGGCGTCGCGTGCGAAACCCTCGGCGAAAACTGGGCCGCGATCGAAAACCACGAACAGGCCCTGCTCACCCGGCTGCGCAAGGGCCTCGAGAGCATCCCGGGCTGCGCCGAGCTGCGGCTGTTCGACGCGCCGGTCGACCGGGTCGGCACGGTCAGCTTCGTCGTCGACGGCTTCGACCCGGGCTGGCTCGCCGCGGTGCTGTCCGCCGAGTACGGCATCGGCGTCCGCGACGGCGCCTTCTGCGCCCACATCGCGGCCAAGCGCCTGATCGGCGTGACCGGCGGCGACGGGCAGCAGGCGGTCCGCGTCAGCCTCGGCCTCGGCAGCACGGAGGACCACGTCGACCGCGTGCTCCTGGCGCTGCGGCAGATCGTCGCCCGCGGAGCCCGCTGGGAGTACGCCAAGGTCGACGGCCGCTGGGCGCCGGTGGGCGACCCGCGGGAGCTGCCGCCCTTCTGCTGAGCGCTAACCTGGGCCGATGGGGAGAGGGCCGCGTTTCTGGTTTCCGCTGGCACTGCTGGGGTTCGCCGAGATCGCCCTGGCCGCGGTGCAACTGCTGTCGCGCCGCAGCCAGGCCGAGGCCCAGTCCGCGAACCTCCTGCTCGGCCCGGTGGTCCCGCCCGGCGCGACGGAGTACAGCCGGGGCTACTTCCTGTCCCAGGGCGACTTCCACGCGTGGGGCGCGGGCTTGCCTGCCGAAACCGCATGGCTGATCGCGCTCGGCGTGGTCGTCGCCGGCGCGGCTGTCTGGTACGCAATCGCCCTGCGGCCCGCCCGCACCGGGCGGTTCGTCCTCGGCGCGATCGCCGCGCTGCTCGCCGTCCCGCTGCTCGACCTGGTCGGGTCCTGGCAGTTCCGCATCGGCGACGGCCTGCGCGGCCCGCTCCTGGCCACGCTCGGCCTGCTGATCCTCGCCGCGTACGAGCGCAGCCGGTTCGTCCTGCTGACGACGGTCGCGTTCGCCCTGGTCGCCGTGGTGCTCTCGGCGGACATGGCGGGCGTGCTCGGGTCGGCGATGATCCTGCTCGCCGCCGCCTTCGTCGCCCTGCTGCGGCGCAACCCGGAGATGCCCTGACGATGGGGGGTTCCGGACGGTCCGGGTTCCTGATGGTCGTCGCCGGGGTGTTCTCGCTGGTCGCGACGGTGTTCCCGGCCCCGCCCGCCGTGGCGGGCGTGCTGTTCGCCGTGCTCCTGCGCCCTGGGCCGGACGGGCCCGACACGGCCTGACCTGCGCCGTGGACAATGGACGGGTGAGCACCGAGCCCAGCCACTCCGAACCCGACACCGCCGCGCCCGCCGAGGCGGTGCCCGACTCCGCGGCCGACGCGCCCGAAAACCCGGAGGTCCCGGCGAAGCCGCTGCTGCCGAAGCGGCGGGTCGGCTGGGTGTTCGCCGTCGCCGTCGTGTTCTGGGCGATCGACCTGGTGACGAAGAACCTGGTCGCCGCCAACCTGGAGGGCAAGGAACCGGTCCGCATCCTCGGCGGCCTGATCTACCTGCAGGTGGTCCGCAACCCCGGTGCCGCGTTCTCGATGGCCACCGGCATGACGTGGGTGCTCGCGCTGGTCGCGCTCGCCGTCGTCATCGCGATCGTCTGGCTGTCGCGGCGGCTGCGCTCGATCGGCTGGGCGATCGGCCTCGGCCTGGTGCTGGCCGGCGCCACCGGCAACCTCACCGACCGCATCTTCCGCGCGCCCGGCGGCCTGCAGGGCCACGTCGTCGACTTCATCTCGGCCTTCGCCCCCAACGGCAAGGGCTTCGCGATCTTCAACATCGCCGACTCCGCGATCTGCGTCGGCGGCGCCCTGATCGTGCTGCTGTCCCTGCTCGGCAAGGACTACGACGGCACGTCGACCAAGGACAAGAAGAAGCAGGACGGCAACGAGGAGAAGCAGGAGGAGCAGGCGTGAGCTCGCGGATGCTCCCGGTGCCCGACGGGCTCGACGGGATGCGGGTCGACGCCGGCCTCGCCAAGCTGCTCGGGCTGTCCCGCACGGTCGTCGCCGAGCTCGCCGAATCCGGCGACGTGCTGCTCGACGGCCGTCCGGCGGGCAAGTCCGACCGCCTTTCCGGCGGCGGCCTCCTCGAGATCACCCTGCCCGAGCCGGCCAACCCGGTCGAGGTCGTCGCGCAGCCGGTCGAGGGCATGCAGATCCTGCACGAAGACGACGACATCGTGGTGATCTCGAAGCCGGTCGGGGTCGCGGTGCACCCCAGCCCGGGCTGGACCGGCCCGACCGTCGTCGGCGGGCTCGCCGCGGCCGGCCTGCGCATCGCGACGTCGGGCGCGGCCGAGCGCCAGGGTGTCGTGCACCGGCTCGACGCGGGCACCACCGGCGTGATGGTGGTGGCCAAGAGCGAGCACGCCTACACGGTGCTGAAGCGCGCGTTCAAGGAACGCACGGTCGACAAGGGCTACCACGCGATCGTCCAGGGCCACCCGGACCCGATGCGCGGCACGATCGACGCCCCGATCGACCGCCACCCGCGCCACGACTACAAGTTCGCCGTGGTCCAGGGCGGGCGCCCGAGCGTGACGCACTACGAGGTCGCCGAGGCGTTCCGCGCCGCGTCGCTCGCGCACATCAAGCTCGAAACCGGGCGGACGCACCAGATCCGCGTCCACTTCTCGGCGCTGCGGCACCCCTGCGTCGGCGACCTGACCTACGGCGCCGACCCGGTCCTGGCCCGCCACCTCGGCTTGAGCCGGCAGTGGCTGCACGCGAAGACCCTGGCGTTCGCCCACCCGGCGGACGGCCGCTGGGTCGAGTTCGAGTCGGAGTACCCGGACGACCTGGCGAAGGCACTGGCAATCCTGCAGGACGAAAGCTACTAGTCCTCGATCGACCAGGTGATCGTGCGCTCGTCCGGCTCCGGCCGCGGGCTCCAGCGGACCGAAACCACCCGGGTGGCGTCCGGGAGGACGTACACCGTGTGGCCGCCCAGCGTTTCGCCCGGTTTGACGCCGATCTTGTGCGGCGGCCGGGACGTCAGCGACACCGGCGCCTTGCCGATCGCCTGGCCGTCGGCGGCGAGCAGCTCGAGGTAGTTGTCCGGCAGCGACGCGAACGGGATCGCTCCGCGGTTGGTGATCTCGGTGTGCACCACCACCGCGCGTTCGCCGTCTTCCAGGCGGTAGCCGGCCGCGCTGAACAGGTAGTCGGCCGGGTCCTGGACCTCCAGGAGCTGCACCGACAGCTGCTCGCCCTCCAGGCCCTGGGTTTCCATGACCTCGCCGAGCTTGCCGCGCTTGCCCGCGGCGGGCCCGCTCGGCCGCGCGGGTTCGTCGCCGCGGGCCCAGGACGCCGTCTGCGGCACGCCCCAGGTGCTCACGGCCGGGTCGAGCGGCACGGGCGGAGGTGTGAACGGCCGGGGCGGACGCGGCTGCTGCTGCGGTGGCGGCCCCGGGTACCGCCCGGACGGCGTGCCTTGGACGTTGTAGGGCCCCGAAGGCGCGCCTTGCACGGTGTAGGGCCCCGAGGGTGCGCCTTGGACGTTGTGGGGCCCTGACGGCGTGCCCTGGACGTTGTAGGGCCCCGAGGGTGCGCCTTGGACGTTGTACGGCCCCGAAGGCGTGCCCTGGACGGGCTGCTGCGGCACCGGCTGCGACGGCGGCGGGAACTGCTGCTGCGGTGGCCGGTTCGCCCACGACGGCGGCGCGCCGGCGATGGCCGCGCGCAACCCGTTCGGGTCGCTCTCGACGCCGACGAGCAGCGGCAGCCCGCTGCCGGACAGCGCGACCAGCCGGTAGGCGACCTCGCGGGGATCCATGCCGACCTTGGCCGCGAGCTCGTGCACCGCGGCCTTGCCGAGGTCGGCGAGGGCGGCGAGCAGGCGGGTATCCACGGGATCGGTCACGGCCACCCCTCGAACGCTACCGCTTCGCCGATCCGCGGTGCCGCAGGCCGTCCGCCCCCGGCGAACGGTCCGCGATTCCTGTCGGTGATCTCCGTTATGGTCGGCCGGGAGCACAACAGTCGAAGCTGGGGGTCCTGCCATGACCGCGGTCACCGAACTCGCCGACGAGTTCGTCGAAGCGCTGTTCGCCGCCGATCCGCTGACGCCCGCGCTGCTGGGCCTCCGCCCGGCGGAGCCCGGCCTGGCGGACGTGTCCGCCGAGGCCGAGCAGGCCTTCCGGGCCCGGCTCGCGGCGTTCCTCGAGCGTGCCCGCGCCCTGGCCGCCGAAAGCCTCCCGGCCGAGGACCGGATCACCCGCGAGGTCCTGATCACGACGGCGGAGAACCGCATCGCGTCGATCGACAGCCGGATGGCCGAGTTCACCGTCACCGACCTGTCCGTCGGGCCAGCGGCCGGCCTGCTCATGGCGCTGCCGATGACGACGGTGACGGCGGGCGAGACCGCGGAGGCCCAGCTCGGCAGGCTCGCCGCGATCCCCGGGTACCTGCGCCAGGCCGCGCGGCGGCACGCCGAGGGCATCGCCGCCGGCCTGCTCCCGGTGGCCCACCTGGTCGAGGCCGCGGTCGCGCACCTCGACCGCTACCTCGCCGACCCGGCCGCCGACCCGCTGCGCCGCCAGCCCGCCCCCGACGAGGAGTTCGAGCGCCGGCGCGACGCACTGCTCGCCGACGTCGTGCGCCCGGCGTTCGCCGAGTACCGCGCCTTCCTCGACACCGAGGTGAAGCCGCACGGGCGGCCGGCGGAGCGGCCCGGCCTGTCGTGGCTGCCGGACGGCGAGGAGACCTACGCCCGCCTGGCGCGGGTGCACACGACCACCGGGCTCACCCCGGAGGAACTGCACCGGATCGGCCTCGACACCATCGAGGCGCTCGCCGTCGAGTACCGCGAGCTGGGGCGGCGGGTGTTCGGCACCGACGACCTCGCCGAGATCTTCGAGCGGCTGCGCACCGACCCGGGGCTGCGTTGGCGCAGTGCGGACGAGCTGCTGGAAACCGCCCGCACGGCCGTCGCCCGGGCGGCCGCGGAAGCCCCGAAGTGGTTCGGCCGGATCCCGGAGCAGCAGTGCACGGTCGAAGCCGTGCCGGCGGAGATCGCGCCCGGCGCGCCCGCGGCCTACTACCTGCGTGCGGCCGCCGACGGCTCGCGGCCGGGGATCTACTTCGCGAACACCCACGAAGCCACCGAGCGGCTGCGGCACATGGCCGAGACGACCGCGTTCCACGAAGCCGTGCCGGGGCACCACTTCCAGCTCAGCATCGCCCAAGGGCTCACCGAGCTGCCGCTGCTGCGCCGCATCGGCATGTTCAACGCGTACGTCGAGGGCTGGGGGCTCTACAGCGAGCGCCTCGCCGAGGAAATGGGGCTCTACTCCGACGACATCGCCCGGCTCGGCATGCTGGCCGGCGATTCGCTGCGGGCGGGCCGGCTGGTCGTCGACACGGGCCTGCACGCGCTGGGGTGGAGCCGGCAGCAGGCCGTCGACTACCTGCTCGAGCACACGCCCGAGGCGCGCGCGGAGATCGAGTCCGAGATCGACCGCTACATCGCCTGGCCGGGCCAGGCGCTCGGGTACATGGTGGGGCGGCTGGAGATCCAGCGCGCCCGGGCCCGCGCGTCGCAGCGGCTCGGCTCGCGGTTCGACGTCCGCGCGTTCCACGACCTCGTGCTGGCCGGCGGCCAGCTGCCGCTGTCCGTGCTCGCCACGGTCGTCGACGAGTGGGTGGCCGGGCACGGCGACACCGTCGACGGCCTGGCGAGCGAGCTCGTCGAGCTGTCGTTCGAGCAGGAGCCGCTGCACCCGTCGATCCTGGGCCTGCCCGGCGACCACGACCGGCTCGGCGACCAGACCCGGGAAGCGCAGGAGCGTTATCGCGAGGCGTACACGGCCCTCGCCGCCCGCGCCCGGGCACTGGCCACCGACGGCCTGACGCCGGAGGAAGCCGTCACGCGCGAGGTGGTGATCGCCTCCGCGGAGGTCGAGGCCGACCGGCTCGGCGCGCGGGCCGCCGACATCGCGGTCAGCGACGGGCTCACCGCGCCCGCGCTCGGGCTGCTGATGTACCTGCCGTACTACAAGCTGGACGACGAAAAGAAGGCGCGCGGCTACCTCGCCCGGCTGGCGGCGATCGAGCCGTTCCTCGCCGAGCTGACCGAGCGGCAGCGCGGAAGCCTGGCCGAAGGGCTGGTGCCGCCGGCGTACCTCGCCCGCGTCGGCATCGAGTACGTCGACCGCTACCTCGGCGCGCCGGACACCGACCCGCTGAAGGTGGGGACGACGGCGGCCGTCGAGGGCTTCGACGCCGAGCGGGACAGGCTGCTGGCGGAGGTGGTCCGCCCGGCGTACGCGAAGTACCGGGACTTCCTCCGCGCGGAGGTCGAACCGGCCGGGCGCCCCGAGACCGCCCCGGGCATCTCCCACCTGCCCGGCGGGGTGGAGCGGTACGCCGCGCTGATCCGCGCGGAGACGACCACCGAGCGCACGGCACAAGAGCTGCACGAGACCGGGCTGGAGCTGATCGGGAAGCTCGCGGAGGAGTACCGCGAGCTGGGCGCGAAGGTGTTCGGCACCACCGAGCTCCCGGAGATCTTCGAGCGCCTGCGCACCGACCCGGCCCTGCGCTGGCGGGACGGCGACGAGCTGCTGTCCGCGGCCCGCGACGCCATCGCCCGTGCCGAAGCCGTCGCACCGCGGTGGTTTTCGCGCATCCCGGCCGAGAAGTGCGAGGTCGCGCCGGTGCCCGAGGCCGACGCGGCGAGCGGCACGATCGCGTACTACCTCCAGCCGTCGCTCGACGGGACGCGTCCGGGGACGTACTACGCGAACACCCACGAGGCCGAGAAGCGCCCGCGGTTCACCAGCGAGGCGATCGCGTTCCACGAAGCCGTGCCGGGGCACCACTTCCAGCTGAGCCTCGCCCAGGAACTGCGGGACCTGCCGCTGCTGCGGCGGATCGGCATGTTCAACGCCTACGGCGAGGGCTGGGGGCTCTACGCCGAGCGGCTCGCGGACGAAATGGGCCTGTACTCCGACGACGTGTCGCGGCTGGGGATGCTGACGCAGGATTCGATGCGGGCGGGCCGGCTGGTCGTCGACACCGGGCTGCACGCGCTGGGCTGGAGCCGGCGGCAGGCGATCGAATTCCTGGTCGAGAACACGCCGATGGCGCAGCTGGAGATCGAAGCGGAGATCGACCGGTACGTCGGCTGGCCGGGGCAGGCGCTGGGCTACATGGTGGGGCGGCTGGAGATCCAGCGGCTGCGCGCCGAAGCCGAGCAGGCGCTCGGCGAGCGGTTCGACATCCGCGGGTTCCACGAAGTCGTGCTGGGCCACGGCATGCTGCCGCTCACGGCGCTGGCGAAGGTGGTCACGGACTGGGTGGCCGAGCAGCACGACACACCCCGGAAGCTGGCCGACGACCTGGTCGCGCTCGACTTCGAACGGCAGCCGCTGTACCCGTCGCTGTACGGCCTGCCCGGCGACCACGGCAAGCTGCCCGATCCGGGTGCCGAAGCCCAGGCCCGGCTCCGCGCCGGGTACGCGGCGATCGCCGCGCGCGCCGAAGCCCTCGACGTCAGCGGGTTGCCCGCCGGCGAGCGCGTCACCCGGGAAGTCGTGCTGTCCCAGGCGAAAGCGGCCATCGACGAGATCGATTCCGGCCGCGCCGACATCTCGGTCAGCGACGGGCTCGGCGCGCCCGCGTTGCAGCTGCTGCTCTACCTGCCGCAGACGGTGCTGGACGACGAGCCGAAGGCCCGCGGCTACCTGAGCCGGCTCGCGGGGCTGGGCGACCACCTCGACGCGCTGATCGGCAGGCAGCGCGCCGCGGCGGGCGAAGGGCTGGTGCCGCCGGACTTCCTGGTGCGGATCGGCATCGAGTACGTCGACCGCTACCTCGGCGCGCCGGAGAGCGACCCGCTGCGGGTGACACCGCCGTACGCGCTCGAGGGCTTCGAAGCCGAGCGCGACCGCCTGCTCGCCGAGGTCGTCCGGCCCGCGTACGCGCGCTATCGCGCCTTCCTGGCCGACGAACTCGCGCCGGTGGCCCGGCCCGAGACGTCGCCGGGCATCGGCGCCCTGCCCGGCGGGCAGGAGCGGTACGCCGCGCTGATCCGCCTCGAAACGACCACCGAACACACGGCGCAGGAGCTGCACGACACCGGGCTGGCGCTGATCGGGAAGCTCGCCGGTGAATACCGCGAGCTGGGCGGGAAGCTGTTCGGCACCACCGATCTCGGCGAGATCTTCGAGCGGATCCGGACCGACCCGGCGTTGCGCTGGCGGGACGGCGAGGAGCTGCTGGCCGGGGCCCGGGCCGCCATCACGCGCGCGGAAGCCGTCGCCGGGCAGTGGTTCTCGCGGGTGCCGGAGCAGAAGTGCCAGGTCGCGCCGGTGCCGGCGGCCGAGGCCACCAGCGGCACGATCGCGTACTACCTGCGGCCGTCGCTCGACGGAACGCGCCCGGGCGTCTACTACGCGAACACCCACGAAGCGGACAAGCGGCCGCGGTTCGCCAGCGAGGCGATCGCGTTCCACGAAGCCGTGCCGGGGCACCACTTCCAGCTGTGCCTCGCGCAGAGCCTCACGGACCTGCCGCTCCTGCGCCGGATCCTGCACGTCAACGCCTACGGTGAGGGCTGGGGCCTCTACGCCGAGCGGCTCGCCGACGAGATGGGCCTGTACTCCGACGACCTGTCGCGCCTGGGGATGCTGACCCAGGACTCGATGCGGGCGGGCCGGCTGGTCGTCGACACGGGTCTGCACGCGCTCGGGTGGAGCCGGCAGCAAGCCGTCGACTACCTCGCCGAGCACACGCCGATGGCGTTGCTGGAGATCGAGGCGGAGATCGACCGGTACGCGGCCGACCCGGGCCAGGCGCTGGGCTACATGGTGGGGCGGCTGGAGATCGAGCGGCTGCGTGCCGAAGCCGAGCAGGCCCTGGGCGAGGCGTTCGACATCCGCGAGTTCCACGACGTCGTGCTGGGCAACGGAACCCTGCCGCTGCCGGTGCTGTCCGGCGTCGTCGCGGAGTGGGTGGCGCAGCGCCGCGACACGCCCGACAAGCTCGCCGACGAGTGCCTGGAGCTGATGTTCGAGGCGCAGCCGCTGTTGCCGTCGCTGTACGGCCTGCCGGGCACGCACGACAAGCTCGCCGACCAGACCGCCGAGGCCGCCGCGCGGTTCCGCGCCGGGTTCGCCGGCCTCGTCGCGCGGGCGGAAGCGATCGACTCGGCCGGGCTGCCGCCGGCCGAACGCGTCACCCGGGACGTCGTGATCTGGCAGGCCCGCACCCGGATCGACCTCCTCGACTCCGGCCGGTCCGACATCGCGGTGAGCGACGAGCTGGCCGCGTCGGCCTTCGAACTGCTGATGCTGCTGCCGCAGACGATCCTCGACGACGACGCCAAGGCCCGTGGCTACCTGAGCAGGCTGGCCGCGGTCGGCACGTACCTGGACCAGCTCATCGAGCGGCAGCGGGCCGCGCTCGCCGACGGCCTGACGCCACCGGAGACGTTGGCGCGCATCGGCGTCGGCTACGTCGAGCGGTACCTCGCGGCGGCTCCGGACGGCGACCCGCTGAAGGTGCCGGTCCGGGGCCTGGAAGCCGAACGCGACCGGTTGCTGGCCGAGGTGGTGCGGCCGGCGTACCGGCGGTACCGGGACTTCCTGGCCGACGAGGTCGTCCCGGTGGCCCGGCCCGAGACGTCGCCGGGCATCGGCGACCTGCCGGGCGGGCCGGAGCGCTACGCGGCGCTGATCCGGGCCGAGACGACGACCGAGCGCACCCCGCAGGACCTGCACGACACGGGCCTGGCGATCATCGAACGGCTGGCGGGGGAGTACCGCGAGCTGGGCGCCGAGCTGTTCGGCACGACCGACCTCGCCGAGATCTTCGAGCGGATCCGCACCGACCCGGCGCTGCGCTGGCGGGACGGCGACGAGCTGCTGGCCGCCGCGCGGGCCACGATCACGCGAGCGGAAGCCGCGGCGCCGCAATGGTTCTCGCGCGTTCCGGAGCAGCGGTGCGAGGTCGCCCCGGTGCCCAACGCGGACGCCGAGAGCGGCTTGATCGCCTACTACATCGAACCGTCGCTCGACGGTTCGCGGCCGGGCACGTACTTCGCCAACACGTGCGAGGCGGAGCAGCGGCAACGGACGCTGGGGGAGGCCGTGGCGTTTCACGAAGCCGTGCCGGGGCACCACTTCCAGCTGACGCTCGCCCAGCAGCTGACCGACGTTCCGTTGCTGCGCCGGATCGGCATCTTCAACGCCTTCTGCGAAGGCTGGGGCCTGTACGCCGAGCGCCTCGCGGACGAGATGGGGCTGTATTCGGACAGCACGGCCCGGCTCGGCCTGCTCACGCAGGATTCGATGCGCGCGGCCCGGCTGGTGGTGGACACGGGCCTGCACGCGCTGGGCTGGAGCCGTCAGCAGGTGGTCGACTACCTGGTCGAGAACACGCCGATGGCCCGGATCGAGATCGAGGCGGAGACCGATCGGTACGCGGGCCACCCGGGCCAGGCGCTCAGCTACATGGTGGGCCGCCTGGAGATCGAGCGGCTGCGCGCGGAGGCCGAGCGCGAGCTGGGCGAGCGGTTCGACATCCGCGAGTTCCACGACACGGTCCTGGGCAGCGGAACCCTGCCGCTCCCGGTCCTGGCGGACGTGGTGGCCGATTGGGTGGCGGCGCAAGCCGCCCGGGACGAGGAGTGAACGTGACCTGGCTCGACCTTGCCGACGACACGCCGTTCGGCCTGGACAACCTGCCCTACGGCAGCTTCTCCGCAGGCGGGGCGCCCGAACGGCGGGTCGGCGTGCCCGTCGGCGATCAGGTGCTCGACCTGACCGCCGCGGCCGCCGAAACGGCCGCCTCCTTCGCGCCGCTGCTCACCTCCGGCGTGCTCAACCCGCTGCTCGCCGCGGGGCCCACCACCTGGCGCGAGGTCCGCGAACACCTCACCGAGTGGCTGACCGAACCGCGCTACGCCGACCAGCTCCGGCCGCACCTGGTCCCGCTGGCCGAAGTGACCACCCACCTCGCCTTCGAGGTCGCCGACTACGTCGACTTCTACTCCAGCGAGCACCACGCCCTCAACGCCGGCAAGATCTTCCGCCCCGACGCGACCGAGCTCCCGCCCAACTGGAAGCACCTGCCGATCGGCTACCACGGCCGGGCGGGCACCGTCGTCGCGTCCGGGACACCGGTCGTCCGGCCGCACGGGCAGCGCAGGCCGCGCAACGCCGATGCCCCTTCGTTCGGCCCGTCGCAGCGGCTGGACATCGAGGCGGAGGTCGGGTTCGTCGTCGGCACTCCGTCCACAATGGGCACAGCAGTGTCCACAGCGGACTTCGCGGACCACGTGTTCGGCGTCTGCCTGGTCAACGACTGGTCGGCACGCGACATCCAGGCCTGGGAGTACCAGCCGCTGGGCCCGTTCCTCGGCAAGTCGTTCGCGACGTCGGTGTCGCCGTGGATCGTCCCGCTGGCCGCGCTCGAGCACGCCCGCGTCGACGGGCCGCCGCAGGACCCGGAGCCGTTCGAATACCTCCGGACCTCCGAAAAATGGGGGCTGGACCTGGCGCTGGAGATCCGGCTCAACGGCCACCCGGTGTCGAGCCCGCCGTTCGCGACCCAGTACTGGACGGCCCCGCAGCAGCTGGCGCACCTGACGGTCAACGGTGCGAGCCTCCGCACGGGTGACCTGTTCGCCTCGGGCACGGTGACCGGCCCCGAGCCCGGCCAGCGCGGCTCGTTCCTGGAGCTGTCCTGGGGCGGTCAGGAGCCCCTGGAGCTGCCGGGCGGCGTGACGCGCACGTTCCTGGAGGACGGCGACGAGGTGGTGATCAGCGCGACCGCCCCCGGGCCCGGCGGCACGCGCATCGGTTTCGGCGACGTGCGGGGAACGGTGGTCGCGGGTGGATAGTGGCGGTGCCCATACCGGAGGGCGCCGGGGAGCGCGCATAATGGCCTGCAACTAAGCGCTTGCTCACCACGGGAGGACGTCCATGAGGATCGGGACCGGGATCAACTACTCCGGAGGCTTCGCCGAAAGCGTCGCCGACGTCGTCGAACTGGAGAAGGCCGGCCTCGACGTCGTCTTCGTGCCGGAGGCGTACTCGTTCGACGCGGTCAGCCAGCTCGGCTACCTCGCGGCGAAGACGGAGCGCGTCCGGCTGGCGTCGGGCATCTTCCAGATCTACACCCGCACGCCCACGCTCACCGCGATGACCGCGGCGGGCCTCGACTTCGTCTCCGACGGGCGGTTCATCCTCGGCCTCGGCGCCTCCGGCCCCCAGGTCATCGAGGGTTTCCACGGCGTGAAGTACGACGCGCCGCTGGGCCGCACCCGCGAGATCGTCGAGGTCTGCCGCCAGGTGTGGCGCCGCGAGCGCGTGGTGCACGAGGGCAAGCACTACACGATCCCGCTGCCGCCGGAGCAGGGCACCGGGCTCGGCAAGCCGCTCAAGCTGATCAACCACCCGGTCCGGGAGCGGATCCCGGTGCTGCTGGCCTCGATCGGGCCGAAGAACGTGGCGCTGACGGCCGAGATCGCCGAGGGCTGGCAGCCGATCTTCTTCCACCCGGAGAAGGCGGCCGACGTCTGGGGCGCGTCCCTGGCCGAGGGCAAGGCCAAGCGCGACGCGGCGCTGGGCGAGCTGGACACGTTCGTGACGGTGGCCCTGGCCATCGGCGACGACGTCGAGCCGCTGCTCGACCACCTGCGCCCGGTCCTGGCCCTGTACATCGGCGGGATGGGCGCGCGGGGCAAGAACTTCTACAACGACCTCGCCCGCCGCTACGGCTACGAGGCCGAGGCGAAGCTGATCCAGGACCTGTACCTCGACGGCAAGAAGGAGGAAGCGGCGGCCGCGGTCCCGGTCGACCTCCTGCGCGCGATCTCCCTGGTCGGCCCGGCTGGCTACGTGAAGGAGCGCCTGGCGGCATTCGCCGAGGCGGGCGCGACGACCCTGGTGGTGAACCCCCTGCTGCCGGGCCGCGAAGCCCGCGTGGCGGCGGTGTCGCACCTGCGCGAGCTGATCGGCTGAGCCGCCGGCCGCAGTGCCCACGACACTTGCGCCGCGAATGACTCGTTCGGGACCTCCGAGGCCCCGAACGAGTCATTCGCGACGCGGCACGCGTCAGGCCGGGCTCGCGTAAACCGCCACCCGCGTACCGCCGAACCCCGCGCCGTCGTACGTCCCGTCGCTGGTGATCAGCCGCAACTCCGGCCCCGGGCCCGCCGGGGCCACCAGCGTGCTGTCCGGCTCGCCGGCCGGGAACACCGCCGTCTTGTGGACCGTGAAGCGGGCGTCGTGACCTCGGGCGTCGCGGACCGTGATCGTCGCGCCGGGCTTCAGCTTGCCCAGGAGGGCGAACGCGCCGGTGGAGTAGCCGAAGTTCGAGTGCGCGGACAGCACCGCCACGCCCGGGGCGCCCGGCGCCGGGCCGTCGGCGAACCAGCCGACGCCGCGGGCCGTGCCGGCTTGCTCGCGGCGGCCGGCGATGTGGCCGAGGCCGACCACGTGGTCCACCCTCAGGCCGAGATCGGGGATCAGCAGCGCCGCCGGTGGCGCGGTGCCGGCCGTCGCGGCCGGGGCGGCCGCCGGGGCGGGGGCGAGGACCGAGGTGACTCCGAGCAGGACGCAGCCGAGGCCGGCCACGACCGCGAGCACGACAGCGGCCGGCCGCACGAGCTCGGCTCGCCGCTCGGGCCGTTGCATCTCTTTCCCCTGCTCCACGCCGGTTCCGATGTCCGATTAATCGGAGGGTGGCGGCGGGCGTTACCGAATCGTGTCCGGTAGCCCCACGGTTCACTCGATCGGGTTATCTCACTGTGACCTTCGCGTCAGAAACACGCCGCCGGAGGGCCTCAATAGCGGAAATGCCCGGCAGGACGGCGTGAGATCCGACATCATTGCTGGTTTCGGGGCGTCGAACTGGGGATATTCACCGGGCGGAAGCGAGGTGCGCCGAGCAGTGCGAAAAACAGAAGAACCCGCGGTGGGGGTGCTGGACGTCGGTTCGTTCAGCGCCCGGCTCGTGGTGGTGCCGGTCACCGGCTCCCCGCGCGAACCGCTGGTCAACCACCAGACGCGGCTGCGCCTGGACCGCGAGCTCGACGTCCGCGGCCGCCTCTCCGACCGTGGCATCGAGGCCGTCACGGCCGCCGTCGCGGCGGGCATGACCACGGCGTACCGCCACGGCGTCAGCGCCGTCTACCCCCTGGCCACGTCCTCGATCCGGGACGCGGCCAACGCGGCGGACGTCGTCCGGCACGTCGCCGGCGAAACCGGGGTCGAGCTGCGGTTCCTCTCCGGCCGCCGCGAGGCCGAACTCACCTACCTCGCCGCCCGCCGCTGGTACGCCGACGAACCCGGGCCGATGCTGGTGCTCGACATCGGCGGCGGCACGGTCGAGCTGGCCGCCGGCTCCGGCGAAAAAGCCACGTTCGCGCGCTCGCTGCCGCTGGGCGCCCGCTCGATGACGCGGGACTGGCTGCCGTCCGAGCGCGTGTCGAACAAGCAGGTCAAGGCGCTGCGCGCGCACGCCCTCGACGTCGTCACCACCACGCTGGGTGCCGCCGACGTCGACGACCCGCGGGTCGTCGGCTGCTCGAAGGTGCTGCAGCAGCTCGCCCGGCTGGCCGGCGCCCGCCCGGGCAGGTGCAAGGAGCTGCGCCTCGACGACCTGCGGGCCTGGATTCCGCGGCTCGCCGCGCTGCCGCCGTCGAAGCGAGCGGAGCTGCCGGGCATCTCCCGCAGTCGCGCCCACCAGGCCCTGGCCGGCGCGATCGTCGCGGAAGCCCTGCTGACGGTCGCCGGCGGCAAGGTGACGATCTGCCCCTGGTCGACCCGCGACGGCCTGCTGCTCACCCTGCAGGACAAGGCACGGGCGACGGCGGGGAAGCGCGCGGCCGCCTGATCCCGCTGGCCGCGGCCGGGAAAACCGGGTATTCCGGAAAGCATGAGCGAGCAGCAGCGCATCCACGGCCGTGACGACGAAGACGAAGAGCTCCCGAAGCTCCCGACCCCGGGCAAGCTGACCCACGACGTGCCGACCGCCCCGGACCCGGACGTGAGCCCGGGCGGGACCGAGGAGATCCCGGCCCCACCCGGACGGGAGGCCGCTAGCGACCTTCCGCAGTAATGGGGTTGGCCGGTTCCGCGTACTGACGCACCTTCTCCGAGTCGCGCCGCATGGGGGCGCGGCCCGGCGGCTGCTTCGGCGGCTCGCCCGCGTCGATCTTCGGGATCGCGAACCGCTGCGGCTCCGGGGTGAGCGTGATGCGCTCGCCGTGGTGCAGCACTTCGATCGGCTCGCCGTCGAGGACGTGGTAGGTGGCCTGGTCGGGGTCGATCTCGACCTGGAACCGGGTGCCGCGGAACATCAGCCGGAAGGTGATCCGGCCCAGCTGCGCGGGCAGCCGCGGCGAGAAGGCGAGCGTCCCGCCGTGGTCGCGCAGCCCGCCGAACCCGGCCACCGCGCCCTGCCACGCCCCGGCCAGCGACGCCATGTGCAGGCCGTTGCGGACGTTGTTGTGCACGTCGTGCAGGTCGGTCAGCGCCGCTTCGGCGAGGTAGTCGTAGGCCAGCTCGAGGTGGCCCACCTCGGCCGCGATGACCGCCTGCGTTCCCGCCGACAGCGAGGAATCGCGCACGGTCCGCGCTTCGTAGTAGGCGAAGTTGCGGGCCTTCTCCTCGTGGCTGAACGAGTCGCCGCACAGGTGCAGCGCCAGTACCAGGTCCGCCTGCTTCACGACCTGCTTGCGGTAGAGGTCGAAGTACGGGTAGTGCAGCAGCAGCGGGTAGTGCGCCTGATCGGTGTGCGCGTAGTCCCACTCGTCGTGGTCGAGGAAGCCCTCCGACTGCGGGTGCACGCCGAGTTCTTCGTCGTAGGGCAGGTACATCGCCGCGGCGGCCGCGCGCCAGGTGTCCAGCTCGACGGTGTCGACGCCGAACCGCGCCGCCACTTCCGCGTGCCGCTCGCACGACTCCGCCGCCGCCAGCAGGTTCCGCCGGGCCATCAGGTTCGTGTAGACGTTGTTGTCCGCCACCGCCGAATACTCGTCCGGGCCGGTGACGCCGTCGATGCGGAACGTGCCGTGCCGGTCGTGGTGGCCCAGCGACGCCCACAGCCGCGCGGTCTCCAGCAGCAGCTCGGTGCCGTAGTCGCGTTCGAACTCCTCGTCGCCGGTCGCGTTGAGGTAGCGCAGGACGGCGTCGGCGATGTCCGCGCTGACGTGGAACGCCGCCGTGCCGGCCGGCCAGTACGCCGAGCACTCGGCACCGTTGATCGACCGCCACGGGAACGCCGCTCCGCGCAACCCCAGCTGGTGCGCGCGTTCCCTGGCTTTGTCCATTGTGGAGTGACGCCAGCGCAGCGCGTCGCGCGCCGCGTCCGGGACCGTGTAGGTGAGCACCGGCAGGACGAAGGATTCGGTGTCCCAGAAGGCGTGCCCGTCGTAGCCGGGCCCGGTCAGCCCCTTGCCGGCGATCGCGCGGCTTTCGCCGCGGGCTCCGGCCTGAAGGACGTGGAACAGGGCGAAGCGGACGGCCTGCTGCAGTTCGGGATCGCCCTCGATCTCGATGTCGGAGGTGGCCCAGTAGTCGTCGAGGAACTCACGCTGCTCGGTGAGCAGGCCCTTCCAGCCCGTCTGACGGGCGCCTGCCAGCGCCGCCTCGACCTGCGAGCGCAGCGCCGGCACCGAACGCTGCGCGGACCAGCCGTAGGCGAGGAACTTGGTGATCCGCAGCCGCCCGCCCTTCGGCACGTCGACCGCGACGGTCAGCCGGGCGAGGTCTTCTTCGGAGTGGATGCGGGCCCGGATCCCGTCGTCCACCTCGATCTTGTGGTCCATCGCCGCGGCCATCCGCAGCCCGGACCGGCGGGTCTGGTGCACCAGCACGGCGTTGTATTCGGTCGCGCGGTGGAACTGGCCCACCAGTGGCGCGTTCAGCGCGGCGGCCACCCGCGGGTCGCTCGTGTCGGATTCGATCGGCTCGTTGGCCAGCAGGTCCGACTGGACGACCAGCTGCAGGTCCTCGTCGAGCGGCTCGACCTCGTAGCGGATCGCGGCGATCGCGCGCTGGGTGAACGACACCAGCCGCTCGGTGCGCACGCGGACCCGCCGCCCGGTCGGCGACGACCACTCGGTCGTCCGGCTCAGCGTGCCCTTGCGGAAGTCGAGGACGCGGTCGTGCGCGGTGGCCGCGCCGTAGCGCATGTCGAGCGGTTCGTCCTCGACGAGCAGCCGGATGATCTTGCCGTCGGTCACGTTGACGACGGTCTGGCCCTCTTCGGGGTAGCCGTAGCCCGCTTCGGCGTAGGGGAGTTCGTGCTGCTCGTAGAAGCCGTTCAGGTAGGTGCCGGGCAGCCCGCGCGGCTCGGCCTCCTCGAGGGTGCCGCGCAGCCCGATGTGGCCGTTGGACACCGCGAACGCCGACTCGGTGCGCTGCAGGGCGTCGACGTCCATGCCGCGCCACCGCAGGGCCCAGGGCGAGCACTCGTAGCCGTGCGGTTCGGTCATCGGTCCTCCAGGAGGTCGGCGAGGTCGTCGACGACGATGTCGGCCCCGTGGGCCTCGAGCGCGGCGGCTTGGTCGGCCCGGTTCACGCCCACGACGTACCCGAAGCCGCCGGCCTTCCCGGCCTGGACGCCGGACTGGGCGTCTTCGAACACGGCCGCGTGCGCGGGTTCGACCCCGAGCGCGGCGGCGCCGGCCAGGAACGAATCGGGCGCCGGCTTGCCCTTCAGGTGCTGTTCGCGGATCACGATCCCGTCGATGCGGGCCTCGACGTACTTGCTCAGATCGGCGCCGTCGAGCACCTTGGCGCCGTTGGCCGAGGACGTCACGACGGCGATCCGCAGCCCGGCGGCTTTCGCGGCTTCGAGGTAGCGCACCGAACCCGGGTACGGGTTGACGCCACGCTGGTCGATGATCTTGAGGACCAGTTCGTTCTTGCGGTTGCCGACGCCGTTGACGGTCGGGGCGTCCACCGGATCGTCCGGTTCGCCCTCGGGCAGCTCGATCCCCCGTGAGCGCAGGAACTCCCGCACGCCGTCGGCGCGCGGGCGGCCGTCCACGAAAGCCGCGTAGTCGTGGTCGGTGAACTCCGCGAACCCGGCGCCGTCGCGGGTGCGGAGAAACTCGTCGAACGTCCGTTTCCAGGCCTCGCGGTGGAGGATCGCCGTGCCGGTCAGCACTCCGTCGAGGTCGAACAAGCAGGCGGTGATGGTCTCGGGCAATCCCGTCATGCCCGCACGCTACCGGTCCTGGCGGTCGTTCGCGGGTTGTTCGGGGGTCCGGGTGGCGGAGCCCCCGGCCCGGGGCGAAGCCCCGGTTGTCTCAGCGGGTTGTTCGGGATGGGGCCGCACCCGATGGATGAGTTCGTGCACGGTCGCGTCGGCCAGCCGGTACCGGACCACGCGGCCGGTGCGTTGCGGCGTGACCAGGCCGTGGGCGCGCAGCAGCCGCAGGGCCTGCGACACCGCGGTGTCGGTCATGCCGGTGGCCGCGGCGAGGTCGGTGACGCTGATCTCGCGGGCGTAGTGGATGGAAACCAGCAACGCCAGCCGCGAGGGGTCGGCGACCACGGAGAAGCGCCGGGCCCACTCGTCGATGACGGCGCGGTCGCCCAAGCCGTCGACCGCCGCCGCGACGCGTTCCGGGTCGATCAGCTTGCGGTCGGTGTCCACCCCCGGATGATTCCACCCGCGGCGCGGGCGGACCACCGGTGGCCTGGGTCACGCCGCGCTTGACGCTCGCCGTTCCGGAGGCGACGATTAAGACAGCTGTCATAATCGAGGAGCCCGTATGACCGACGTCGAAGCCCCGGCCCGTTCGAAGACCATCACGTGGCAGGACCCCCTGGAAACGGCCCGGCTCGGCGCCACGATGTCCGGCCTCGAGTACATGCGGGCGATCGCCGAGGGCCGGGTCCCGCCGGCGCCGATCGCCGCGCACTTCGGCATGCGCTGGGAAAGCATCGAACCCGGCGAGGTCGTCGCGGTCGCCGAGCCGGACGAGTCCCTGTACAACCCGATCGGCATGGTCCACGGCGGGGTGGCGGCGACGATGCTGGACTCGGTGGTCGGCTGCGCGGTCCACACGACGCTCCCGGCGGGGGTCGGTTACGCGTCGGTGGAGCTGAAGGTGAGTTACCTGCGCGCGATCCACGCGGGCCGCGGGGAAATCCGCGCGACGGGCCGGGTGGTCAAGGAGGGCTCCCGGATCGCCTTCGCGGAGGGGGAGATCCGCGACGCCGAGGGCAAGCTGCTGGCCACGGCGTCGGGGACCTGCGTCATCACGCGCTGATCGGCTGCTTGACGTCCCAGTGCTCGACGAGCAGGCCGTCCTCGACGCGCAGGATGTCGACGACGGCCGTCCCGGCCACGTGCAGGTGCGCGACGACGAGGTCGTCCTCCGCGACGACGTGCCGGATCTCCGCGGTCGCCCCGGCCAGCGGGGAGTTCTTCACGGCGTCGGTGAACGCCTCGCGGCCGGAGGGCAGCCCGGGGCTGTGGGTGACGAAATCGGGGTGCAGCGCGGCCTTGGCGGCGTCGAAGTCCTTGTGCACGAACAGGTTCTCCAGGCAGTCGACGACGATCATGCGGTTCTTCGCGGATTCGCTCATGCGGCCGATCGTCGCCCTTCCCGGCGGCGGCGTCGATTACGCCGGAGGTAATCAGCGCGGCGGCCGGACCCGCCGGGCGCGGATCGCGTCGCCGCCGCCGTACCGGCCGATGATCGCCGCCAGAAGTTTCCGGGCGTCCTCGGCCCGCTCCGCGCCGTACTCCGCTTCGATCTCCTCCTGAAGTTCCCGCCGCAGCACCCGGGTCGCTTCGACGGCGGCCAGAGCGTGGCCGGTCAGGTGCAGCAGTTTCGTGCGCGCGTCCGCCGGGTCGGGGTCGCGGCGCACCAGGCCCCGGCGTTCGAGGTCCGCGACCGCCTTCGAGGCGGCCTGCTGGGTGACGCCCATCCGCTCGGCCAGCGCGGTGATGGACAGCGGCGCGGCCAGGACGTGCTGGATCACGACGCCGTCGTTGAAGCGCAGGTCGCCGAAGCCCTGCGCGGCGAGCCGCCGCTGGACCTCGTCCGTCATCGCCCAGCCCGCGAAGAGAGCGGTCAGTGACAGGTCGAGGTTCTCGGCGGTAAGATTCACAACCATGGTTGTGAAATCTAGCAGAGTCCCGGTCGAGCTGGCCGAAGCGTTCGTGCGCGTGGCGCACCGGATCGTCTGGTGCACGTTGGTGACGGTCGACCGGCGAGGCCGTCCGCGGTCCCGGGTCGTCCACCCGATCTGGGAGCACACCCAGGACGGCCTGGTCGGCCGCCTGTTCACCCGGCCGACGCCGCTGAAACTCGCGCACCTGGCGGCATCGCCGTATGTGTCGTGCTCGTACTGGGACCCCCAGCACGAGGTGGCGGTGGCGGAGTGCCGAGCGGAGTTCGAGGACGACGAGCGGACGCGCAAGGACCTCTGGGACCTGTTCGCGTCGACGCCGGAGCCACTGGGCTTCGACCCGAAGATCCTCGGCGGCGAGGACCACCGCGACCCGAAGATCACGGTCCTGCGCTTGACCCCCTGGCGAATCTCGACCGGCGGCGAAGCCTGGCGGGCGGCTTAGGCGGCACCCACGCGGCGGTCGAACACCAGCCCCTCGGCCGCCCGCAACCCCACGCTGATCGCCCCGGTCAGCACCGCGTCTTCGCCCAGCTCGCCCTGGACCACCTTCGGCACCAGCGGCGTGAACGCGCGCAGGGCGCGGTCGATCGGCTCCAGCAGCAGGTCCGCGGCCGTGCCCATGCCGCCGCCCAGGACGATCAGCTCGGGGTCGATCACCGCCGCCACCGAGGCCACCGTGTACGCCAGGCGGTCGGCTTCCGTCTCCACCGCGCGGCGCGCCAGCTCGTCGCCTTCGCGGGCCAGCCGGAAGACCTCGCGGGCCGATTTCGCCGTGCCCAAGCCGAGTTCGCGGGCGCCCTGGACGACCGACTGGGCCGCCGTCGCCTCCTCGAGGTGCCCGCGGGCAGGTGGGGTGGCGGGCTCGTCGGCCGCGCGCGTGCGGCCGTACGGGAGGTAGCCGATCTCGCCCGCCGCGCCGGTCGCGCCGCGGAACACCCGGCCGTCGACCATCAGGCCCATGCCGACGCCGGTGCCGATCGTGATGCAGCCGAACACCGACGCACCGCGCGCGGCGCCGCTCTCCCACTCGCCGACCGCGGTGAGGTTCGCGTCGTTCTCCACCATCAGGTCCGGGCCCAGCGCCGCTTCGAGGTCGTCGATCAGCCCCGTGCGGCCCCAGCCCGGCAGGTTCGGCGCGTGCCGGAAGCACCGCTTCTCCGGATCGGCGACGCCGGGGGAGCCGACCACGCGGACAACGATGTCGCCCGCCGAAAGCCCGGCTTCCGCGACCGCCGCGGCCGCGATCTTCCCGACCGCGGTCACCAGCGCGGCGCCGGAGCGGGCCGTGTTGCGCTCGTCGCGGCGCGCCACCAGCGTGCGGCCGAGGTCCGACACCGCGACCCGCAGGTGCTCGCGGCCGATGTCGACGCCCAGCACGTACCCCGCGGTGGGGTCGGCCTCGTACAGCACGGCCGAGCGCCCGGTGCCGGTGGACGTCTGCCCGGTCGGCCGCGCCAGCCCGGCGGCTTCCAGCGCCAGCAGCGCCTGGCTGACCGTCGGCTTCGACAGCCCGGTGTCCTTCGCCACCTGCGGCCGGGTCGCCGGCCCGCCGCGGCGCAGCAGGTCGAGCACCGCCCGCTGGTTGATCTTGCGCATCCCGGCGGGGGTACCGACCGTGGGGATTTCTACGCCGGCCACCCGTGCCCGCCTCCTGTCGTCCTCGTGCTGCCTGCCACGCTAGTCGTCCCGGTTCGAATCCCGCCGGAATACCCACAGTTCGCGGCCCGTTGACCGGGGCATGAGCACTCCGGGACGCGGCCGGGTCCGCGTGGCACAGGGCGCGAAGCGGGTACGGGCGTTCCTCGGCGGGCAGGTCGTCGCGGACACGGTGCACCCCCTCCTGGTGTGGGAAGTTCCGTACTACCCCACGTACTACATCCCGCGCGCGGACGTCGTGAGCGGCGTTCTCACCCCCTCCGGCCGGACGGCGCACTCGCCGAGCCGCGGAGAAGCTGTTCTGTCGACGATAAAGGGTGCCGGAGCCGAGGCGGTGGACGGCGCGCTGGAGTACCCGGATTCGCCGATCGAAGAGCTCCGCGGCCACGTCCGGTTCGACTTCGCCGCGTTCGACTGGTTCGAAGAGGACGAACAGATCTTCACGCACCCGCGCGACCCCGGCGTCCGCGTCGACGTCCTGCCGAGCTCGCGCCACGTGCGGATCGAGGTCGACGGCGTGCCGGTCGCCGACTCGGTGCGGCCGCACCTGCTGTTCGAGACCGGCCTGCCGACGCGCTACTACCTGCCCCGCGTGGACGTCCGGATGGACCTGCTTTCGAAGATCGACGTGGTGACGCACTGCCCGTACAAGGGC